>Ga0209123_1000569_pt1 | contig 44948 bp, 38 predicted proteins | sample BarGraIncu00431A_FD_184500 | JGI IMG/M metagenome (GOLD analysis project Ga0209123, IMG submission 184500) | Arctic peat soil microbial communities from Barrow, Alaska, USA - Barrow Graham LP Incubations 004-31A (SPAdes) (version 2) | ecosystem: Environmental > Terrestrial > Soil > Wetlands >...
TGCAATTTGGGGAGGCCAGCACGTTCTGCCAATCCATCTAAAATATATCAAGAAGGCAGACATCACCCATGGACACCACTGTGGATATATCTCTCCTATTCCGTATGTGGAATTTAATGACACAATGACAGAGGAAGATTTTAGATCTTTTATTGAGGCTATCAGCAATGATATTATCAACTGGGACAATATCATGAACGTAATGAACAACGGCGGAATAACATATGCTGACACAAATATATTAACATGTAAACATGCCGTAGAGGTTCCGGAAACGAATCACACCAAATTCATTTCCGGGGCTAATCTGTGTATTAATCTTACCGATCCTATTCGTGTACACCCCTTTTACAATCCTCCTGGTGCTAGAGGAGAGGATACATTTTTAAGTACTTGCTTGAGTGATAGAAAAGTTATGAGTGTGCCCTGCTACACTTTCCATGATGGGTTTTCAACTTATAACAGATTGTTAGAGGGAGTCCTGCCTACACGGCTAAAGTTCAATAGAGCTGATAACGGACCAATCACTGAGCGATTTTACAAAGCCTGTATAGGATGGGTCCGTTATAAGCCGCTGATGATGTATATCACTCAGCCGGATCATTTTATGGAAAAGATTGAAGAGATGAGAAAAAAGCTGGAATATTCTTTGCCTAAAGTATGCACATATTTCCAACGCCCGGATTTTATGAATGCTTTAATTGAGTTAGATAAGTACTATGAAAATGTGAAAAAGGATTATGAAGTATTTCAAGAGACACAAAAAATATGGGCAAAAATTATGGAACATTTTGCGAGCAAAAAGCAAGCGACAATCGAATAATAGGTTTTGACTTCTCGGTGAAATAAGTGCAAAAAGGGATGAAGTTGTCCCGTAATGCGAATAATCAAATAAATGCATGTGATGATACACATTGTATCTTCCTCCTATGCGGGCTTTCAACAGGTACAAAAACCGAAATATACAATTGGAATGAATCTGGCTTAGTCGCAGAGGATGAAAGATGCATGCGGAGAAGGTCAAATTAGGAATCTTATTCGACTTCGTATTGCTTTATGAGAATAAATACTATGATCTTCGAATTTTATGAGGCGTAAAATGTATGAAGGATATAAATATTGTATACAAACTATTACTAAATCAAATGCGCAAACATGATGTGAAGTATAAGCAAATTCTGATTAACGGGGAAGAAATTCATATTCCTACCCGCAATGGTGAACTACGGGCCCTGATATACAGGCCGCACACTGTGAATGCTGCACAGCCGGTATTTTTCGATTTTCATGGCGGAGGATTTGTGTTTGGATTACCCGAAATGGATGATTCCTTTTGTCAGAAAATATCCGAAAAACTTGGGATTGTTGTGATCAGTGTTGATTACAGACTTGCACCGGAATTCCCCTATCCAGCGGCTTTGGAAGATGCATATGATGTGGCGGCATACGTTCATGGCAATCCATTTAAATACGGTATTGATCCGGATCGAATGGCAGTCGGAGGGCATAGTGCGGGTGCGAATATATCAGCTGTTTTGTCCATGATGGTCAAGAAAAGCGGTGAATTCAAACTGCGGTGCCATGTTCTTGATTATCCCGCATTGGATTTTCAAACCGATGCCGACCTTAAAGCGTCCCCTTTGGGCAGTATTCCGCCGCCGTTGATGGAGATGTTTGAAGCTTGTTACTGTGAGCAGGAAGAGCGCTCGGATGTGTATGTTTCTCCTCTTTCGGCATCACTGGAGAATTTGGAAGGCCTGCCGCCAGCCATTATCATTTCTGCCGGCATAGACTCTTTGGAGAAGGAAGATGGAACCTATGCTGAAAGACTCAAAGAGGCTGGAGTAGCAGTCGAATATTATCACTACTCAGATGTCGCACACGGATTTACGATTTTTGCCTTTTCCCCTGTTCAACTTTCTGAGGTCCATATTCTGCCGGGTACAGTGGATATTCCTACAATACAGGAGGATGCTAATGACGCGATCAGCAAGATCATGAATACTCTGCGTAAATATCTGCTTTAACCTGCAACGATTTCAGCTATTATCAAACCGGCACAAATTAATTCTGTAATTTATAGTATTTACTTGTGTGCTGACGGATCCAGAGATGGCTCTGAATGAGTACACCGGTGTGGCGGAGCCACGCTGATGCTCCGGTTTGCTGCGATTCGCAGCGAAATGTACTTCTTGGGAATCCGGGCAAAGATATCGGACATGTTTTGGAAAATGTTGTCTATCTTGAACTGATTCGACGAGGATATGACATGTATATCGGCGAAGTGGACGATGTTGAAGTGGATTTTGTTATAAAGGATGAAAAAGGGACAAAATGCATTCAAGTGGCAGCCAGTGTCCACGATGAGAATACCCTCGCCCGCGAGCTTCGTCCGCTGTAAAAAATCAGCGATCATTATCCCCAAATTATCATGACATTGGACAGGGATCCGGTTGCCGATTATGCGGGCATTCGAAGGATAAATGCATAGGATTATTTCGTACAAAAGATAGAAATATGAGCATGGAATTTTTATGATCGAATACAAAAAATAGTAAAACCATGTTTGAGAGCTTGGAGCAAGATGGATGAATCAGTAAAGGTTAACGGAAATTCGGGGTGTTTTTATTATAACAGTGACAAATATGATGTTGGGACCACCTAATTGACTTGACCTGTTGACCTGCTATTCACGTGAATTATCAAGCTCTTTTCTGTTATGCATGTGTTTCCATTTCCTGCGATTGAGGTATTTTCAGGTACTGGATCACTATCTATTTTGAGATTTGTTTGCTGACTCAGCATGGATTATGTTCAAATTATGTTCAAGTCAGCAGTAATTTCTTCCGGAATTTCTCTTCTTGCATTCAAGAATTTTCAAAGTCCTACAGCCGCTGGGGAATTTTGCTGCAAAAAACTGAACACAGTACTGTTGACTTGCTGATAATTGAATATTAAATGACCTTTTCCTGTGATGTTTTTTCAGTAAAACTCTGCAAATAGGACGTGTTCAGGAGTATTTATTGATATATCTTTGCGTTCTGGCTGTCAATATCGGATTTGAACATAAAATTATGTTCAAATTATGTTCAAAACAACAGTTCAGTCTTGGAAAACTCGCATTTTTGAACAAACAAAAAGCCCGCATCCCTTACAGGCTGTAGGCTTATCGTTTGGAGCCGATTAACGGATTCGAACCGTTGAACTGCTGATTACAAATAATAGGAAGGGCTATTTGGAGTGTTTGGTGGTTTGCTGTAAAGGGTTGCAAATAGGGCGTTTGCGGGGTTTTAGGTGTGCTATCTTTTGGCGAACATTTGTTTGATTGAGCATAAATTATGTTCAAATTATGTTCAAGTCAACAGTACATAAGCGGGGAGATGCTTTTACTGGTAGTGAATGCGATCTACATGAAAGCCTGGGAAGATGGCCGTATAAAATCCAAGGGTTTCCTGATTGCTGTCGGAATCAATGAGGAAGGTAACCGCGAGATTCTGGGATTTACAGTCGCCGACGGAGAAAGTGAAGAAGCCTGGAGTGACTTCTTCAGCAGCCTGAAAGCGCGCGGCTTGAGGAATGTTGACCTCCTGATCACCAGTGACAATCACGGCGGCCTGAAAAAGGCCATCCAGAAGCAATTCCACGGAACAAGCTGGCAACGGTGTCAAACGCATTTCTCAAAGAACCTGCTGGACAAAACGCCCCCGAAGATAAAGGCAGAAGTTAAGGACAGCCTGACAGATTTATATAACGCTCCCAGCATCAAGGATGCACAGGACAGAAAAGAACAGATGCTGGACAGTTACCGGGAACAGGCGCCGAAAGCGATGACACTGCTGGATGAAAGCTTGAATGAAGTCACAGCGGTATTCAGCCTCCCTGCGGCATACCGGAAGCGACTGAGAACCTCCAATGGTATCGAACGGCTTAACGAAGAGCTACGACGCCGCGAGCGGGTTATCTGGATCTTTTCCAACGAAACGAGCATGATCCGATTAATGGGAGCCGTACTGATGGAACATCACGAGAAATGGTCTTCCGTGAAGAAATACTTCACGATGGATTGCTATTTTGCAGAACAAGAAGAAGCTCGAAAGACAGCTCAGGTCGAACGATCCAAACGGGTCCACACCGTCTACTAACTCATGCAAATACCGAAAGAGAATTTACACCAACATTTTGGACTTGACTTAGAAAATCATATAACATATATATGGAATTGGTACAGTGATATTAGTAAGATATTGAATAAATGAAGCTTAGAAATGGATTGGGTTATTTGAGAAAACGGTATCTCATATTTAACCTAAGGAAATTTAGAAATATATATTGACAAAACGCCATTATATTAATATAATAATCAAAATTTTCTATAAATAATATTATTTATTTAAGTAGATAACGTTATCCACAAAACAGATGATAAAATTGTAAAATTGTATGTTGACTTTGCATAGTGATTTCAATATAATATGTTCAATTGGCAACCGGATACCTTCTTAATATTAAAGAGATAACGATTACTGATAACTGCACAATTTTGTTTAGGAGGTGACAGGATATGGATGTCACAATTAAAGATGTAGCAAAGGCAGCAGGTGTGTCAGTCGCAACAGTATCAAGAGTGATAAACGGGATTGAAAGTGTAGATGAAGGACTCAGAATCAGAGTTGATCAAAAAATTAAGGAGCTTGGGTTTAAGCCAAACCATCTTGCAAGAAGTTTGAAAAGTGATGTAACAAACACAATAGGAGTAGCGGTTTCCGATATTTCAAACCAATTCTTTGTAAACGTTTCGCGGCAAATCGAAAAAACGAGTAGAAAAAATGGATATTCAATGATGATTGCCAGCACAGATTCTGATGTTAAAAAAGAAATCGACAATATCAATATGTTTATTGCCAAAAGAGTAGATGGAATGGTCATCAGTCCGGACTCTAATGATATTGCAGACTTGATTACGAATATCAATTGTCCAATTGTTGCGATTGATCGAAAGGTGCTAAAAAATATTTGTGATTCTGTATATGTAGATAAAGAAAAATCGATGTATGATGTCGTTCGTTATTTATATGAAAGAGGACATAGAAATATTGCAATGGTGACAGGAACAAAGGAATTATCATCAAATTATGATCGCTTTAATGGTTATATCAAGGCCCACTTCGATTATGAAATGGAAATTAATAAGAGCAATATAATGTTTGGCTCTTTTGATAAGGAATTCGGTAAAGAAGCATTTGCAGCACTTATGTCGAACGAAAAACCGCCGACAGCAATCATTTCAGGAAGTGCATTAATTACGACAGGTTTACTAATAAAAGCTAAAAGTATGGGAATTATAATTCCAGATGATATATCCATAATTTCGTTTGGTTCTTTGGATTTGGAGGAACTACTGGATATTAAGATTACATATATCGAATCTTTACATACTGAAATTGGACAAATTGCCGGCGATATGATTATGAGCAGAATTAAAAATCCGGAGCAACCAATAAAATTAAACATTTTGGAAGCGCGCATTATTGAAGGAAATTCAGTTATTACAATTACAGATTGAAAAATTTTCAACGAAAACCTAGATGTTATAAACGAAAGGAAGAGATTAATGAACAATTCAATTACTAAAAAGAAGAAGATCAGTTTTAGTACATCAGCTAGAAGACTGAAATATAGAATGCTGCAATCGCTGCCGTCCATTTTTAGTGTTTCTGGAGTAATCGTTATCTGGCAATTATCTGTTATGATTTTCAAAATTCCAAATTACATTTTGCCTTCACCAATTGAATCTATCCAGGCTCTTATAGCATTTTGGCCGCAAATACTAAAAAATTCATTTACGACATTGTCTGAGGTTTTAATCGGCTATTCAGCAACAGTTGTCATTAGCATACCGGTTGCAACATTGATATCATATTCTAAAACATTTGAGAAAACGTTATATCCGTTTATGGTTCTGATTCAATTAATCCCCAAGGTTGCAATTGCGCCGCTGTTCGTTATTTGGTTTGGATTTGGCGTTACACCGAAAATTCTAATGGTTTTCCTACTTTCTTTTTTCCCATTACTGATTGATGCAACAGTCGGACTTAAGTCATTGAATGGACGGTTAGTTTATCTTGCAAAAACTATGAGTGATTCTGAATGGAAATTTTTCTGGAAGATTAAACTCCCCAATGCATTGCCACACATATTTGCGGGATTAAAAGTCTCGATAGCGTTTGCGACAGTGGGTGCTATTGTTGCAGAATTCTTAGGCTCTGACAGTGGATTAGGTAATATGCTTCTTCGTGCAAATGGAGATTATAATACAAGATTGCTTTTTGCACTTCTTATCGTACTAAGTGCAATGGGTATTGTATTTTATAAAATAATAGAATTTCTAGAAAGGAGAATAATTCCGTGGCATATAAGCCAGCGTGGTGATTTGATATCCAATAAATTCGAAGATGTATCAATGTAACTGATTTCATATTGCCGTGATCATTATTGAAAAGCGCCAATTTGAAGAATAAAAAAGAGGAGGATCTGGAAATGAAAAAAGTACTTACACTTTTGCTCCTGGCTAGCATGGTAATTGGTTTGGTCGCATGCTCTTCCGGAACAACAACGCCAGCAACGACGACAGCAACAGTAGCAGCCGCAACAACAGCAGTGGCAACAACGGCAGCAGAAACAACTTCCCAGAAACTAGAAAAGGTAACGTTTCGACTTAATTACATCGCTACTGGGTTACATGCTCCATACTATGTTGCGCTTGAAAAAGGCTACTATAAAGATCTTGGGCTTGACGTTACCATAGCAGAAGGAACCGGATCCGGCACAACTGCAAAACTCGTCGGAATGGGAACTGACTTGGTTGGACAGTCAGACGCAGCATCTGTGGCTGCAGCTGCATCTCAGGGAATTCCGATTCGAGTTATTTGTCCAATCTACAAATTTAATGGATTTTCAATTGTAACGTTAGAAGAAAATGGGATCAGTTCACCTAAAGACCTTGAAGGAAAAAAGCTCGGAATCACAACCGGTGATGGGCCAAGCAAGTTATGGGAGGGTGTTGTCAAAGCAAACGACGTTGATGAATCCAAAATCACTTATGTAACAATGGGCGGCGAAGCAAAAGTCGGTGCCTTAGTGACTGGCAAGGTAGATGCAATATTGGGTGGAGCAGATAATGACGCTGTTCAAGTCACGGCTCAGGGGAAAAACGTAAAAGTTTTGAGATATGCAGATTTTGGCGTACCGACCATTGGATTATCAATTATTGCTGGAAATGAAGCTATCAAAAACAATCCTGAAACATTAAAAAAATTCATTGAAGCAAGTCTAAAAGGTTGGGATGATGCACGGAAAGATCCTGACGGTGCTATTGTGATTATGCAGAAATATATTCCAACCTTAGAAACAAAAACTGGAAGAGCTGGTCTGGATGCGGCTCTTGCGAGTTTGTTCACAGAAAGTTCTAAGACAATCAGTGACGTTTCTCCGGCAGATTGGGAGAAAAGTACGCAGCTATTGAGAGATTATATGGGACTTGATGCATCTTTCCCGGCAGACACATTCTATACAACGGAATGTATGCCTGCAGTATTACCGGCTAAATAGGAAGCAATCCTATATTCACCTTTTGTTCTGCCGGAGACTGACTTCCGGCAGAGCAAAAGCGTGTATCGTTTGAACGTGAAAAATGAAAGAGAAAAAGGGTGATCAATTTGTTAAAATTTGAAAACGTAGGTATGTGCTACAAGACGTTCAGTGGCATTACAGAAGCTCTCATTGATATAAGTTTTGAAGTGAAAAAGGGTGAATTTGTAACTGTCTTAGGTCCTTCAGGGTGCGGAAAAAGTACTTTTCTTTTTATTGGTACTGGACTTACAAAAAACACATCAGGCAAAGCTACAATTAACAACGAAATAATCACAAAGCCAGTTAAAGATGTTGGTTTTGTTTTTCAAGATCATCTTCTACTTGAATGGCGTACGGTCCTAAATAACATTATGATTCAAGGCGAATTTAGAAACATAAATAAAACTGAGTGCTATGAAAAAGCTATAAAATTGATCAAACTTGTTGGACTTGAAGGTTTTGAAAATAAGTACCCGTTTGAATTATCCGGAGGCATGCAGCAAAGGGTTTCAATTTGTAGAGCATTAATTCACAATCCTGAATTACTAATGATGGATGAACCATTCGGAGCATTAGACGCATTGACCCGTGAACAGATGAGAATTGATTTGGAAAAAATCTGGATGGAACGAAAGAACACAATACTTTTTGTTACACATGATATAAATGAGGCCATATTGCTTTCCGATAAAATCATAGTTATGACACCAAGACCTGGAAGAATCAAAGAAATAATCGAAGTTGATATTCCAAGGCCTAGAAGTTTGAGAGTTACTGATACACCTGAATTTCTTCAATATAGAAGACATATAACTGATTTGTTTATGGAAATGGGAATACTTCATGCAAACTGATTAGGAGATAGAATTGATGAACGTTAATTTGCAAGTGGATTTTGCAGGATTTAAGCTAAAGAACCCGATAATTGCAGCATCTGCGGGAACTACCAAAGATACTGAACATGCATGCAAAGCAGAAGACGCTGGATGTTCTGCAGTCATTCTTAAATCTATCCAGGAAGAAATTGTCAATCGGTACAATCCTTTTCCGCGATTTGCTGTAATTAGAAATGGTATCAGTGGATTTAATTCTGTTAGTTTCATGTCATATGAGCAGGCTTTTGAAGGTGATATTGATAAATACGCAGAAACTATACTTCAAACAAAGCGAAAAATTTCTGTTCCTTTGATAGCAAGTCTGAACTGTGTGAATCAAGAGACCTGGGCAAAATACGCAGTCATTGCGGAACAAGCGGGAGCTGATGCAATCGAGATCGTTCCATCCTGCCCCGTCGGAGCTTTTGTCAGAGATGCAGAAGACTTTTATCCGATTGCTGCGAATGCCTTGAAAAGTGTAAAGGATGTAACAAAGATTCCAATTGGAATTAAACTGACGCAACAAATGTCCAATCCAATAGTCTGTTCAATGAAACTTGAAAAGGATGGTGCAGACTGGTTGACAATGTTTAATAGAACACCAGGATTGCAAATCGATATAGATAGTATGGCGCCAATTATGCACAAAGGTATTTGTGGTCATGGAGGCCCTTGGGTCGTTCAGTCAGTGATGCGATGGATTGCACAAACATATCCGAGCGTCAACATTCCAATCAGTGCAACTGGAGGGGTGACCAGATGGGAAGATGTTGTCCGCTATTTATTATCAGGAGCAAATAATGTTCAGATTGCATCACTTATTTATATGAAAGGATACAGCGTAATAAATGGAATGATAACATCTTTGGAAGAATATCTTGAAAAACAAAAAGTCAATTCTATTTCCGAACTAGTTGGGAAAGCAGCAAATGAACTGCTCCATCTAAGTGAAGCTGACAGATCATATCGATATTATGCAAAGGTTGACTTGGATAAATGCATTTCTTGCGGTAAGTGCAAAGATATATGTATTTATAATGCTATTCGATTTAGTAAGGACAATACTGAGATTGACAGCGATTTGTGTGATGGCTGCGGCCTTTGTGAACAGATATGCAACCGAGCAATTTTTATGAATAAAAAATAAATTTGACTCTAAAATAATTTGACAAATTAAGGAGCACATATTTTATGAACAAATGTTTAAACGGGATTGTCTGTGCAAATATTACACCATTTGAAAAAAATGGTAGTGTTGATTATGAAAGCCTCAAGAACTTGACGATTTATTTAGCAAATTCCGGAATTGATGCGATCTACCCTTCTGGAACAAATGGAGAAGGGTTAGCCCTGTCAGTAGATGAGAGAAAGAAAATTACTCAAACCATGGTTGAAGCGGCTGATGGAAGAATATCGATTGCCATACAATGTGGAACACAAACTCTTAATGATACAAAAGATCTGATTCAAAATGCGAAAGATGAAGGGGCAGCGGCTGCAGGTGTTGTAACACCATTTTTCTTTAAATTGAGCCAAGAAGCAATCATTGAGTACTACTCCAATCTATTTGAGAGTGTTAAGAACTTTCCCATATATGTATATAACATCCCCTCTCACACCAATAATGACATTTTGCCTAAGTCGATTGCAAAACTTGCAGAAAAATACGAGAATTTTGCTGGAATTAAATACAGTCATCCTGACATTTTAAGGATAGCAGAATACATTTCGGTCAAGCCTGAAGGCTTTGATGCACTGATCGGTTGCGACAGACTTATATACCCTGCTGCAAAAGTGGGCTCTGTTGGCACTGTATCGGGCCCTGCAGCCATATTCCCAGAACTGTTTTCTGATTTATGGCAATCTATTAAAGACAAAAATGATAATGAAGCACTACGGTTACAACGAATCATCTGCGAAAATGATATCGCATTGGAAAAATATCAATCAATTCCATTATTAAAGATCTATCTTAAAAAGATGGGTATTATCAAAGAAACCATTTGCAGAATCCCTTTTGAAAAAGTGCTAAAAGCGGAAGAAGATGAGATATGTGTGACTGTTGAAAAGATGCGAAATAAAGATGTGCGTTGCTGCAATAAATGAATAATAGCATATAATATATAGTTTATAACGATTGTCATTCACTTTTGATAATGAAATTAGGAGATTGATTATGGGGAAAAGAATAAAAGTTGGCGTTGTTGGTCTGGGGAAAATAGCCCATATCGCTGAATTGCCCGCGCTTGCAGAAATGAATAATGTTGATATTGTTGCAGTTTTTGCACGCACGGAAAAATCAATGGAATTTGCTGCATCGAAATACAAAATCGAAAAATTATGTAATACTTTTGAGGAGTTTCTGGACACCGAAATGGACTGTGCATTTGTTCTGACACCAAAAACAACACATTATGAATATGTAATACAAATTCTTAAAAGAAAAATTGATGTTTTTTGTGAAAAACCTATGGCTTTGACATTGAAACAAAGTAAAGAAATGGTCGAAATTGCCAAAGAAAATGAAAAGATACTCATGGTGGGGTTTAATCGCAGATATGCACCGGTGTACGTAAAAGTAAAGGAACTGTACGGCGATAAAACTCCTGATGTGATCATTGCCCAGAAAAACAGAAATGGTACTGAATTTCGGGCAACATTGGAAAATGCTATTCATATGGTTGATTTGATGAGATGGTATTGCGGTGAAGCTGTAGAAGTTCAGGCACAGTCTAAGTTTGTTGACCCCGAATATGAAGATCTTGTCACTGCACAAATTAAATTTGATAGCGGTAGTGTTGGAATTTTGGTCGCAAGTCGTACAGCTGGTCAATGGATCGAAAAAATTGATGTTTATGGAGATGCAAAATCCGCTTTTGTCAATGCTCCGGATAGCGTAACATTGGTCAATTCGGAAACAGAAGTTAAGACACTAATGACGCCGTTAGCCTCTGGATGGGCCAGAGTTGAGGATAAAATGGGATTCAACCAAGAAGTCAAACATTTTATTGATTGCGTCGAATATCGGAAAACCCCGACCACAAATGCTCAAGATGCATACAAAACTCATATGCTAATGCATGAAATATTAATAAAGGCTGGTTTGCCCGGACTGGAGTAAGGGGGTCTTGAAATGATGAAAATTGCTGGACATACCATGGGAACACCTGAACTTTCAATTGTAGAAGCTGCAAAATTATTTTCGCAAATGGGATTGGATGCTATCGAGATTGTATTCCAGGATAATTATCATTGCGGTTTTAACTGGAATACTACTGATCAGGAAGTCAATGAGTATAAGAAATATCTAGATAGCCTTGGTATTGAAGCTTCCTGCATTGTAGCTTATGCAAGTGATTACAATAATCTTGAAGACGAAAAACGCGAAGCAGCAATCAAAGAATGCAAAAGATGTATCCAAATAGCTCATATTCTTTCTGCGAAATATGTTCGTATATATGGAGGCACCTTGCTTGAGGTTGATGGAGACTTTGATGAAAAGAGAAAAGTTCTTGTTCAATCGATGAGGCTTCTGTCAGGCGAAGGGATAATGTACGGTGTAGGGCTAGTTTTAGAAAATCACTATAATACCATGACAACTGGGCCTAAAATTACCTGCGACATTGTAGAAGAGATTAATCGAAAAAATGTTGGCATTTTATACGACCAGGCCAACATCTCATTTTTATCTGGTGAAGATTATAGAGCATGTATAAAAATCCAAAAGGATAAAATACACTATGTGCATGTCAAGGATTTCATTTTCAAAAATGAAAATGTGATGTTCACAGCGGGAAGCGTCTCTCATGTCGATGAGAATGAGCGAGCAGTCTCATCGAAGATAGTAGGAGAAGGAGTCCTTCCATGGAAAGAGATAATACAAGAATTGTATAGTATTGGCTACGATGGCTATTTGTCTCTTGAATATGAACGAAGGTGGCATCCTCAGGATTTACCTTTAGCTGAGATTGGGATGAAAAAGGGAATGGATCATATCAGGGAAATAATAAATAATATTAAAAAATGAGGTGGTACAGCAAATGATTGTTGACCATATTGAAAATGCTTCAAAATACTATAGCATTGACACAGAATTTAAAGAAGTATTCGAAAAATTTAAAGAGTGTCTGAAGTTAGCAAATGCAGACGACTATTACACAATCTCCAAACTGTCTAGCATAAGCATACAAAGTAATTTGAAGTTAAGGGGCAGAGATTGTCCTTACGAGTATCATAATAAATTCATAGATATCCACTTTTGTTTGAAAAATAAGGAAATTATTGAATATTCTATTGTTAGAGAAGGCTTGCTAGAAAGCTTTGAAGAGAAGGATTTTTTCATAACGCAAGGTCAATATTCAGGAGAAGTTGTATTAACTGAAGGAATGTTCGTAGTTTTCTTTGTGGGAGAACTGCACAAACCTCTGATTGGCAAACGGAAAGAAACTACGTCAAAATGTGTAGCTAAAATTCATTGTGAGATACTTTAGTTGATTCAGATAAGTGAGGCAAAATATGAATAATTCTATCTGTGTTTTAGGCAGCATAAATATTGACCTTAGTATAAAATCTCCCAAAGAGATGAAGATAGGCGAAACCATACATGGATCAGGGTTCATAATTGGACATGGGGGAAAAGGTGCAAACCAGGCTTTAGCAATGGCAAAACTTGGGGGACAAGCCTACATTTTGGGGAATGTGGGGAATGATATATTTGGACGCGAATTGATTGAAAGCCTGAAAATGAATGGTGTAAATACAGAATATTCCAAAATCGTTGAGTTGATTCCTACAGGTACAGCGGTCATAATTGTAATAGATGGAAATAATAGCATAATACTAGACGCTGGTGCAAATGATAATGTTACTGTCGATTATGTGCATATGTCAGAAAAGATTATCAGCGAATGCAGCATGCTAGTTTCGCAATTTGAAATTCCATATACATCTGTGAACGAAGCTTTTCGGATGGCCAAGAAAAATGGAGTTATTACACTTCTGAATCCATCGCCTTCAAAAAACATTGGAGATGAACTTTATAGGAATACAGATATTATTATAGCCAATGAACTTGAAGCATCGGATTTGACAGGCATTAATGTATATGATATCAATAGCGCTAAAGATGCCATCAAGTGGTTCATAAATAAAGGAATAAAAACATCCGTCATTACTTTAGGTGCGCAGGGTTGTGTATTTTTTGATGGCTTGAATATTGAACATAATGCTGTTAGAAAAGTTGATGTTGTGGATTCAACCTGTGCTGGGGATTCATTTCTAGGGGCTTTTGCTGTTTCTCTTATAAATGGGAAATGTATAAAATATGCAATAGAATACGCTTCTGCAGCAAGTGCAATTACTGTAACTCGGAGAGGAGCTCAATCATCTCTGCCAGATGCAAGTGAGGTTGAAGTAGTTATGGATATTATCGCAATTTAATTTATTATTTTGTAATATGTAGAAAGTCAGATATTTTGATATAAATTTGTATGGCTAAACTGTTTCCGCCCGCGAAAAATGACCGAAGGCCGCTTACGAGTCTTTGCAGGCACAAAATATGGCTTTCAATATAATATAGGATTAACTTTTAGCCTTAAAAGGCACAGAAACATGCCGTTGTCATAAAAGCAAACGTTATCTTTATATTGGATAATTCATAGTATTGAGTAATTTGTATCGTTTGGGCCATGCCGGCTCAAAGTCATTAACATCGTTGCTCAAAATGCAGTAAAGTTCTTCTTCAGGAAGGATTTCCGCATGTCCCGATGAAGTAGAGCACAATCCGGGTTACGAATTTTGTGTTGAGGTTAGAGTGGTAAACTTTTCGGTTTGGTTACACTATCACGTACAACAAGTTCCGTTCCGATTTCAATTTTGATATAGCCGTCGTAATTTTTATTGATTCTATTTATCAGCGTATCGACGGCCAGGGCGCCAAACATAGCTTTGGGGACGTTGATTGTTGTAATGTTGGGTTCCGAAGTCACACAAATAGGTCGGTCATCAAAACCAATAACAGAAATATCTTCGGGAACGCGATACCCTTTTTCTTTCAAGGCTTTGATTGCTCCGAAAGCAATTAAGTCGTTGTCTGCAAAGAGTGCGGTTGGCAGTTCCGTATCGCTATCGAGGATTTCCTTGAAATCAAGGTATGCGTTATCTTCCGGGTATCCTACGTGGAAAATATACCTCTCCATTCCGATGACTTTGAACTTTCTCAGAGCGGAAAAGAAAAACTGCTTTCTTTCACTGAAGCTTGTCAGGTATGTTTTGCTCTGCAGATAACCAATTTTTCGATGGCCGTTATCATAAAGGTATTTGGCAGCCTGATAAGTTCCCTGCTCATTATTGATCGCAACAGAATCTGCCAGTGTATCCGGGAAGTAATTATCTAGGATAACAAAAGGTAAATCTAGATCATAAAATGGACTAATATCCTCATTTAACATCTCTGTGGCAAAAATGATAAGTCCCGAACAATGCAGACTTTGGATATAGTCAATTTGTTCCGAAATTCTATTTGCTTTATCGATGTATATAAGAACAATACGATAACCGTGCTTTCTGGAGGATGTTTCGATACTCTCTATCATTAGCGAGAAAAAAGGAGACTGATCAATGATGTTTCCATGTCTCTTGTATACGACAAATCCAATTGTGTCTATTTTGACCGGCTTCTTCTTCAGCAGGTAATCACAGCCTAATTCACTAATCTTCTCAAACACCGCGATGCGTGTAGCCTCGCTAATCCCCTGGCGGTTATTTATCACTAGTGATACCGCTGCCGGAGAAATCTTTAGTAGATTTGCGATATCTTTTGCTGTATAAATCATATTAAGTGCTCCTTTATATGCTCATTTTGTTATGTTCACTTCTATATACTAAATTTACTAAATTGTACAAGAAATGTCAAACCTATAATTTAGTTACTGAATAAATATTTGAAAATATTCATGTACTTAATGACATAATGCACAAAAAATTTAAAGTGTAATTATATATTTTCACCATATTGACAAATACCGCAATCGCAAGTATACTGAATTCAGCTAAATACAGCCGGTCAATTAAGTTATAATTACGTAAAAATCAGTTATAAATTAAACGACCAGATGGTGTTAAGAAAAAAAGGATGAAACAGGAGGAATGCTAAATGAAGAAAGTACTTGCTCTGATCATGACTTCCACAATGTTGCTCTCTATGGCTGCTTGTACAAGCAACCAGCCAACCGCAACCACAACAGCAGCATCAGGAATAGCGACGACGAACGCTGCGACAGGTGGTGTGAAGAAGGCTGATGGGACCCCAATCAAGATTGCTTGGATCGGAAAAACACTAAACAACCCGTGGTGGGTATCTGTCGCCGATTTTGCTGCCACAGAAGCTAAGAACGAAGGCGTTGATCTGACAATCTCCCTACCGCAGGAGGAAGTCGATCTTGAAAAACAAGTTTCGATGGTTGAAGCAGCTATTACACAGAAGGTTGATGCGATCATTATTTCTGCTGCAAGTTCTGACGGAATTATCCCTTCCATCGAGAAGGCAAGAGCTGCAGGCATCAAAATTATCAATTTCGATACTCGCATCAGCGATCCGACTATGTATGATGCATTCGTTGGCGGCGATGACGTAGCTGGCGCATATAAGGCCGGAAAATATATCTGCGAGCAATTGGGTGGAAAAGGCGAAGTTGGCCTTATTACCGGTTTGTTGGCACAGTCGACAGGTGTTGACCGTAGAGAAGGATTCCTTAAGGCTTGTTCTGAATATCCTGATATCAAAGTCGTTGCAGAAGCAAGTGCTGAATGGCGTAGTGACACGGCCGCAACAGTCACGGAGAACATGCTGACTGCCCATCCTAACATAAAAGCTATTTTCGCTTGCAATGATCAGATGGCTGTCGGTATGGCTAATACATGCAAAGCTAAGGGATTCACGCAGGACGACCTGGTCCTTGTTGGCTATGACGGCATTCAGGATTCTACCAAACTTGTTCTCAGTGGAGACCTCGACGCATTTGTAGCACTTCCTAACATTGAAGAAGGCGCATATGCAGTTCGTGTTGCAACCGCGTTGGTTTTGAATAAAAACTATAAATTTAGTCGTGAGCTCATTTTTGACACACCGCTCGTTACGGCTAACTATGTTGATGGACAAACAGACCTGACAATTTATGAATTTGCTGCAATACACTTCCCTCTCATGGGTATTACTGACAAGGGTTATTGATTGATACTCTGACATTCATGGTGGGGGCCATCCACACTTGGGTGGCCTTCGCTGAAAGTCAAGAGGAATTTCGGAGGGAATGGTATGACTAATACACCGCTACTTGAATTAAAAAGCATCCGCAAGGTGTTTCCCGGAGTCATTGCTCTTGATGATGTTTCGTTAACGATTTACGAAGGTGAAGTTGTTGCGTTGCTTGGTGAGAACGGTGCCGGAAAATCCACATTAATGAAGGTGCTTAGTGGCGCTTATCAAAGAGATGGCGGAGAAATATATATCAGTTCGAAACAGATCCCCAAACATTACACGCCTCGAGAGGCGAAAGAATTGGGTATCGGCATCATTTATCAGGAACTTAGTCTTGTCTCGGAATTAAGCGTTGCGGAGAATATTTTTCTTACACGTGAACCAAGAAAAGTGAAAAGCATAAATCTTGTTGACTATAAAAAAATGTTTCAATTAGCTAAAGAACAGCTGGAAAAACTCGATGTTAGCTATATCGATGTGAAAGCAAAAATTGGTTCGCTTCCTCTGCCGGAAAGACAAATGGTAGAAATTGCCAAAGCTTTATCTCAAAATTGCAGCGTTATCATCATGGATGAGCCGACAACATCATTAACTTGGGAAGAAACACTGCGCCTTTTTGATGTTATTAATTCGCTCAAAAAACAAGGGGTTGCAGTAATATATATATCACACCGGCTGGCAGAAATTTTTGAAATATGTGATAGGGCCACCGTAATGCGCGATGGTAAGGTTGTAGGCGACTGCAAGATATCCGAGACCAATCAGCAGAAAATCATCTCCATGATGACTGGTAGGAATTTTACTCTCACCCAGAGGGCCGAGAGTAAAAGTGAGATTCAGGACAATAAAATTCTATTTAGCGCACAAAAAATATCTGATGGAAAGATGATCAAAAACGTTACTTTTGATGTTCATCAGGGCGAAGTTCTAGGCATCGGAGGATTGATCGGAGCACAGAGAACTGAACTGATGAGAATCATTTCCGGAGTGGATAAGGCAAAATCCGGCAAGGTATTCATAGATGGGCAAGAGGTCAACATCTCTTCACCTGTAAAAGCCACAAAAGGCATGATCGGATATCTGAGTGAAAACCGGAAAGAAGAAGGCTTAAACCTTGGGTTGACCATATCTGAAAACATTATTCTGAGCAATTTTGGTGATGTGAGCGATGTCGGACTCGTGAAGAAGAAAAAAGTGAGTGAGACGGGTAATAAATACATCAGTTCTTTGAAAATCAAGGGGAGAGCTGGAACGATTGTTGGAAATCTCAGCGGTGGAAATCAACAGAAAGTCGCGATCTCCAAATGGCTTAATTCCGGCTGTCGGGTTCTGATCTTTGATGAGCCTACACGAGGTATCGATGTCGCGGCAAAGACGGAAATTCATGACCTGATCCGAGAATTTTCACAACGGGGCAATGCAGCCATTGTTGTGTCTTCCGAAGTGAATGAGTTGGTTGCAGTCAGTGATAGGATCCTGGTTATGTCACATGGCGAAATCGTATCTGAGATATTTGACTGCGAGATTTCACAGGATCGAGTTATGTATGATGTTACAAGTAGTGGAGGGAAAAAACATGAGTGAAAACAGAGTTAAATTAGCTTCTCCGATCGACTTCATTCGTCATCAATTACTCGGCAAGCTAGGAATTGTTTTTGGTCTGGCTATCCTGGTTTTTTCATTCGCGATGATGTCACCTGTATTTATCTCTTCCGGTAACCTAAGTAATATACTCGTTCAATCAGCCGTTAATGCGATTATCGCGGCAGGTATGACATTTGTAGTTATTTGCGGACAAATAGATCTGTCAGTTGGCGCCACACTAGCGCTGTCAACTTGTATCGGTGCAAAAGTGATGGTAAAGACCGGTAATGTAATGCTTGGTGTGGTTGTAACACTGGCTGCGGGGATTGTTCTTGGTGTAATCAACGGTGTGATCGTAGCATACATTGACTTCCCACCGTTTATTACAACCCTGTCAACCATGTGGCTTTTTCGTGGTGTCGCTTATGTTTACACGGGAGGTCAGGCAATAACAAATCTTCCAGACGGTATGATGTCATTGGCAATGAATAGTTTTCTGCGCATCCCGCTGATTGTCTGGCTCCTGATCCTTGTTTATGTCATCTGCCATATATTCCTTTCACAGTCTGGGGCAGGTCGCAAAATCTATGCTGTCGGTGATAATCCGGAAGCATCCCGGTTAACAGGTATTAACGTAAAGGGCGTCAAATTACTTGTCTTCACGTTATCAGGGTTTTTGGCAGCACTCAGCGGCGTCATCCTCATGTCCCGATTGAATTCCGGACAGCCAATCGCCGGCCAAAGTTTTGAAATGTATGCAATCGCTGCAGCTGTTATCGGAGGAGCAAGCCTCACGAAAGGCGGTATCGGCAACATGCCTGGCACCATTATCGGAGCTGTATTTATCGCAACTCTGCAGAATGGACTGACAATTTTGAATGTATCTTCTTTCTGGCAGCAGGTCTTTATGGGAATTGTTGTACTCTTTGCGATTGGCCTCGATAAACTCCGTAAGCGCGCATCATTCTGACGAATTAACCGTTTGTGGAAAAAATTCAATTAACATTGATTCAAAAAGACAAACATAAAATTATAAGAACCATGCAGATACATACTGCGTGGTGAGGAGGAATTATGAAAAAAATTGGTGTAATCCCAGAGAAAATGAATGCTGTAATGTGCTGTGGACCGAATGATTATCGTTATGAACAGGTTCCCGTTCCTGAAATTAATGAAGATGAAATTCTTATAAAAGTAGAAGCCTGCGGCATCTGCGCCGGTGATACAAAGAGCTATCATGGCGCGGCAATGTTCTGGGGTGACGGTAAGTTACTCCCCGTTTGGAATGATGCACCCTGTGTTGCTGGCCATGAATTTATTGGTACGGTATATGCAATTGGTGATAATGCCAAAAAGAAGCACGGCCTTCAATTAGGGGACCGCGCGATCGCTGAACAGATTGTTCCGTGCGGGGAATGCATGTTCTGCAAGGAAGGCCATTGGTGGATGTGCCAAGACCAGCGTATTCACGGTCACCAGAAGATTGTTGCTGACGGCGGAATGGCAGAATTCATTCGATATGGCGCACGTGACATCGTGCACAAGGTTTCCAAGGACCTGAAGTCAGAACATGCAGCTATTATCGAACCTCTTTCTTGCGCTGTTCATACCATTGAGCGTGCTGATATCAAATTCAACGATGTTGTTGTCATCGCCGGTATGGGGCCTATAGGCCTTTGCAAGCTGCAGCTGGCTAAGCTTAAAAATCCCAAGCTCATGATCGCAATTGACATGAAGGACAGCCGATTGGAGATCGCAAAGAAGTTAGGTGCGGATATCGTCTTGAATCCAGACAAGTGCAACACTGCCGAAGAAGTCCGCAAACTGACCAATGGTTATGGTTGTGATGTGTATATTCACAACTCCGGCCATCCGTCCGGTGTTATCCAGGGTCTCGACATGATCCGTAAGATGGGTACTTTCGTAGAATTCTCTGTATTCGGCGCGGAAACATCCGTCGACTGGAGTGTAATTGGGGATCGTAAGGAACTGGATATCCGCGGCTCCCACATCAGCGGTCAGCATGGCTACGAGGTAGCAATCAGTCTACTCGAAAAGGGTGTAATTAAGGTTGACGATATTGTTACACATCAGTTTGGATTAAAGGATTGGAAGACAGCATTTGATATGGCTTACGCCGGAAACGAATCGATCAAGGTCGTCCTGAAACCTGATATGTAATCGCGGCAAGAACAAACGGAACCAATCTTATCGTTCAATTCCCCGCCACCAAGAGGTGAGTTGGGTTCGCCTGTCTGCTAGGTTTCAGAAATATTCGAGGAGGTGACATCAGTGTTGCAAACGTGTAATTTAACGAATGTTCAATTAGCCCAGAAAGCGGCAGAAATAAGGAAGACCCTGCTGAATATGGTATATGCCGGAAAAACCGGACATACGGGAGGCGCTCTTTCCAGTGCTGATATTCTGACCGTTCTTTTTTACAAAATACTGCGAATTAATCCCGAAAATCCCAAATGGGTAGATCGTGACCGATTTATTCTGAGCAAAGGACACTGCGTCGAGGGATATTATTCCATTTTGGCTGATCTTGGCTTTTTCCCGAAAGAGGAACTGAAGACATTCAGTCATTACAATTCCAGACTAATTGGGCATCCTTCCATCAAGGTGCCTGGGGTTGAGATGAATACAGGGGCTCTCGGTCATGGTCTCCCATGTGCGGTTGGCATGGCGCTCGGAGCCAGAATGAACAAACAAGATGTGAAAGTATATTGTCTGATGGGCGACGGTGAACAGGCAGAAGGTTCTGTCTGGGAAGCAGCTATGGCGGCATCGAATTTTGGCCTCGATAATCTCACCGCTATTATTGACCGTAACCATCTCCAGATCAGCGGTAATACGGAGTGCGTGATGAAGCTCGAAAGTCTTGCTGGCAAGTGGGAGGCTTTTGGCTGGGATGTCTATTCGGTAAACGGACACAATTATGAAGCACTTGTCAATTTGTTTGAAAGCCCTGTGGTTCCAGGAAAGCCGCGGCTGGTCATTGCTGAGACGATCAAAGGTAAAGGCGTATCTTTCATGGAGAATAACGCGAAATGGCATCACGGAGTACCGACAGCTGAGCAGCTGGAGCAATGCATGTCAGAGATTGAAGCAGCACGTGAGGTGGAAGCTTATGAGTAACAAGATACCATGCCGCCAGGCGTTCACAGATCGACTTACTGAACTGGCTGCAGAGAACAAGGATATCGTTGTTGTAACTTCTGATGCGCGAGGCTCTGTCACACTGACAAAATTTGCAGATACGTACCCCGAACAGTTTATTGAGGTTGGTATTGCTGAACAAAATGAAGTTGGTATTGCAGCTGGTTTGGCAACATTTGGAAAACAAGTGTTTGCATGTGCTCCTGCTTGCTTCCTAAGCGCACGCAGCCTCGAACAAGTCAAAATTGATGTCGCCTACTCGAAAACAAACGTTAAATTGATAGGCATCAGCGGCGGCGTCAGCTATGGTGCGCTGGGGAATTCTCATCATTCTCTGCATGACATAGCTGTCATGCGTGCTTTCCCGGACTTGACTGTTATCATACCGAGTGATGCAGAGCAATCGCGCCAGATGACGGATGCCCTTGTCGGTATGAAGGGTGCGGCCTATGTTCGCATGGGACGAGGAGCCGTTCCGGATATTTATCAGCGGGGGAAGCCATGCTTTACGCTGGGCAAGTCTAATACTCTAACAGAAGGCAGTGATATCAGTATTATTGCCTGCGGTGAGATGGTGTATATTGCACTTCAAGGAGCGGAGTTGCTTAAGCAGCAGGGCATCTCAGCACGAGTCATTGACATGCATACATTGAAGCCTCTTGATAAACAGTCGATATTGAAGGCGGCAGATGAAACGTCGGCAATTCTTACCATTGAAGAGCACAGTATCATGGGCGGTTTGGGTGCGGCTGTCGCAGAGACTGTTGTCCAGAACAATCCGGTACCTATGACAATCATGGGAATCCCGGACGAGACAACCGTAACTGGCAATTCATCCGAAATCTTCAATCACTATGGCTTAACCGCTGATGGAGTCGCAGAACAGGCAAAATTACTCCTAAGCAGATGCAAATAATGGAAGGAAACTTGCCAGATGAACGAAAAATACTTCCTTACCATCGATCAGGGCACTTCCGCTACAAAAGCGATTTTATTTGATAATAAGGGTCAGCTTGTTAATCGTTGTGATACAGTGCATCGGCAATATTACCCTAATCCTGGCTGGGTCGAGCATGATCCGGTTGAAATTTACGACAAGACTCTTGAAGCGATCAGACTCGTTATGGACCAGTCTGATATTTCAGATCATGATCTGTACTGCATCTCCATTTCAAATCAGCGAGAGACAGCTGTCGTCTGGGATAAGACAACGGGCATACCTATTTGCCCTGCAATTGTATGGCAATGCAATCGCGCAGAAAAAATATGTAAGGACATTGTAGACCAGGGCAAGGCAGAGCTAATCCGGCGCAAGACAGGACTCGTGCTTTCGCCGTATTTTTCGGCTGCTAAAGTCAGCTGGATATTGAAAAATGTTGAAGGTGCAAAAGAGAAGGCAAATCGAGGGGATCTCTTGTTTGGCAACATCGACAGCTGGCTTATCTGGAACCTTACGGGAGGAAAGGTGCATGCCACCGATTTCTCAAATGCTAGCAGGACGCAGCTTTTTAATCTTTTTGACTTGACCTGGGATCCTGAACTACTCAGCATATTTGGCATACCTGAATCCATGATGCCTGAGGTTATCAGTTCTGATCAGGTATTTGGCCAGACCGAGGGAGTTTTTTCTCATCCCATTCCTGTAGCAGGAGTACTCGGTGATTCACATGCTGCCTTTTTTGGACAGTGCTGCTTCTGCAAAGGTATGGCTAAATCAACTTTTGGCACCGGTTCATCGGTTATGATGAACATAGGAAACGAACCCATTACAACACATGGAGGTGTTGTCACATCCATTGGGTATGCCCGCAATAACGAAGTAACATACGTCCTTGAGGGAAACATTAATTGCACGGGCGCGACAATCAAATGGCTTGTTGACGATCTTGAGCTCATACAAAATGCCCGGGAATCCGGAGAGATTGCTGCAAGAGTTCCCGATAATCAAGGGGTTTACCTAGTTCCGGCTTTTGTTGGACTGAGTGCTCCTTATTGGGATAGTGACGCGCGAGCTGCGATATTAAATTTGACGCGCGGTTCGAAAAAAGCACATGTTGTTCGCGCAGCAGAGGAATCTATAGCCTATCAGATCAAGGATATTACCGAGAATATGCTCTCAGAAGCTTCCGTTGATCTGCAGGAAGTCCGGGTAGACGGCGGCCCAACACGCGATGATTTTCTCATGCAGTTTCTCTCTGACATGCTCGAGGTGCCTGTCATTCGCAGCAAAACGGAAGAATTGTCTGCAACAGGTGCCATGTATATGGGTGGTCTTGCTCTTGGAATCTGGAATTGTTACGAAGATCTTGAATCTATGCGTCAAGTAGAAAAGTCATTTATCAGTCAGATGTCAGATGACCTTCGGCAGAAAAACTATGAAGGATGGAAAAGAGCTGTGGCTAAAGTTTTAACTAATCGTTCATAATGTCTGCATTGTGAGAATTAACTAGACAATTCGTTTCTTCTTCCTTATTCTCATTCCCGCTTAAACGAGGGTTGTCTCAAACAGATGTATTTTTGTTTGAGGCAGCTTTTGTATTTCTGTTGTTGCGTTTTTTGCCTTGAAGTAATTGAAAGACGTAAAAATGACGTACCCTGTTACCCCGTCCGCTACTTCTTCTTTATTCCGAGGCGGTAATCCCTTTGACGTTGTTGAATTGATGTAAGCGTTAAACCTGAAATCGGCAAGTAGATAAAAATTTTGTCAAAACTTGGTCTATTCTACCTTGCCTAGCGTCTAAAAAGTTTGAACCGGCACCTTGAAAATTGAATACGGTGAAAAAGTGGATCTAAATCGTAGTGAAACGGATTGCAAGCGGATATTTGAATCTAACATCTCAGATTTGAACGCCATAAATACACCCATTTGCTCAGCGGGAGTCCTTGTTTTCCGGTTTAAAAGTGGTGTTACGTCAGAATCGGAGTAAATCGTCGCAATCGATCAATTACGTATTTAATCAGAGACTCGATAGCCTTGTCAAAATGGGAGCTGAAAGAAAAATGAGAGTGTTCATTACTAGTTAGTGATTGAAGCACACAAATGCAACGCTTTTTTAATGTTCATTTTATCCCAGTTTGGATTTCCTCCAAACTGGCCAAGGGTAAATAGTGCGCTGCACAATGGTATCAAGCTCAAATTGGCTTATAGCTGATAAAACAGAAATATGCCAATTCCCATTTGGTGACCCATATCGATATTTTCATTTAGTCTAAATGCAACTGTTGAATCGATTGAAGGAAGAGTGGGAAATTTGAATATATTGCTTCGTTACGATAGCTGCGTTGCTTAATAATTTTGTTATCGAGGGAAAAGGTATTTTTAAGGACTTGTTTGTCATTTCAGTGATAAAAAACTGAATCAAATTAGCAACGTAAAATAACCTGTACATATTTGTTCATACACGTTGCAATGCTTAATGATTATGTCTATATTGGATTGTATGAATTGTTTTGATGGAGGTGTCTTTTGCCCAAAACGGTGTACGGGCTGGTCGACAAACATTATCCCCTCCAAAAACACGAATGTAATTTCATCGTAGTAAAGTTTACTTGCTTTAGGAGGATTATCTGATATGGGAGATTCAACGAAAATTCGAGTAAATGGATCAATAATCAACGAGTTATCCGAAAAAATCCCAACCAATATTGTTGCGATCAATGAGTTAATTAAAAATGCTTTTGATGCTAACGCAGAAGAGATACTCATTACCTTTGATTCATCCAAAGAAATTTTGATTATTTCTGATAATGGCAATGGAATGGGAAAAGAGGAAATCGATGAACTATTTCACCTCGCGCAAAGCAGTAAAAAATTCGGAGAAATGAAAAATGGTCGCTATGTTCAAGGTTCAAAGGGACTTGGATTCCTTTCGGTTTTTCGTTTTGGCAGCTATGTGACCTGGCGTACAAATGTAGGAGATTCTGGCATAGAATTTTCAGTTGACAGAGACAAATTAGTATCTCAGCATGACATTTCAAACTATGAAATTATATTGAAGACAAACAATGATATTCCTAAAGGTACAAGAATAGAAATCCAAATGACTGGTGTAGATATCAAATCAATTTTAAGTGACTTCAGTAATGATAAAATTGTTGAAAAAATAACGAATTCATTTATATACAAAAATATGGATTCCAAAGATATAAATGCAAAACCATTTTCGATATCGTTTAGTGTAGATGGTAAAACAGTAGACTCACATGCTGAGAATGATATTAGCAAGGTTTTTCCAACCCAGCAGATTTTTCATATTACATATAAATCTTCCGACAATAAAATATTGTTTTCTCACAATAATTGTTTTGCATTTTCTATTCCTTTTGAGTTTACTTCAACAGAATATGAATGCAATATTGATTTAATGTCATTCGGACTAAAGCCAGGGCAAGTTAAACAGTTTCCACCGTTATATTTGAACCCTCAAATGGTATCTGCTGAAATTACACCACTAATCTATATTAACGAAAACTTGTTTAATAACTACAGTTTATTTGACCCAAATATTACTCGTAAAAAGCAAAATACACAGACACTTCCACAGCTCATTGGAACCATTGGAATCATAAGCAATAATCCGGATTTGATATTTAACTCTGATCGTTCTCAGTTCGTTCAGAACCCTCTGACTGAACATATTAAGAACTTTTTGCAAAAAATAAATATGACCATCCAAATAGAAGGTGGCAAGCGAAAGAAATACCTTCCAGATCATAGATTTTTCTTGGAAAATCCTCTTGATATTTCTGCATATGATGATGAAGAGAAATTGATGAAAGCTCTAAGAGCGAACATTGCAGTAGGCTTTGCATTTAGAAATAAAATAGATATCAGTATTGAAGATGATTCTGCATATTATCTTGTTTTTAATAAAAGATATATAGTAACTTTGACTAGAACAGGTGTTGAGCCCACGCATAACCCAAAACTACGTAGTCCAGTCCTCGAACTAACAGAGCATCACAAAAAATTCAATATATACAACAATCCGATTTTTCTTGTAGACTTTATCAGCGTTGCTCAGTACAGTTCTGGAGAGCCGGTGTCGACTAGTGATATAGTTATAGAAATTGATGGCGTCGAGAATAATAGAATTGATTGTATTGAGACTGAATGTTCGATGGAGGCAATCTTTTTGTTTCTTGATCCACAAACTGGTATAGCAATGAAGAAACGGCTGCAGCTAAGTTTTTCTGAACCGAGTTCTGGGGTATCAGGACGAGCAATAGAATCCAAGCTAATTATCTATCCAGGCCCAGAAGATTATGAAGTAAACTTTTTAAATTCCATCTCCCCTTTAGTCAATCAGATCAATGAAATAAACGCAAAGGGATTAGATCAGTACAAAGAAATAATCGCATGTTCTCTAAGGACTTTGTTTGAACTAAGTATTGATGCAATCAAACTAAGCACAAGTAAGAATAATGGACTTCCACAGCTACAAACGACACTAATGAGCCCATCATTCAAACTTTCAAATAAGGTCAAGGAAACAATTCTGTTTGTAAAAAATTATAATATTCCACAAACACCAAAAGGTAACTTTTTAAATATAGTTGATAGTCGCCTGCCAATTGGTTACCTCTTATTAGATAGCAAACTAGATCCAGAAGATTACTTTCGAGCAGTAAATAAAGCAAACTTAGCCACTCATAAATCTGCAGATTGGATTTCTACCGATGAAATCAAAGATTTGGGGAAAAAGATTGGGTTTTTCCTAGTTATTGTAAATGAATTGTTGAAATGATCCTGGACATTTCAAATTTGACTTGATACACTTTCATTGAGGTGAGCAAGTTGTTAACAGACATATCTTATAAGAATTACCAGAAACGTAGCGATATCCATGGAACGGTTCTCTACCCAGCAACAATGATAGCGCCTGTTCAAAAGGATCTTTTGACGGATATTTTGGCTGAAAACAAAATTGAGTCTATCTTTGATCCATTCTACGGATCAGGTACAGCCCTCTATGAAGCATCAGAATTGAATGGGAAAATTCATTTGATTGGATGTGATATTAATCCATTAGCATACTTAATTACGAAAACGAAATTACATGGTGTATCAGAAAGCATTTATTATGATATTTCTTCATTAGAACTTACAATAAAGACTAAAGAACCAGATAACTATTATTTCCCTAACATGGAAAAGTGGTTTCGAGAAGACATTGCTGATGATTTGAGACGAATTCGATTGTCTATAATGGAAATTGATGACGTCGATAACCGGTTGTATTGTTGGTGCATGTTTACGAATATTGTTAGAAAATATAGCAACACGCGAAGTTCCACCTACAAGCTACATATAAAGCAGGCAGAAAAAATCAAACAAATGTGCAACAATGCTATTGATGATTTTTGCTCGATGATTTGGAAAAATATCGATATGTATCAGCATTCTTCTCATAACTTTGAACTTTACAAATGTGATACTTTAGAGAAAATTCGGACTTTCTCTAATAATGCTTTTGATTTGTCAATTACATCTCCGCCATATGGTGATAATGAAACAACGGTACCCTATGGACAATTTTCCTCCTTAGCTTTGCAATGGATAAATTCCGACGATTTATATTTGGATGGATGGGAACTACGGAATTACTCTATAATTGATAGTAACAGCATGGGTGGAAGAGATAAACATAGTGATATGGATATCTTTTGTCATACGCTGTTGTCTCCATTTCTCAATAACATTTCCGAAAGCAAGCAACAAAAAGTAATCAATTTTTTCAACGATTATTTTGATTTCTTGCGTCAGTTGTGTCGTGTAACAAACCAATACATTATTTTGACCCTAGGGAACAGAACTGTAGATAATATCAATATCGATTTAACAAATATAAGCCGACTATTCTTGGAGAATCTAGGATTTAAGAATCTACAGACAATTTCTCGCGAAATACCAGTAAAAAGAATTCCGCGTGTTACATCAAGTGTTGATAATGAAAGTGTGTCATCAATGAATTCAGAATATGTGATTATTCATAAACGAATGTAGTTGATTATCAAGTACCACAAAAAAGTACAGCATTCCTTATGCCGCCTGGAACTGCTCCTGGTAGAATTGCCACGTAGGTTGGGCAATGCTACATGACGCTATGATAGCTTCACTTGACTTTGACTGGAGAGAAAAGGTATAAGAAGGTGCAACATTAGTTATACGTTTGTGAGATGAAGCTAATATAACCCCTCATCAATAAACTCGAAGCTCTAATTATTGTCAGAAGCAATGGTCAGGGTATTGTGCATTCGAAATGTGAAGAAAAATCTCATCACCTTTCCTCCCCCCTCAAAATCTTGGAAATCTTACTTGCCGCCGCAGTTTCGGATGTCTTCAGCGAATGTGCGTATATATTCATCGTGGTGGATACATCAGCATGCCCGAGAAGCTGTGAGACGGTTCTTAGGTCCGTACCGGCAGCTATTTGCAGGGTGGCAAAGGAGTGGCGGAGTCCGTGGACGGTTGTATATTTGAATCCGGAGTCTGCCAGGAATTTTTTGTTCCATTTTGTGATGGTCTGGTTATGGATTGGGGAGCCATCCCATTGGGTGTAAAGGCGATCGGTGTTTTGCCAAAGATCGCCGATTCGGGCTTTTTCTGTGTTTTGCCAGTATCTGTATTTTTCCAAGAGCATGATTAGGTCGGGAGCAATGGCGATTGCTCTATTGCCGCTTCTGGTTTTGGTAGTGCCTGTGACGATTCCGATTCTTCGGATGTACTGAGAGTTACGCTGGATGTGGATTTCGCTTTTATCAAAATCTATATCTTTCCACTCAAGACCTGCCAGCTCGCCTTCGCGGATGCCTGTCTGCAGCAATGTGATAATGGCGGTGCCGACTCGGATATCGTGATAGTTCAGGGCGGCCTGGTATGCTTTCTGCGCCTCATCAATATTCATGTGTGATATTTCATGACCTCTTTGAGAAGGTGCTTTTACGCGCTTGCAGGGGTTCTCTACAATCATTTGCCATTGTACGGCTGTCGAGAGGACAGAGGACAGACAACGAAAATAGTTGCCCTTTGTATTGTCTGACAGTTTGTCGTCCATTCCCAATGTCTCAAAAATCTCAACAATGGGAGAATTCAAAACGGATGATACTCTACTGGCTACTTCGAATGATACAACATGGCCGCTGCGAAGTCTGGTATTTGTATTGGAGGCAATATCCAGTTTTTCAGCGGTTATGTTGTTGGTTTTGAGTATGTGAAGCACATGAGGCAGCAAGCGATAGCGAGCTGTATTTCGCATGCCTTTTTGATCCAGATCTCGTAACCAATTGATGATTTGGATTGGCTGGATTTGTGCAAGCGGAAGCCTTCCAAATACAGGTAGTATTCGTTTTTCCAAGAATTCGCAATAGTCTGCAAATGTTTTTGGTTTCAGGTTTGATTTTGCATATGGCAGCCACTGGGTATTCGCAAATTCAAGGAGAGTTGTTTTTTCGCCTGACAGGTAACGCCCTGATTTCACGCGACGCTCAAAATCTTGTATGGCAGCTTCAAGAGCGGCTTTTTCTTTCTTTGCGGTCAGTCCAGCAGGAGGCGTCCAGGTAGTAACCTCATAGGCGTATTTACCGGTTGAATCTCTGCCGACGCTTACCCGAATCTGATAAGAGTTGCCTCGTTTTAAAGCGCTTGCCATGCAAATATGCCTCCTATCTCGAATAATCTAGTACCGGTCTTACCCTGCGTGCGGGTTGGTTTGGCACTTGCAAATACATGGGTTTGGGTGTGAGAATTTGTGTGGGTTTTTCCGGTTCAACCGGGGGTAAGCATGGCCCTGAGGCTGTTTGATTTTCCAGAAGATTCATCAACGTATCCATATCAATCAGGTTTTTGTTGCCTGCTTTGCATGGCAACAACTTGCCCTGCCAGATTAACTGCCGCAAAAAATGTTCCGTAATGCATGTAGATGGATCTTCCTGTTTGATTTCGGCCAGTGCGCCTTTTATGGTTCTCATTTTTTTCATAAAAATCTCCTTCGCAAAAATTTGTTTGCTGATGATCTGATTAAGTAACTGAAATAAGTGAATCAGGAAAAATAGGATGGTTCCTTAACCGTGCTAACGAATTCGGACACGATCTATATTCGGTCCGTGACGGGCATCGAGGGAAGTGCGTCGAGTACATGGTGATAATATCGGCCGCCTTGAATGCCTCGTGCATCGAGAATGCTGATAACGCAGGTGTCTGTCTCTGTCCGGATGGCTCTTCCAAAGCCCTGGCGGAGCTTTTGCTGCATGTCCGGAACGACGGAAGATAGAATGTAGTCCGTAAGAGTTGGGTATTTTTGCTGTTCCTGGCGGCGGATCTGGTCTGGAACGCTGAAGGGCAGCGTGACGATGATTAGAGAGGAGACCATATCTCCGGGGAAATCCATTCCTTCCCAGCAGGCACCGGTCGCAAAGAGAACGGCGTTGGGGGCACTCTTGAATTTCTGGATGACCATCTGCAGATCTTTGTCGCCAACCAGGATGGGAAAGGGAAGAGTATCGGATTGGAGGGTGTCCCGCACTTTTCCCATGAGCCGGTATGAATTGAAAAGCACAAGTGTGTGACCATGTGTGGCCAAGATAAGCTTCTGGATCTGCTCGGTTATTCCGGCAAGATATTCCGAACTATCAAGGTCCGGAAGAGGGATCTCTGCAGGAAGATATAGAAGGCAATTGTTTTCGTAATCGAATGAAGAGGGGACAGAGGATGTACATAGTCTTCGTGATCCGGCTCCGGTCTGCAGGCCTAAGACATTCTTCGTTCTTTGGAAATCGCCCCGGATGGCCAGTGTGCCGGATGTCAGGATATAGGGGACCTGACTGTTCCAGAGATCGGAAGAAAGATGCTGACTGACGTCATAGGGCATGGCTTCCAGAGAAAGTCGGTTTTCGCGCTCGTTTCTTCGTATGCAATAGACATAGGTATCTTTTCGAAACTGGAAGATACGGATCTTCTCGATCAGTTTGGCAATCTGATGCTTGAGATTTTTGGAATAGGAGTGAAGAAGAAAGGCGTCGATTTGCTGGAGATCATTAATGACGGACTGCATGATACAAAGTGTCTCGTGGGTCGGATCGAAGTCGACACTGTTGAGTGTCTCTTCATCGGTGGACTGAATGACCTGATCCATATGCGCAAATAATTGGTGGCTGTGATCAAGCAACTTATTGAGCCGGATCATGCAGTCTTTCGTGATAAGTTTTATTAATAACCGGTGTATACCAAGATGGCTTAGTCACGCCTGTTTTGAGATTATCCGGAATAAGCACACGGGTCACGCCGCCAAAAAAGGCATAGGCATGTACATGTGCTGTAATCCAACATTCCAAATCTTGTGAGGAAAAAGCTTCTACATAGGCATATTTACTGCTGGAAAGAACGGCAACAAAGACATAGGCGTCATTGCTGTCTCCGGTATCCCGGTCAACCCAATGTGCGACTTGACCGGCCCAATCGACTTCCGCCTGCTCTCCGGGTTTTCTGTGAATGTGCATGGTGGCTTTGGTTGTTGATGCGTACTGACGATAGTGATTACAAAACTGCGTGTACATGAGGGGGATTTCTTGGCTTTGCCGACAACTTTCGCAGTATTCGTGCCACAGCAGCGTGAGCGTTACGCCGCTTTTGGCCATCTCCTTGTGAATGTGCTCACAGTCCGGAGTACGCCGTAAGGACTCCTGCGGCTGCCGCTCCGGAAAGAGCAGAATTTCCAGCTCGGGATTTGTCCGGCTGCTGATTTTACTCTCATCCAACTGCATCTGTTCTGCCCGTTGAAAGACATTGGCAATGGTGTTTCACGAGCAGCCGCAACTGACGGCGATGCTCCTTTGGCTGATTCCCTGGCCTTTTAAACGCAGGATTTCTCGATAATCGGTCATGAAAATGACCTCCTGTATTTTATTTGTGAGCCTAATTCAGCGTCACATAACTCCAGTGTACTGGAATCTAAATACGGGTGGTCTTCGCAATTAACATCGTGGTTCTCTTGGATTAACAGGGCGGCTCAAACTCATTAACATCGTTGCTCAAAATGCGGTAACATATTCATATGAAGGACAAATTCAAAGTTATGCAATATTAGTTGAACAAAAACTCAGGAACATTTTGCGTTGCAAAAGATCAGACAAAAATGGTCTATTTGATTCTGATGAAATAAGAAAGGGAAAGTTTATTTATGTCTTAGAAGAAGCTCTGCCTAAATTTCGCACATCAGAAGCAGAGAAAAAAATAAACACATTTCTTTCATCTGTTAGTGAATTTTACAGAGTTAGTATGGACGATATTGGCATAGAACAAGTTAAAAAAATTATTAAAGCATTTGACACTCTTAGAGAAGAGTTGCATTTGGCATAATTATTTTTTTATACAGGAAGCCGTCTCGGAGTGATCTGGGGCGGCTTTTTAAAATTGTTGAGTTTACTAAAGCAAAAAATTATTTTTTCTCATGAAATCAAAAAAATTAATACAGGTAATGCCTTCTTCTCTACAGACATTTGGAATCAACACGCGGTTTTTGCATTCGGGTCTGTATGCAGTTTCTGCAGTAACAATAGTTGCGGGTAGTACTGCTGCGTGCGAAATTATCCATGCATCTGCTCTATTAAAATCCGCAAAATCATCTTTGGCTTTTCGCATATATTTCATATTTGCTTCTGATTTCGTAATAATATGGCTATATGCAGATATAACAGTAGTGCTATTTGAAGAAAGTATTTCCCCTTCGTAGTTTTGCTCGAACCAGTGATAAAGTTGATCTTCTATAGCAGCAAGCTCTTTCTTTACTTTATCTATTACTGCGAAGTCATCGGATTTGGATTTTTCACCCAATATTCTCCAGAATGATGGTGCTAAATCGAAAGCATAATACGTTCTGTATGCGGCAATAAAAACATTCGTGTCAAGTAAATATTTAGTTTTCATCCGCACACCAATTCTGCATAGCTATCAAAAGCAGATCCCTTTCTGACGCCCAAAAATCTATACGCTTCGATATATGGAATATTTCCGGATTTCGCCTCGCAAATTACTGCTTCGGCAAACGGATGACTGATGCCGAAGAGTTTTGTGTTCCAGAAGTTGCCTCTGCCATCATCATTTTCTTTTGCAGCAGCAAGTCGCCTTAACGCTTCTTCGGTTTCCTCCCTGATTTTCCCAACTAAAGAAGAGCTTATATACCTCAAACGCTTTAGTCTGGTGGCCGTAGCTAACGGGCTTATGTGAAAAATATTCGATAACCTTTGCGTTTGTAAATATGCATTATCAGACGCGTTCCATTCATTTGCTATGTATTGATGTGGTGCGAAAAATTCGGCAGCGGCTTCATTGCAAATCGTTTCCGTCTGAGCTTGCTCATAGAGTTCAGTAATAATGCTGTCCTCTCCAATAAACAAATGAAAGAACTCATGCATAATAGAGAAAAGCCTACCAGAAGTAGAATCATTGGAGTTAATGAAAACAATGGGTGCGTATTGATCCACTAAAGCAAAGGCTCTGAATTCATTAATTTCCAACTTCCTTTTGGTACTTCCACCAACAATTCCACTGAACATAATCAAAATGCCTAGAGATTCCATTTTCTCGCGCAACAACTTCAACGCTGCAGAAGAGTCTCGTACACTTTTGAACCACAAAAAATCAAGCCCAAGAATTTTATGAGCTTCGTTTACAAGCGTATTAATGTCGCCGGCTCCCTTAAAGCGTCCAATGAATTCAATTGGTTCGTATCCTTGGCTGAGACGGTACTCATGCATCCATTGGGAATTCCGATCCATTGTATTTAATACATCAGCAAGATTCTTGCTTGGTGTGTGGGTTAGTATATTGTTTATAGTACGAAAATCAGCTGCGAATTGATTCGTTTTCGGCGGTTCACCCAGTAATAGATGGCCAAAAGGAACATGTAAAAAAGAGCTCAATTTCTCCAGTTGAGATAAAGAAGGCTCTTTTTTCTGGGAAAGCCAATCTCCTAAATGTGGAAATCGTAGTTCGAGTTCAAGAATATCCACCTGAGATTCTTTGATGAACCATCTGAGAACATCAGGATTCACAGGAATGTAAACTTTTTCCATATGAATTCCCCTTCTTTTTCTCGTTCTGATTTTATGATACTTTCATTATATTCAAAATTGAAAGAAAAGCACGTACTTACAAAGAATAAATATGATTATTCTATACTCTCGGATCGCAATTTCAGCTTTTTCACGCATATATCATATAGCAATCAAAGCCCTATGCAGGCATGATAACTGCAGAGGGCTGTTTTTAGTATAAATTGATAAAATAATGTTGTATGATGAAAATTGCTATACAAAATCGGGAGGCAATTCGAATGAGAAAAAGCATTCATGAAATAATTCTTGATGGGTTTGACTTAAGAACGGAGCTACAACGGATAGATAATCTGTTTTTCGATAGAGATACTATTCCTACCGAGCCATTACCAGAAGCGGAAATGTGTACAATGTACAGATTTGCAAAGGTTTATTTTAACAAATGGCCATTTACCGGCACTTGCATTGACCTAGAAGAGTATGTTTCAAAATTGAATGAAGATGAGCATTATAAACTCAATTTTGATTTTTCATCCGTATATTTTGAAGATGCAGAGATGATGGAAATTGCTTTTGGAAATACTGAATTCTATTACAATATGTATAAGTTTATAGAAAACATTCTTAATAATGATGCCGATTTTCAACTCACAATACAAAGAGCGAATTTGAGTCTGTTTTATAAAATGGGTGACGTGCTAAACGTCATAATTAATCATATATATGCAAAACCAATTGAATTGGAGACGCTTAAGTACATACTTATTCCGAATAATGAAGAAGCAATCGCCGTAGCGGAATGCGTTGAAAATCTAGAAACAAGTAAAATAATACTCAAATACAATCATTTTAAAACAAAAGGGGACCTTCAAGCAAAAAAGTCAATTCTGCGCCATCTTTTTACTGATATTGAGAAGGAGGGCGCAAGATCTGCAGCTATGAAGGATTTTTGTTGTATTCTCAATAAGGCGGATATTCGACATAATAATACAGGGAAAAATGGCAAATCAATAACAACTGGTATGACCGATGAGCAAATTGAAGAGGTTTATGACGTTGCATACAGATTATACTTAATGGCAAAATTGGATGAAGAATATGAAGATATGCTTAAGGATAAAGTGAAAGAATACAAGAGCCGAATAGATGAGTAAAATAATTGCAAGTATAGTCAATTTCATACATTACATCTACACCGCCTGGCACTGCGCATGGTGGAACTACCACTGCGACCGGACAAGACTGCATGATGACAGGATGTGCTGTCTGGATCCGGACTGGCGGGAAAAGATATAACAAAGAGTCGTCAATTTGCCGACTCCTTTCTTATTTGCTTATTCACAAATGTCTTATCGAAAATTTCTTTCATTTCTTTGAATTCGTCATCAATATACTGTTTATCTCGCGGCACTATACTTTCGAGCTTTCTACGCTGGTTCCGCAATGAAATCATAGGAAATTCTTTTACGGAAATGAACCAGTGAACTAGCTTCAAACGGGGCTTCCTCTTGATATCCCGGAAGTCCAATGAAATACTGAAAATATGGATTTTCTTGTATCTGTTCCACTAAATCGACATCGGAGAATCCGAAACGGGTCTGTACAATCAACGATCCAAGAGCCATCTGTAGGGGCTTGGCAACGTTACCTGTGTTGCTTTGAAAAAGCTCAGCATATTTATTTTCGAAAACATCCCACGGAACTTGATCTGCCTTTTTAACCCACTTATTATAAGGATTCATATGAAGTCCTAATGGCTGATTGAAACCCAAAAATGTATGCTGACTTTTATCATTCGTTTTATACATGAAATTCGACCCCCGCAAACGTAGAAGGAGGCAATAAAAAAGGCCCTTTAGGGCAGCCTGAGGAAGTAGTGCGGTTGGCAAATCCATCAGGCGCCTTCCGGGCGCAAGCAGGTAAAAGCCCCTTATAGGGGCTAAGCCGGTGGTCATGATTTAACCAAGAGAAAAAGGAATACAGAATTCGTTGATGGAATAGGCAGGCGGAAAACCTGTCTGCAGAAATGGGTGGAACAACTAACGGAATACAAAGAACGCCAGGAGGATTACACCCTCAGTAAAGACTTAATGACAGACCGTAACAGTTACTCAAAGACAGATACGGATGCTACGTTTATGCATATGAAGGATGGTCATATGAGAAATGCCAAGTTAAAGCCGGCATATAACATACAGATAGCCGTTGAAAATGAATATGTGACAGGCATTGGCATATTCCGGGACAGAACAGACGTAGCGACACTGATTCCGATGCTTAATGAAATGTTGGAGAAACTCGGACGGAAATACACAAATATAATTGCGGATTCCGGATATGAAAGCGAAGAAAACTATCTGTATCTCGAGAAGGAGAAGATGATCCCATTCATTAAGCCGCAGAGCTATGAAGTATGGAAGAAAAAGAGCTTCATGGATGATATCAGCAGGTGTGAAAATATGGCCTACATTGAAAAAATCGATGCATACGTATGTTCCGGTGGTCGTATATTATGGCCGATTGGAATACATCACAGGAAATCCGCTTCCGGATATCGTTCGGAACTTACCGTATACGAATGTGAGGATTCCGGCGGATGTCCATATAAAGCAAAATGTTTCAAGGCTTAGGGGAATAGGCGCATGAAATTTTCAAAGACGTACATAGAAAAACGCCAGAAGTCATACGGAAATATACTGACAGTGGAAGGAATTAAGCTACGAATCAACCGGTCTATCCAAATGGAAGGAGCCTTCGGCGTATTAAAAATGACTATGAATTCAACCGATTTTTAACATGTGGCAAAAACAATGTAAAAACTGAATTTATATTACTGTGCCTGGGGTATAACATCAATAAACTACATGCCAAAATTCAAAACGAACGGCTAAGACAGTACTTGTATCCTGTAAAAAAGTTGTATAAAAACCGAAAAATCCACAAGGCTTAATAAAGTACGCTTAAAAATCCACGTAATCAGTAATCATATAGGACACCGAATGGCAGGTTCTATTTTTTGCCAAAAAAAGAAGGACGCATTGCATCCTAACTCATAAAAGTTGGTTTTGCAACACGCCCATTATTATCATTGTTAGCTGCAGAGGATTCTCTGAAAATAGCATGACATGGAATAATGATGGTTTTCTCTATTTGTTCACCTCTTATTATATTGGATAATAAACGGACAGCAGCAATTCCCTTTAGTTTAAAATCTTGTTCTATTGTTGAAAGAGAAGGAGAGATAATATTTCCAAGATACATGCCATCAAATCCAAAAACCTTGATATCCTTTGGGACGTCTTTATTAAGAGCTTTTAAAGTTTCGATACAACTAATTGCCATTTGGTCGCTCATACAGAATATACCATCAGTATCAGGGTGATTTTTGAGAAGTTCTTTTGTAGCTACACTTGCTAAGGCTGAGTTGTAGTCGGCATAATATACCAAATCTTCGTTATAAGGAATATTATTCATACTTAATGCAATCTGATAACCACTCAATCGTTCATGTGTAACATAAGAGCTTTTAGAGCCGCAAATAATAGCGATTTTTTTGCAACCATTGTCTATTAACTGAGATACTGCTGTCTTAGAATAAAAAACATTATTAATAACAACAGAACCACTAAAAGGCCCTTCTGACATCATATCAATAGATACACTCGGAAAATCAGAATTTTGCAATGCAATATATTCTGAACTATCGTAATAAGATCCGAAAATAATCAGTCCGGAAGCATAACGCTGTTTGCAAAAATTAACATAATCCAATTTAGTAGATCTCTTTTTTAAATATATGAAAGGTTCTAGATTTGCAGTGCTTGCTGCTTCACTAATTCCAAGTTGAAGCTGGTATATGTTTAAAGAAAGGGGATCTACATTGTCGGCTTCTGCACCCTCGATGATAACGGCAATCATATTGGAGGTCCGATTCACAAGACTACTTGCAAAAAGATTTTTTACATAGCCCATTTCATTGGCAACTCTTAATATTCGCTTTTTTGACTTTTCACTTACATCTAAATGGTCGTTTAAAGCACGAGATACTTGCGTAATGGACATACCACAAGCTTCTGCGATTTGTTTTAATGTAACCATTGGGAGCCCCCTTTCTAAATTGCTGTTAGCGTTTACACATGTATTATGGCTGAATAAAGAAGTATTCTGTATATTATAATTCAAAATAACTTTTAAGTAAATGAAATCTTCCTATCAACTTTTTGAGCTGCCTGCTGTTGTGCAGGTCTTATAATGTCAGGCAATTAATTCCAAAAGAAAATCATAACCATAACGTTACGGATATAATATATTTATTATATCATAATAAGAGAATAGAAGTATAATAATATAAATAATATGTTGACTATTATGTATAAAAGTACTATCATATGTGAGTAATCTACATAAATATACCATCCGTAACGATACGGGAAAAGGAGAGGAATATGCGAAAAAAAATGTTATCAGTACTTTTGACAGTAGTATTGCTGTCAACAACATTTGCTGGATGTGGAAAACAGGAGGCTTCCACCACGCCTACAGCTCCAACTAAGGAGGAGACAATAACAATTCAATATGCAACATGGGGAGGTGCTGCAGAAAAGGCAACAGAAGTAGAAATCATTGATGCGTTCATGAAGGAACATAAGAGTATCAAAGTGGAAATTATTCATGCTGAAGATAGCTATGAAGACAAGCTACAATTAATGGTAGCAGGTGGAACAATGCCGGATGTAGTATCAATCGGTTCTGTACATATAGCTAGCTTTGCATCAGCTCTTTCACCGCTCGACACATCAGACATTGACACATCACAATACATTTCAGACACATTATTTACAAAGCTGCAATATCAAGGCGAACAGTATGCCTTGCCAAAGCGTGTAAATACAAAAGTATTTGCGTATAACAAAGATCTATTAGAGCAAGCAGGCGTAGAAATACCTGGTACAGATTATTCTATTGATCAGTTTACAAAGGATGCTACTGCTGTATCCAAGATTGAGGGAGTATATGGAAGCAGTGCATTGTATTATGGACAGTGGATTTATCAATTCGGCGGAAGTATTTTCAATGAAGATGGAACTGTAGCTTTTAATAGCGATTTAGGAAAAGAAGCAGTTCAGTATTGTGTTGACGCAGCAAATAAGTATAACTTTGCACCAACTGCAACAGATACAGAAGGGCAGGATGTGCTGCAGTGGTTTATGTCAAAAAAAGTAGGATTCTTTGGCGACTGTGGACCATACTATCTTCCGACTCTGAGCCAAATCACAGATTTTGATTGGGATTTCTGTAATGCACCGGGTAATGGTGGCGAAATGGAAGTAGTAGGTGTTGCTATGAGCAATACAACGGAACATAAAGAAGAAGCAATGGAATTAATTAAATTTATTTCTACAGCAAAAGCAGCACAGGAAATTATCGGAGGTACATCAGCATGTCCGGTTACAGAAGATGGAAAGGTAGCTTTCTTGGCACAGTACCCCGACAAAAATATGCAGTTATTCTTTGATGCTATGCAGACACAGACAATTCAACCTATTGTTAAGGGAGCAAGTTCAGTAATTAATACTTTATACAGTGCAATTTATGATCGTACAAAGCTTGGTGGTGGTGATGAAGACGTAAGTGTAGTATTAGATGAAGTAGCAGAAGAAGCAACAGCATTACTAAAGGAAGCTCAAAAGTAATATTTAAAAGATTAAATGAAAATATTCAAATTATCAAGGATGCTTCGCACCACTAAGCGGTGTGGAGCATCCTTGATAATCAGAATAAAGACAACGAAAAGAAATAATTATTGAAGGGAAAGGAGATTAAGATGCTTGAGTCTATGATAAAACAATTTAAAGAGTTCCTTTCAAACTTTATACCAACAGAAGCTGCAAGACTTTTTGCCCCTCTGATTTTGGTGGCAATAATTTTTGCAATATGCGTTATGACCGGATTAGCATTAGTGAAAAAGAAGAAAATTAAGAAAAATACATTTGCTTTTTATATGTTTATTTCTCCATGGTTAATTGGTTTCCTCGTATTTACAGTATATCCAGTTATTTTTTCATTTATCATTTCCTTTTTCAAATGGGATATTGTAAGCCCAAAACAATTTGTTGGACTAAGTAATTACATAAGAGCATTTTCGGGAGAGGATAAATGGTTTTATAAATCGCTACAAGTCACAATACAATATACGATTTTTAGTGTACCCTTACAGCTGGCATTAGGATTTGGCATTGCACTATTAATAAATCGAAAAATGAGAGGCGTTAAAGTATTTAGAACTCTTTTTTATATACCGACATTAGTTTCAGGAGTAGCATTAAGTGCATTGTGGCTCCATATGTTTAACTACAATTTTGGACTTTTGAATAAAACATTGAACTTATTTGGGATAACATCCCAGAAATGGTTGACTGATGCAAACCTTGTAATTCCTTCTTTTGTACTTATGAGTTTATGGGGAATTGGAGGAAATATGGTTATATGCCTAGCTGGATTGCAGGATATACCGCAAGATATTAATGAAGCAGCAGCAATTGATGGAGCCGGTATATGGCAGAAATTTAAAAATATCACTGTTCCAATTATGTCACCGATTATATTTTTCAATTTGATCAATGGAGTAATTGGCTCATTCCAAACGTTTACACAGTCCTACATTATGACAGAAGGCGGACCAAATGGTGCGTCTATGTTCTATGTACTCAATCTTTATAATCAGGCATTTTCCAATTTTAGAATGGGTTATGGAAGCGCACTTGCCTGGATTTTGTTTGCAATTATTTTACTGTTCACCTGCTGCATTTTTAAATCTTCTAGTATGTGGGTTTATTATGAAACTGAAATTGGAAATACAAAGATAAAAAAGAAAAAAGGAGGGAAGGCTAAATGAGTGATGCAAGGAAGAATGTTGGAAAAAAATCAATGAAATACAAAATGCTAAAAGGCGCTGTATTAATTGTATTAATTTGTTTAGCAATTGTTTTTGTTTTCCCATTTTTGTGGATGGTTTCTACGTCTTTAAAATCCTTGAATGAATTTTATAAGGAAGGTATTCACTTATTTGTAAAAGATGTGAGATTTGATAATTACGTAAAAGCACTTACTATCTTACCGTTCTTGACATATCTAAAAAATACATTGCTTACAACATTGATTCCTGTTACGTTTACGTGCATTTCATGTTCCATGGTAGGGTATGGATTTGCAAGGGTACATGCGCCTGGGGCAAAGATTTTGTTTTTTGTTATGCTTTCTACTATGATGTTGCCCTCACAGGTGACTATGATTCCAAACTATATTCTATTTAAGAACTTGGGATGGCTGGATTCTCTTTATCCATTAATTATTCCATCCATGTTCTCATCACCGTTCTATGTATTTTTGGCACGTCAGTTTTATATGAGAATGCCTTCCAATCTGGAGGACGCCGCGAAGATAGATGGTTGTGGAGCGTTTAAGACATGGTTTTATGTTTATTTTCCATTGACAAAGCCGATATTGGCTACCATAGCTATTTTTACATTTATTGGCTGCTGGAATGATTTTATGGGGCCGTTGATCTATATAAATTCTGACAAGTATAAGACACTGGCATTAGGATTACGCTCTTTTGTAACGCAGTATACAACAGATACGAACTTGTTAATGGCAGCTAGCATTGTTGTGATTATGCCTTGTATATTAATTTTCTTTTTCTGCCAAAAATATTTTATTCAAGGGATTACGTTTACTGGAGTAAAATAATAGTTCAGAGACTGCTTGTGCTAGTGCGTATAGATATATAAGCCGAAAGCAGTAGGTATATTTCCGGATATAGGAGGACATGTACAAGGAGAGCTTGGTGGTGTTGGAATATAGTATCAATTTTGACTCTACCTGATGCAGGTGATAAGAAGGGAAACGAGAAAGTATGAAATATAAGGGCATTATTTTTGACTTAGATGGTGTTATTTGTCATACGGATCAGTATCATTATCAGGCATGGAAAAAATTATCTGATAAATTGGGCGTATATTTTGATGAGGAAATTAATAATCTTCTCCGTGGAGTAAGTAGAATGGAAAGTCTTGATATTATATTAAAAAGATATGAAGGAACTCCGTTATCATTAGAAGAAAAAACAACCTATGTAAATGAAAAAAATGAACTGTATTTACAGTTGCTTCAACATTTGACACCGAAGGATTTATCAGAAGAGGTCAAAAGAACATTAGACAAATTAAGAGAAAGAAACATAAAACAGGCGATTGGTTCGTCAAGTAAAAATGCGGTATTCATCTTAACAAGATTAGGACTTTCCGAATTTTTTGATGCTATTTCAGATGGAAATAATATTACAAATTCAAAACCGAATCCGGAAGTGTTTTTAAAGGCGGCCGAATTTTTGGGGCTAAAGCCTGAAGAGTGCCTAGTAGTTGAAGATGCAGTAGTGGGAGTGCAAGCGGCAACAAGAGGTAACATGGATTGTGCAGCAATAGGTGATGCAGCAAAAGCTAATATTGCTACCTATTCATTAACATCTTTTTTGGATTTGCTACGAATTGCATTATAATTTTATAGTTTACTAACAAAAAATTGAATAGAAAATTGGGAAAGGAAATAATAATTATGGCAATGGATTATAGTAATGCAAAAGACTGGATTGTTGCAGAAGATACATTTGATAGTAATTTATTGGGAAAGTGTGAGGCGATTATGAGTCTTGGAAACGGCTATATGGGGCTTCGATCTGCAACAGAAGAAAAATATTTAAATGAAACAAGAGATTTGTTTGTAGCAGGTACATTTAACAAAGTGAAAGAATATGAAGTGTCAGAACTACCAAATGCAGCAGATATGATTGCAATTGAATTATGGATCAACGATGAACGCTTTACCTTAGATCAAGGAAATATTGGTAGATATAGAAGAGAGTTAAACGTAAAAACAGGGGAGCTAAAGCGTAGTATTTGTTGGACATCACCAAAAGGTGAGGAAGTACAATTAGAGTTTTGTCGAATTGTATCTTTAAAAAGACTGCATAACATCGCGCAAAAAGTAATCATAAAACCACTCAAGCACAAGGTGTCGTTAAAAATACAATCAGGAATTGATGGACGCATGACCAATACAGGGTTCCAGCATTTTTCTGAAGGTGATAAGCGATTCTATAATAAAAAATATATGCAGCTGATGCAAAAAACCTCCCAGTCTAATATTGATTTTGTGTACACAACTATACATGTGTTTAAAGAGAATGGAAAAACAAAAGATGTGGATGTTCAGATTGATATTGAACGTAGAAAAATATATGGTACGTTTGAGTTGGAGGTACAAAAAGGCAGTACTTTTGAAATTGAAAAAATATCCAATGTATATACTTCAAGGGATTTTGACAATGAAGGTTTCACAGGGAAAAAACTACAAGAAAAATCTTTGCTCGCATTGAAGGAAAGTGTAGTTAGAGGATATGGCCAGCTAGCCGAAGAATCAGCAGAAGAATGGAAGAAAACAGTTTGGGATGTGGTACCGATTATTATCGAAGGAGAAGATGACTTTGACCAACTGTCAGTAAGATTTGCACAGTACCATTTAAGAATTATGACACCAACTCATGATAACCGTATGAATATTGGTGCAAAAGGATTAAGCGGAGAAGCATATAAGGGACATACCTTCTGGGATACTGAAATTTTCATTCTTCCATATTATATCTATACAAATCCAGAAATTGCAAAAAAATTAATGGAATATCGTTACCTTTCCTTGCCTGGGGCTCATAAGAAAGCTAAAGATAACCAATATGAGGGGGCACAGATTCCCTGGGAAGCAGCTTGGCTGGATGACGGAGAAGTAACACCTGTATGGGGAGGCATAGATATTGTTACCGGATTACCGACAAAAATCTGGTCAGGATTTATAGAACAGCATGTCACATCAGATGTCGCTTATGGAACATGGCTGTATTATACTATTACAAAAGACAAAAATTATATGAATCAGTATGGGTATGAACTCATATTAGATACTGCAAAATTTTGGGCATCACGTCTGGAATTTTCTCAAGAAGACGGCTTGTACCACATCAATGATGTAGTAGGTCCGGATGAATATAAAGAGCATGTGGATGATAATGCATTTACCAATTATATGGCTTATTGGAATATTGAAAAAGCTATAGAGTATTATGAACTGCTACGGGTAGAAAATCCAGAATTGTCTAATACTTTAAAAATCAAGCTTGATTTGGAACGCATATACCTACAGTGGAAAGAAAAGAAAGATAAGATTTATTTGCCGAAACCGCGTAAAGAAGATAATGTAATTCCACAAGATAAGACATATCTAACCTTAAAAACCATTGATTTAGTAAAATACAAAAACCAGGAACATGAGGGAGGAAT
>Ga0209123_1000570_pt1 | contig 44931 bp, 43 predicted proteins | sample BarGraIncu00431A_FD_184500 | JGI IMG/M metagenome (GOLD analysis project Ga0209123, IMG submission 184500) | Arctic peat soil microbial communities from Barrow, Alaska, USA - Barrow Graham LP Incubations 004-31A (SPAdes) (version 2) | ecosystem: Environmental > Terrestrial > Soil > Wetlands >...
TCAGTTACTGTGAGAACTCCAATAACAAATCAACCTATGACAAAGGTTTTACTCCTTAATCAGGAACAGAAAAATTTGGCAAAATTATTTGATTTCTAATTTGGGTGTCCCTGTGACCAAAACAGGAGCAGTCCGGGGTCTGGAGTAGTTTCAATTAGTTGTTCTGCATTTTCTTTTTGATTGAGGCTGCGTAACTAGTTTTAGTTTATACTTAAAAAAGAGCCCTGCTGAATCATCAGCAGGGCTCTTTCGGGCTTTTATAAAACGTAATTCAAATGAATTATTTTTTTACTTCAACAATCTTTTTATTTGCTTTTTTGGTTCTTGCCATATCAATCAGTTTACCCATCTCCACAGTAATTGGAGAAGCGATAAATACTGACGAATAAGTACCGATAAAGATACCAAACAACATGGCAAAGATAAATCCACGGATAGTTTCACCACCAAAGATAAACATAGAAAGTAACGTCAGAATTACAGTAGCCGTAGTACTGAATGTTCGTCCTAACATTTCATTTACAGACAGGTTAATCAGCGATATTCTGTCGCGCTTAGGGAACAGCAATACGTTTTCACGAATACGGTCGTAGTTAATTACAGTATCGTGTACCGAATATCCGATTACTGTAAGAATAGCCGCGATAAATGCCTGGTCAATTTCCATGGAGAACGGTAAGAATCCGTAGAATAATGAGAATAGACCCAGCGTGATAATAGCATCGTGTGCTAAAGATACGATTGCTCCCAGCGCATAACCCCATTCTTTAAATCGGATAAAGATATACAAACCGATTCCGAAGATGGCAAGGATTACAGCCCAGATTGCCGATCGTTTAATATCATCAGCCACAGTTGGTCCAACTTTTTGGGAACTTTTGATATTATCCCTGATAAATTCTTCTTTTGTTACCGAAGATTTAAGCAATGGTTTTAAATTATCATATATTTTACCTTCAATTTCGTTATCTATGGTTGGTGAATTGTCGTTGATTTTGTATTTCGTAGCAATTCGAACCTGATTGTCACTTCCGATAGTAATTACCTGAGGCATATCTCCCTCAAACGCTTTTTCGAGCATTCGGCGAACATTATCGGTACTTACCGGTTTGTCAAATGCCACTACATAGTTACGTCCTCCAGAGAAGTCGATACCCAAACTAAATCCCCGGGTAGCAAAAGATATACAACTAATTACTATCATTGCAACTGAGATTCCGTACATCCATTTACGGATTCCCATGAAATCAACTTTAGTATCTTTAAACCAGTTTTTGGTAACACCGGTAATAAAGGTAATTTCTTTTGCGCTTTCGTGGTTAGCATACATATACAGCATATAACGTGTAAGGAATACAGCAGTAAAGAACGAAGTCATTACTCCAATAATTTCGGTTACAGCAAATCCTTTTATAGGTCCAGTTCCAAAATAAGCCAAAATGAAACCGGTAATAATGGTTGTTACATTCGAGTCAATAATTGCCGAAAGCGCATGGCCAATACCATCGTCGATGGCCTTACGCATGGTTTTACCCTTATTCATTTCCTCTCGAATACGCTCATACATAAGTACGTTTGCATCCACCGCCATACCAAGCGTCAGAACAATACCCGCTATACCCGGCAATGTAAGAACAGCACCAAATGAAGCAAGAACACCGAACAGGAAGAATACATTGATAAGTAATGCAATATCGGCAATAAGTCCCGGAACAACTCCATAGTATAAAATCATATATAGCAATACCAATACAAAGGCAATAATAAATGAAATTAATCCGTTATTAATCGCTTCTTGTCCCAATGTAGGTCCTACTATATTTTCCTGAACAATATGTGCAGGAGCAGGCATTTTACCTGATTTCAATGTGTTTGCCAAATCCTTTGCCTCTTCTACCGTGAAGTTTCCGGTAATTTGAGAACTTCCACCTGTAATTTCAGTATTTACTGTTGGAAAAGAATAAATATAACCATCTAAGGAAATAGCAATTGATTTTCCGATATTGTCTTTAGTCATTCGTGCCCAGATTTGTGAACCTTCAGCATTCATAGTCATACTAACATTGGCATAAGCCGAAGTCTGACTAAAGTCAGCACGAGCATCGGTAATTACATCACCACCAAGTGGAGCACGACCATCGCGACTGCTTACTTTAATAGCAATCAACTGAAAGATTTCTCCTTTTTTATCGGTTGCTTTTACAGACCAACGCAAACCTAAGTCGCGAGGAAGAACTTCACGAACTTGTTTGGTCTTGAGATAATTGTTTATCTGAACAGTATCTTTGCTATGAGCATAACCAACTACCGGTCCGCGTCCGGCCTGTCCACCTTGTGCATTAATTTGAAGAATAGCAAAAAGAGGATTTTCTTTTTTGCTTGTTTCCAGCGCTTTAGTAGAATCAGTAACATTGGCAGTTGCGTTTTTCTTTTGTAAAGCAGCTTTCAGACTGTCAACATCACTTAGTTTTTGTGTTTTTGGAGCAGCAGCTACAACTTCTGCAGCAGCTTTTTTGGTTGTTGTTGAATCTTTTACCAGTTGAGTACCGTTAGCTTGAAGAGTACCCAATACTTTATTGGCTTCAACAATATTAGGAAGGATTTCACTCAAATCATATGTTTCCCAAAATTCCAAATTGGCAGAGCCCTGAAGTAATTTGCGAACGCGTTCCGGTTCTTTAATACCTGGTAGTTCGATCAGAATTCGACCATTACCCAGTTTTTGAATGTTTGGTTGAACAACTCCGAAACGGTCTATACGATTACGGAGCACATTGAATGAATTGGTGATAGCCCCTTCAACTTCTGTCTTCAATACTTTTACAACATCGTCATTCGAAGTTGTAAGCGAAATTTTATCTTTCAACTCAAACGTACTGAAAACGGTAGCCAATTTGGCATTCGGATCCAACTTGGTGTAAGCATCAACAAATAAATCAATGTATGCTTTTTGACTATTTGTTTTTTGTAATACCGAAGCATTCGCTAATGCCTGATTAAAATTTGCATTGGTATTAAAATCAGATAACGAACGAAGAATATCTGCTTCAGAAACTTCAAGTGTAACGTTCATACCACCTTTTAAGTCGAGACCAAGATTGATTTCTTTTTCCCGACATTGTTTAAGGGTATAACCCAACCATACTTTCTCACTTGATATTGAGTCTAAGTAGTTGAACTCTTTCATTTTATCGCCATTAGCAAACTCGATTGCCTTTTTGCTGTATGAATTGGTTACTACGCTAAATGAAAGATAAAACAGACACACTAAAGTTAGTGCTATTGCAAAAAGTCTGACAAGTCCTTTGTTTTGCATGGAAAATTTATTTAAAATAAGACATTAATTATTACGATTTTTTTAAAGAGCTGCAAATATAGCATTTTTTTCATTACAAACATGAAAAACAGTGAATCAGAATTTCCAATTCTTTCAAAAAGTCAGTAAAAAAGGTTACTTTACAGGTGAATCATTTAAAAATATTGAATGAATAAAACAATTTATGATTGCAAATTTTAAAATCAAAATGTTTTAATAAAATTTTTTGTTGATTAAATAAAAGTCAAACGTATTTTTTACATAACCTTTAATCAAAAATACTTTCTACTATTTTTTTTGACACAAAAAACGCCTCGATATGAGGCGTTTTATAAATTATTAAATTTAAAAATTATTCTTCTTCCAAAACCTCTAAACTTGAATCATCTACTTCAAAAACCGATAACTGACGACGGAATATCTCATCAAGTGAAATCTGAAATGTTTCTGTATGATCAATTCCCGGAATCAATGTCAAATGTTCCAAAATTATTTGCAACAAATGGCGATTATCTTTTGCGTAAATCTTAACAAACATAGAGTATTTACCAGTTGCATAATGACATTCAACTACTTCTGGCACTTTTTTTAATTCGTCAACTACAGAATTAAACATTTTAATATCACTCAGTGTAATACCAATATATGCACAGGTCTGAAATCCAACTTTATATGTATCAATTACAAACTCCGAACCTTTAATAATTCCGGTATTGCGAAGTTTTTGAATACGCTGATGAATAGCTGCTCCGGACACATTGCATTCACGTGCAACTTCTAAAAAAGGGATACGAGCATCTTGTGAAATAAGCTGAAGAATTTTTTTGTCTAAACGGTCTATTTGATGTTGTCCCATAACTTTGATTTTATTCTAAATATTGATTGATTGGTGCTTAATTGTAAATATAAATGCAAATGTATTTAATATTTTTCTATTTTGTTTGGTTTTAGCTATAAATTGATAGTTAAATGTGCAATTATATTCATTTTATCGATATTTTCCTTCATTGCAATCTTTCAAAACACTCAAATAACTCAAATATCTTGAAGTACTAATATCTTGTTTATTTACGGCTTCTAAAACAGCACAATCGGGCTCGTGAACGTGAGTGCAATTTGAAAATTTACACTTTTTTGAAACAGCAAATATCTCTTTAAAATAATGTCCAATTTCAGCTTCTTCCATATCAATAGTTCCAAATCCCTTAATTCCAGGTGTGTCAATAATATGTCCACCTGAAAGCAATTCAAACATTTCAGAGAAAGTGGTAGTATGCATACCTTTATTGTGATAAGAAGATATTTCAGCAGTTTTAGCTAAAGAATGTGGTGTAACGGCATTTATCAAAGTCGATTTTCCAACACCTGAATTACCTGAGAAGAGAGTCGTTTTTCCACGAAGAAAAACTAACAGTTCTTCAATATTCATGGATTTCTTAGCAGAAACATTGAAAGTAGGATAACCTAACGATTCATACAAATTAGCCAAGGCTTCAAGTAATTCATTTTCCTCCTTATTATACCGGTCAATTTTATTGAAAACAATACAAGCCGGTACACGGTATGCCTCGGCAGTAGCCAAAAATCTGTCAATAAAAATGGTAGAAGTTTCAGGATAATTGATAGTTACTATTAAAGCAACCAAATCTAGATTTGCAGCCAGAATATGTGACTGTTTGGAAAGATTCGACGAGCGTCGAACGATGTAATTCCGGCGATCATGAATAGCATGAATCATGGCTGTTCCGTCTTCATTCTTCTCAAAATCGACCCAGTCACCCACGGCAATAGGATTAGTGCTGCGAATTTCCAACATCCGAAAATGCCCTTTTATTTTGCATTCGAATAATTCACCACTGTCAGTTTTTACCTGATACCAACTACCGGTATTTTTTACCACTAAACCTGTCATAAATTAGTTTTGAGTTTCGAACAGCAAGCTTTAATATCCTATTTATGCAATTCATGCCTAAAAAACGGTCAACGCTCTTTAGGCATGAGTATGAATTATTGATTGTTTTAATGCAAAATTTAAACAGTCATAATTTCTTTTTCTTTCGCAACAAACATTTCATCAATTTTTTTGATGTATTTGTCATGTATTTTCTGAACACTAACTTCAGCATCTTTTTCCATATCTTCCGGAAGCCCTTCTTTCACAAGTTTTTTAAGATGTTCAATAGCATCACGTCGTGCATTTCTTACTGAAATCTTTGCATCTTCGCATTCTGCCTTCGATTGTTTAGCCAATTGCCTACGACGTTCTTCAGTAAGCGGTGGAATTCCTAAACGGATTGTTTCACCGTTATTCATAGGTGTAATTCCCACATCGGAATTCAAAATTGCCTTTTCAATTATTGAAATAAGCGCCTTTTCATACGGTTGAATGCTAATTGTTTTGGCATCAGGTGTAGTAATGGTTGCAACATTTGAAATTGCCACGTGCGAACCATAATATTCTACTTTTACACCATCCAAAATTCGAACATTTGCTTTTCCTGCACGAATATGAGCCAAAGATTCGTCTAAGAAAAGTATGGCTGCTTCCATATTTTCTTCGGCGTGAATCAGATAGGGTTTAATGTCTTGCATAAGATTATTTTGTTTCGTAATTCTATTTTTGTTACAATACTCATTAACCAATATTTATCAAAAGTTAAATAATGTCAGAATTATTTCTATTATCTCCTTTACATAACAAGTTGACTTTATCTGTTAACTTATTTAAATGCCCGGTTCTTACATCATTTGTTTCAATTAAAATTTGAATTTTGCTATTTATATCTTTATCATTTTTATGAAGCATTTCTATTTGAGGAGGTATTTTAATTAATGCATTTTCAACAGCTTTCATAAATTCTCCATACGCTGAGAAGGATTCAGATATTTTATTTAATGTATTTGCAAATTCTAATATAATATCATTTTGAATCTTAAGACTCTCTACAATTCCTAATAATTTTTCTTGATCAGTTTTCAAATCAAGAATTCTCTCAATTTTTTTTTGATTTTTATTTAAGGATTCTGTATTTATTAACATACGTATTATCTATTTACTTTTTTGTTTTTAACCAAAGTCCCTATTTTTTCTCCCAACAAAACCTTTTTGAGATTGCCAACTGTATCCATGTCGAAAACATAGATCGGCATATTATTCTCTTTACACATAGTGGTGGCTGTTAAATCCATTACTTTCAGGTTGCGATGGTAAATTTCGTCGTAAGTAATTTCATCGAACTTAATTGCTGCTTTATCTTTTTCAGGATCGGCAGTATAAATACCGTCTACACGCGTACCTTTAAGCATCACATCCGCTTCAATTTCAATAGCACGAAGCGATGAAGCTGTGTCAGTTGTAAAAAATGGATTCCCAGTTCCGGCAGAAATAATAACAACTTCTCCGCGTTCCAGCATCTCAATGGCTTTTTGCTTACTATAAAATTCACCAACCGGTTCCATTCGAATGGCTGTAAGCACGTGAGATTTTAACCCGGATGCTTGCAAAGCTGAGTTTAACGCGAGGCTATTTATAACAGTAGCCAACATGCCCATTTGGTCACCTTGTGCTCGGTCATAACCTTTAGAAGCACCACTTAATCCGCGAAAAATGTTTCCACCGCCAATAACGATACCAACTTGTACTCCCATAGCTACAATTTCGGAAATTTGAGAAGCATATTCACCCAATCTTTTCTCATCGATGCCATATTGCTTACCACCCATAAGCGATTCACCACTCAATTTCAACAATATGCGTTTAAATGCTGTCATAAAATTATTTTTTAGCAAAAGTAAATAATTTGATTTGTTTATGCAAATCGCAAATACGTTATTAATTATATGTGGATCGTGAATATTGATGAATTTTATATGTCAAAACCAAAGCAACTCCAAAAATAAAATCATTACTATTCGATTGCGGTTGTGGAGGTTTATATCCATCTATGAAATCAGAAGTTGTATATTCATATTTAAATTCACAACCAATAGAAAAGTTTTGATCCATATCATATTGATATCCAATTCCAAAAGGAATTACTAAAGCTATATCATTTGGTTTATAAAGATAATTTCCCCTTGGAGTATATTGTAATTTTGCATTACTATTCAAAATTCCTATTCCAATAAATGGATAAAAGGAGCTTGTTCGATATAATGAATACTCATCTCCAATATAAATTGAATACTCAGCACGAAGTCTCAATTTAAATACATCAGAATTAAATGAATAACCTCTATATGAAAGTTGCGAAAGTGAATCAGTACCAGTATAATGGCTATAACTGAAATCTGCTTTGAACGAAAAATTACCAGGCAACACCCTTTTGAGACCTACAGAAAATTCACCATTTGATAAAATGCTTTGATTAAATATTGGACCAAATATACTTGTTTTTGAGTTTCCCGGATCTGCATACAAAAAATCAAATCCTCTTGTTACTACAATTGATAAGTTATTTTCATCTCTTTTGCTGAAATTCTGAATGCTTGTCTGACCTTCTAACTCATTAAAAAGTAAGAAAGAAAGAAAAAAAACAACCAGTAATTTCTTTATTAAGTTTTTCAAGTTTTATATTCAAAAATTATGACTGCAAAAGTACATAAAAATTGCAATTTTATCGTTTTAAAATGTAATTAATTTAACCACAGTTATGTAAAATTGAAATTAATATCTAAAACTGCTTCCACCAAGAAATTCACGCAGTAGTGAAGTGGGAGGTATTTCTCGATCTTGAATAGATACAAAATAGTTTAAAAACTTTAACAACCGGTGTGTCTCAGTATATTCATCGCAATATTTGGGAACTTCTGCAAGTATAGGTTCTGCGTGCCGCTTCAACACAGCCAATTCAAATATTAACGCAGAATTAAACATGACATCTGCATTTTCCTGATAGGGGAAAATCCATTTTTCTTCTCCACGTCGCACACTTGGCCAGCGTGCTATTGTTTCACGAGCTGAATAATTTCGGAAACGGTAGTCACGAATAATCCGCCGTAAAAGACGTGTATCAGCGGTCGGAATCCAATTGTGATTATCAATAGAAATGGTAGTCAATGCAGACACATAAATTTTAAAAAATGTTTCAGAAGGAATTCCAGGGATTAAGTCGGGATTTAGTGCGTGTATTCCTTCAATGATCAACAAACTTTCGTCATTTAATTTAATCTTATCTCCTCTATATTCTCGTTTACCAGCTTCAAAATTATAAGTTGGGAGTTCTATTTCATCTCCATTTAAAAGATGTTTTAAATTTTGATTAAACAATTCTAAATCGAGGGCATGTAAGTGTTCATAATCATAATCTCCGTAGTCATCAAGTGGCGTTTCTACTCTATTCACGAAGTAATTATCAAGTGAAATGACAATCGGTTTCAGTCCGCTAACCATTAATTGAACAGAAAGTCGTTTGCTGAAAGTTGTCTTTCCTGACGACGATGGTCCGGAAACCAATACAAACTTAACTTTTTCGCCTCGTTGTGAAATCATATCAGCAATTGAAGCGACTTTTTTTTCGTGTAATGCTTCTGAAATTTTAATCAGATTAAATGACAGGTTATTTCGACTTGAAATATTAAATTCACCTACATTATTAATGTTCATAATTTTATTCCATTCCATGTATTCCTTAAAAATTTCATATATCTTTGGTTGATATACAATTTCTTCAAGTTCTGCAGGATTATTACGATTTGGAACTTTCAGCAAAAAACCTTCAGAATAAGGAATAATATCGAATAAACTTAAATAATCAGTTGAGGGCAACAAAACTCCATTATAATAATCAATATAATCATCGATACGAAAAAATCTAAAATACGGATTTCCAAGCGTTTCAAATAATGCAATTTTATCTTTTTGATTTGCCTTATTTACAAATAAATCCCTAACTTCTTTGGTTTGTTTTTCCTCACACACAATTTGTCTTTGTTGTGAGATAATTAAGTTTACTCTTTCCTTAATTTCTTTAATTATTTCCGAATTAATTGGTCTGTTAAAATTTTCGAGGATACAATAATAACCTTTAGATATAGGATGTTCTATTCGTAAAGTTGATTTAGGATAAAGCTCGAAAATTGTTTTCGAAAGGACCATACATAATGTCCTTACATAAACCCTCATCCCTGAAGGAGTACTTAAATCTATGAATTCTATATCTTTAGGCTTAAAAACCAGAAATTTTAAATCTTCAACTTTATAATTAACCCTAGCAGCCATCACTGGATATTTTAGTCTGATATTCAAATCATTATATATTTCAATCAATGAAATTCCTACTGGATAATCATGGTATGATTTAGTGTTTTTACAATATATTGTTATAAGATTTGTCATGTAATTAAAGGTATAAAATTGTTTGGCGAATAAAATCGATGTAAAATTACGTAATTTATTTTATATGTTTTTATTTGAGCGTATCTAAATTTTCAATTACATTTGTAACCAATTTTTCAAATGGTATATAATTAATTATCGTGTTAATGTATTCATTTATCAAAAACCATTTAACTAACAGATTATGAATCTTTTTAATGTTTATCCGCTTTTTGATATAGAAATTTCTAAGGGAATTGGTTGTAGAATTATTGATAATCAAGGCATTGAATATCTTGATTTATATGGAGGTCATGCAGTAATTTCTATCGGTCATTCCCACCCTTTTTATGTTCAAAAACTAACTCAACAACTTGAAAAACTGGTTTTTTATTCTAACTCAGTGCAAAATAAATTGCAGATTGAGCTTGCTGAAAAACTAGGAAAACTTTCAAATTATGAAGACTATTCGTTGTTTTTAGTAAATTCTGGTGCTGAAGCAACTGAAAATGCACTCAAATTAGCTTCATTTCATAACGGAAGAAAGAAAGTAATTGCTTTCAACAAAAGTTTTCACGGGCGCACATCAGCTGCGGTAAGAGTAACCGATAATCCTAAAATTGTTGCACCAATAAATGAGGGCTTTGAAGTTGAATTTCTTGAATTAAACGACATTGATTCAGCCTGTAAATCACTTAGGAATAATGATGTTTGTTCTGTAATTATTGAAGGAATACAAGGTGTTGGCGGTATTCGAGTTCCGGAAGTAGAATTTCTGAAAGCTTTAAGTACTGAGTGTAAAGCTAACGGTACTGTTTTAATTCTTGATGAAGTACAATCTGGTTATGGTCGTTCAGGAAAATTCTTCGCACATCAATACGCCGGTATTCGTCCCGATTTAATCACAGTTGCAAAAGGAATGGGAAATGGGTTTCCAATTGGTGGAGTACTTATTAGTCCAATGTTCGAAGCTTCGCACGGTCTGCTTGGAACTACGTTTGGAGGAAGTCATTTAGCATGTACAGCTGCAATCGCAGTGTTGGACATTTTGAAAGCTGAACATTTAATGGAAAATGCTGAAAAAATCGGTGAATATCTTATTACCGAATTAAGAAAATTACCTCAGATTATGGAAGTCAGAGGATTGGGCTTAATGATTGGGCTCGAATTTGAAATTCCTGTAAAAGAAATTCGCAATAAATTACTATTTGAGAAAAAGATTTTTACAGGTGCAAGCGGGACAAATATTATTCGTTTGCTTCCACCGTTATGTCTTTCTAAATCAGATGCAAATGCATTTTTAAATGCATTCAAAGATTTATTCTTCGAAAATACAGATGGCTAAATATCAGAACGTCGTTCTGAAAAATAACTACAAATATCTTTAATAGTTTTATGAATTGGGGTAAATTGAAACTCAATGGCTTTTTTTATTTTCTTATTGGAATAATATGCTCGATTTGAAACTGTGTAAGCTGTTCCTCGATCAATTAATGGTACAAAATGGAATAACTTTCCAATAATTTCCGATATAATTCCAACAATCCAAAGCATACTTTTTCCAATACAAATAAATGGCCGTTGTTTCCCTAATCCATCTGCCATCCAACTCAAAACATCTTTATTTGAAAGGTTTTCGGAAACCACAATAAAACGTTCTCCTGAAATATCACTTTTCGTCAATTGAATCATAATTTTTACAACATCCCGAACATCAACGTATCCACTTCCACCATTTGTATAAAATTTTAACCCCTTCTTTATTTGTGAAATCAATTTAGAACTGCCTGTATTTGTACCTGATACTACTAATATTACTCCGGGGTTAACTATCACAACATTTAAACCCTGATGAATTCCTTTCCATATTTCTATTTCAGAAAAATATTTGCTTTTTGAGTACTCTGATCGTTTATCAGATTCTCTCCAAACTGAATTTTCATCAATTAATTCCCCTTTGTCAGTTTTGCCACATGCTGCAATTGAACTCACAAAACACAATTTACCAATACGATTTTCAAGAGCAGCATCAACAATATTTTTTGTTCCAATTATATTAGTTTTCATTACAATATCTTCATTCCTTCCGAGTGTTACCATGGCGGCACAATGATAAACTATTGTTGCATGTTGCAAAGCATTATTTAACGATAATTCGTCAAGAACATCGGCAATTATCCAATCAATTCTTTGTAAATATTTATCCGGGGTTGAAGTGTAAAAACTGAAGATTGTTCGTAATGGTTCAAGATTGCTGGCAGTCGTCGAGTTGCAGAAACCCTTTCATTTTCTTTTAATAAATACCAAATCAAATTTCCACCAACTAACCCAGTGGCTCCGGTTACTAAAATCATTTTTCTGAATTTTAAATTACAACTTCAAAAATACGGAAAGAAAACTGTATTTTTGCATTTAATTCTCCAAAATATTTAAAATATACCAACTTGCAAATGAAAACTGTTTGTGTTTACTGTGCTTCAAGCACCCAAATTAAACCGGAATATTTTGAATCAACAGAACGACTTGGAAAAATTTTTGCAAATGCAGGAATTTCTGTCGTTTTTGGAGGTGGTTCGAATGGTTTGATGGGAAAATTAGCCGATAGCATGCTGGAATCAAACGGAAGAATAATTGGGATTATTCCTCAATTTATGTGTGATGAAAATTGGCATCATAAAGAACTTTCTGAACTAATTGTTGTGGAAACCATGCATGAAAGGAAAGAATTAATGGCAAAAATGGCAGATGCTGTAGTGGCTCTACCCGGTGGTTGTGGAACACTCGAAGAATTACTGGAAGTAATAACATGGAAACAACTTGGTATTTTCACAAAACCAATTGTTATATTGAACCTTAGTGGTTATTATGATGCCCTTATTGATATGCTTCATAGGGCAATAGATGAAAAATTTATGCGGAATATTCACAAAAACATGTGGGAAGTGGTCACTTCTCCTGAAGAAGTTTTAGATGCCATCCAAAATTCTACCAGTTGGGATTCAAATACGCGTAAATTCGCAGCAATTTAAATAGACATGATTCAACCAGATACAATAAATTCAATTAGCCAAAATGCAAATATTTTGCCAGATTCTTTAGCTAAACTTGATTCGATTGCTGCTGCAGATTCATTACATTTAGCAGATTCATTAAAAGCAATTATTCAAATTCCACGAGGTTTTATTGGCATTCCTCATCCTTCAATCCCACAAACTGAAAATTGGGTTTTTGTGGTTTTAATGTTACTATTTTTTTTATTGATTTATTCAATCAGTCAATCTGTCGGTTATATTTCTGAAACAATTAAAACTTTTTTTCAAGTTAAGGAGCGTTCTAGCATTTTTAGCAAAGCAACTGTTAACGATTCTCGTTTCCGCTTTTTATTTATTCTCTTTTCCATAGTTGTGTTAAGTCTTTATGTCTTCTTTTACTTTCACAAAACCGAGCAACCTTTTACAATGCATGAGTTTTGGTTAATATTATTCGCAACTGGAGTATTCTTAATAGTCAAATTAATTCTTTTTGAGATAATTGGATATGTTTTCTTGAATCAAAACAACTTGAAAATTTCAATTGTAAGTTATTTTAATATCATTTCTTTTTATGGTTTGGTGTTATATCCCTTACTTTTTCTTCAAATCTATCTACATGAAAGTTTAGCTGGAATTATTAATGTTATTAGCCTCATTGTAAGCTTAATCGCAGCAATTCTTATCACCTTCAAACTATTTCAAATATTTTTTCAAAAATTATTAGATTCTTTTTATATATTGTTGTATCTTTGCACCCTCGAAATTTTACCCTTAATTATATTAATTAAGGTCTATAAAATGATTTTAAACGACCTTTAACAACTAAATTATATTGCTTTGAAAGTCAAAAAGATACTGGTATCACAACCACAACCAACCACGGAAAAATCACCTTATTTTGACATTAGCGAAAAGCATAACGTTAAAATCGAATTCCGCCCTTTTATAAAAGTTGAAGCTGTAAGTGCAAAAGAATTCCGAACACAAAGGATATCAATTTTGGATTACTCGGCTATTATTTTTAATGCACGTCATGGAATAGATCATTTTTTCAGACTGTGTGAAGAATTGCGAGTAACTATTCCTGAAACCATGAAATATTTCTGTGTTTCAGAGTCAGTTGCCTTGTATTTACAACGTTATATACATTATCGTAAACGTAAGGTATTTTTCGGTGCAACCGGTAAAATGACTGATTTAGTTACGATTATGAATAAACATGCTGATGAAAAATATCTTTATATTACCTCTGATGTTCTAAATGAAGATACAATGTCAACGCTCGAAAAATCGAAAATTGAATTCGTAAAAGCTATAATGTACAGAACTGTCAGCAATGATTTCGGTAAAGATGAAGAATTCAATTATGATATGTTGTTGTTTTTCAGTCCTATGGGAATTGCTTCTTTGTTAAAAAACTTCCCTAATTTTGTACAAGGCGATATACAAATTGGTTGTTTCGGGGCATCAACTGCTCAAGCTGTACGTGAAGCGGGACTTCGATTAGATTTGGAAGCGCCACTACCTGGTATTCCATCAATGACTATGGCTTTGGAAAATTTCTTAAAAGAAAACAATAAAAAGATTCGAAAATAAATCAACTTTCAAAATAAATTTGCTATCCCAAAAGTATGGAAGAATTTCAGTACTTTTGGGATATTTTTTTATATAAGTAAATGGGAAAAAAAAAATCATTTTCAAAATCGGAACACTTATGTGGTGAAAAACGTATCACTCGGCTTTTCACAGAAGGTGAAGCTTTTATTGCTTTTCCTTTGCGTGTAGTGTTTCTGATCGAAAAAGGGAATGACTTAGAACCAGCAAGTATCCTGGCAAGCGTACCTAAAAAACGCTTCAGAAGAGCTGTAAAACGAAACTTCTTGAAACGCTTAATGCGCGAATCATACCGAATTAACAAACATGATATTCTTGAAAAACTCAAAGAAAAAGAATTGCAAATTCATATTGCTTTTGGCTATGTATCGGACGATGAGATGGACTTTCAAAAGATAGAAAAGAAAATGAAAATGGCCCTACAACGTTTGATAGAAATGATATAATTAATTTTGTTTTCTTTCAACTTATTTACTTTCGATTTTGTTAGCTCATACGATGAAAAAGCTTATTCAATTTATAGTTTTGTTGCCCGTGTACTTTTACCGTTATAGTATATCTCCACTTATGCCTGCCAAGTGCCGATATACACCAACATGTTCTGAGTACACAATAATAGCCGTTAAAAAACATGGAATTTTTAAAGGTGGCTGGCTTTCAATTAAACGAATAAGCAGCTGCCATCCATGGGGAGGAAGCGGTTATAACCCAGTTCCATAAGTCAAATTTTGAACCATTTTGTGCAAAGTAATACTGTTATATTAAAGATTATTGTATCTTTGTATTAAGTATTTTCATGCAAAAAACTACAGAATTGAAAAGTCAAAGCAAAAATATTGCATTATATCCTCTAGCAATTATTTATGGATTGATAATTTCAATTCGTAATTGGTTGTTCGACAAAGGAATAATACGTTCGTTTTCATTCAAAATTCCAATAATTTCAGTTGGTAATCTGGCAGTTGGCGGTACTGGTAAAACTCCTCACACAGAGTTTATACTTTCAGCGATACAAAAAGAGTGGAATACAGCCATGCTCAGTCGTGGTTATATGCGAAAAACGAAAGGTTTCATACAAGCAGACAAAAATTCAAACAGTCAACTAATTGGAGATGAACCCTTTCAAATTTACAAAAAATTTCCATTTGTCACAGTGGCAGTTGATGAAAAAAGAGTTCATGGCGTTAAAAGGGTAATAGAATTTAATCCAAAATTGGAATTGGTAGTACTTGACGATGCTTTTCAACATCGTTACATTCAAGCAGGTTTATCAATATTATTAACCAATTATAACAATTTATACAGTCGTGATTTAGTTCTACCCGCTGGTCAATTGCGTGAGTGGAAAAGTGGAAGTAAAAGAGCTAACATTATTATTGTTACAAAATGTCCTGTTAATCTAAAACCAATTGAAATGCGTCTGATTGAAACCGAGTTAAACCCGGAAACCAATCAATTATTATTTTTTTCATCCTTCATTTACGATGAACCCAAACCTGTTTTTCCTGATATTAATACAGATGAATGGACATTCAAAAGAATTAAAGAATTAAGTGCAAATGTTCTATTAGTTGCCGGGATTGTAAATCCTCAACCTATTTTGGATTACTTAAATATCTATACTAAATTTATAGAAACGTTGTTTTTCGAAGACCATCATAACTTTCAGAACAAAGATTACAATGCTATAAACTTGAAATTTGAAAAAATAAACTCTGTCAATAAAATAATTTTAGTTACTGAAAAAGACGCTTCAAGATTAGTTTCAGATCAAAACGTTCCTGAAAGTCTTAAATCCAACATTTTCGCTTTACCTATCAGAGTAAAAATATTACAAAATCAAGAAAATTTATTCATTCAAAAAATTAAAAACTATGTTGTTGAAAATTCAAGAAACAGCTGATTTCCTTCGCACTAAAATCCTTTCAAATCCCAAAACAGCAATTATTCTTGGCACAGGTCTGGGCAATTTGGTGACTCAAATTACAGAAAAAACCGAAATTCCTTACGATATAATCCCTAATTTTCCAGTCTCAACGGTTGAAGGACATAGTGGAAAACTTATCATAGGCAAACTGGGGAATGTTGATGTACTGGCTATGCAAGGGCGTTTCCATTATTATGAAGGTTATGATATGAAAGCAGTGACTTTTCCAGTTCGGGTTATGAAAGCGTTAGGTATTGATACGTTATTGGTTTCAAATGCTTCGGGCGGCGTAAATCCTGATTTCGAAATTGGTGATTTAATGATTATCACAGATCATATTAATCTTTTCCCAGAACATCCCTTGCGTGGAAAAAATTTCACTGAATTAGGAACTCGATTCCCCGATATGAGCGAAGCGTACTCAAAAGAATTAATAGGAAAAGCTAAACTAATAGCTGCCAAAAACAATATTAAAGTGGTTGAAGGTGTTTATGTTGGAACGACAGGGCCTACTTTTGAAACACCTGCTGAATATCGATATTTCAGAACTATTGGTGCTGATGCTGTAGGAATGAGCACAGTTCCTGAAGTAATTGTTGCCAATCACGCTGGAATTCGCTGTTTCGGTATTTCAATTATAACTGACCTTGGAGTTCCCGGAAAAATAGTAGAAGTTAGCCATGAAGAAGTCCAAGAAATCGGAAATTCGGTCCAACCGCTTATGACTTTAATTATGAGAGAGTTGATTCAATAAAGAAATCGGGAAGATAGTATAGTTGAAACGATATATTATCTTCCTGATTTTTAATTCTTATCAATCTTTATATCTCTGATCATTAATTGAATAGATGTATTTCCATTAAATGAATTTTCCTCAATGGTATAACAAATATCCAATGGGTTTAAGGCTTTTAAATGGTCATTGTATTCGTGCATTCTGAATGCAATACCATTTATTACATTCTCAGAGCTTGAATCTACAAGTTCCAGTTTTAAATGCTCCTGTTCTTTCCCAACTAATCGACTTGTTCCATAATCAAAAACCTTTTTTGATACAAAAATTGGCTTCATATTTCCTGGTCCAAAAGGTCCAAATTGTTTCAAAACGCGAAAGAATTTAGGGGTTATATCTTTGAATTCCAGCACTGCATCGATTTCAATTTGAGGGTAAGTTTGTTCTTCTAAAATATTTTCGGCTACAAATTCTTCAAATCTTTTTGTAAATTCCGGAATATTTTCTTCTCTCATTGATAAGCCAGCAGCATACATATGCCCACCAAAATTCTCAAGCAGATCACGACAAGAATCGATCGCTTTATAAATATCAAAACCAGGGACTGAACGTGCTGATCCAGAAGCAAATCCATTTGAATTTGCAAGTACAATACTAGGTTTATAATATTCTTCCGATAAACGGGAGGCAACAATTCCTATTACGCCTTTGTGCCAATCGGGTTTATGAACTACAATCGATTTTCTATCTAAATATCTGCTGTCTGCAGCAATTAAAGCAATCGCTTCATCAGTTATATTTTTATCTAAATCTTTTCTGTCGTTATTATATTCGTTAATTGTATCACTCTTTTCCTTGGCAAACGCCTGGTCACTCGAAACCAACAATTCTACAGCTTCAGAAGCCAGTTTCATTCTACCGGAAGCATTAATTCTAGGGCCAATTTTGAATACAATATCACTAATTGAGATTTCTTTGTCCGCCAAACCACAAACCTCTAATATTCCTTTTAAACCAATACTCGGATTTGAATTAATTTGTTTCAATCCAAAAAAAGCTAAAATTCTGTTTTCGCCGGTAATAGGAACAATATCTGAAGCAATACTTAACGCAACCAAATCTAATAATGGTGTAAGTTTTGAAAAATCTATATCATTTCTGATTGCAAAAGCCTGCATCAGTTTAAATCCAACGCCACAACCGGAAAGATGCTTATAAGGATAATGACAATCGATTCGTTTTGAATCTAGAACAGCCACTGCAGGAGGTAGTTCTGCATCTGGAGTATGATGATCGCAGATTATAAAATCCACACCTTTTTCGGCAGCATATTTTACTTTTGCAATTGCTTTAATTCCGCAATCCAACGCAATTATTAATTTATAATCATTAGTGGCTGCAAAATCAATTCCTTGAATTGAAATCCCATATCCTTCAGTATAACGGTCAGGAATATAAAAATCAATATTTGAATAGAATTGTTTTAAAAACTTGTAAACAAGCGCAACAGAAGTTGTTCCATCAACATCATAATCTCCATAAACAAGAATTTTTTCATTGTTTTGCATGGCCTTTGTTAATCTATTAACGGCTTCATCCATATCAGCCATTAAAAACGGGTCATGCAAATCATTCAAATCTGGTCGGAAAAAACTTCGAGCATCTTCGTAAGTTAAGATGTCTCGTTGAACCAACAATTGTGCGAGCACATTACTAATACTAAGTTCTTCTGCTAATTCACTTTGTACCTCAATTTGTTGTTCGTTAAGCGTTCTGTAAATCCATGTATTTATCATTGTGTAATATTTTTCAATGCCCATAGAGAATTAAGAGCTTCTCTAAAATGAATTATTTTGTTGTATAACAACCACTTAACTTGAAAATTCAACTATTAATAACAACAATTTTTTTTAGTGCTGTAAAGGTATAAAAAATAAATTAATTCTACAACCAAACAAAATAGTTCCAAAACATTGACTTATAGAGAAGTTCAATTTAAATATTACCTTTGTATCAAGAATTTCCTTATTCTACAAAAATAATTTACTCTTTCTCACGTTAATATTCCTGAACCAAATAAAAATTTATTTTAATCTCTCGTTTTTTAAAACTTTTAACATGGAAAGAGAAGTTAAAAAGGCTCTTGAAGTACTTCGATCTGGTGGTGTGATACTTTATCCTACCGATACGATTTGGGGAATAGGATGCGATGCTACAAATGAAAGTGCAGTTAAACGAGTATTTGAAATAAAAAAACGTGCTGACTCAAAGGCCATGTTAATCTTGATTGATAGTCCGGCAAAACTTCAAGCATATGTTGATGAAATTCCAGAAATTGCTTGGGATTTAATTGAGCTGAGTGTCAAACCATTGACTATAATTTATTCACAAGCCAAAAATCTTGCTTCCAACTTAATCGCTGAGGATAAATCTATCGGAATCAGAGTTACGAATGAAGTATTTACCAAAAGTCTTTGTTTACAATTTCGCAAACCAATTGTTTCTACATCTGCAAACGTGAGCGGTGAAAATACTCCAGTAAATTTTAGTGAGATTTCAAATGAAATAAAATCAAGTGTTGATTATGTTGTAAATTTCAGACAAAATGAATTAGCCCAACCAAATCCATCTTCTATTATCAAACTTGAAAAAGGAAATGTTTTCAAAATAATTAGAGAATAATGAATAAAAACAGACTTATTCTGAAGTATATCATTTTTGATATGGTGGCTGCATTATTCGTGTGGATAGCATTTTTTATCTTTCGAAAGGCGGTTAATGATATAAAAATTTTTGAGAGCTTTCGTATTTTAATTCCAAATTACGATTATTTTAGCAGTTTATTAATATTCCCTTTTTGTTGTGTTTTTATTCATTACTTGAGCGGGTTTTACTTAAACCCACTTAAAATGGTGCGTATTAATTTAATTCTGACCACCATTTCTTCGTCTGCAATAATCTCTGTTTCAGTTTTCTTTGCATTAAAACTCGGCGACGTGGTAGTTTCTTATGAGTATTTCTACTTTTCATTGCTCGTTTTATTTAGTTTCTTATTTATTTTTACATTTATTCTTCGAAATATTATTTTCTCTCAAATAGTACATAATTATAAAACCAAGAAATGGACTATTAATACCTTAATAATTGGTACCGGTGAAAATGCAAAAAAAATTGCAACTGATATTGAGAATCATGCCTATCAAAATACTATTATTGGTTTTATAACAACAAACAAAAAAACCGGTATTTCACAAGATAAAGTACTAGGTAATCTCACTCAAATTGATCAACTTATAAATAAATATGATATTCAAGAAACTATAGTTGCACTTGATAATGATACAGAAGACAAAGAATTGTTTAACATTATAAATCTTCTGTATAAATTCAATATCGAAATTCAATTTACTCCAAGATTATTTGAAATCCTTATTGGAAGTGCTAAAATTACAAAATTGGAAATTAGTCCATTAGTCAGTATATCAAAGTCTTCAATGCCTGATTGGCAACAAAGCGTAAAACGATTCATTGATATTCTAATTTCATTTATTTCTCTCGTTTTACTATCACCGATAATTCTCTATTTTAGTTTTAAAATTAAAAATGATTCCAAAGGACCTGTTTTTTTCCGACAAGAAAGAATTGGAAGATATGGCAGATCTTTTAAAATATTAAAATTCCGAACAATGTTTTTGGGTTCTGAAAATGGAACTCCAAAATTAAGTAGTTCGAATGACGAAAGAATTACTCCAGTTGGTAAAATGTTAAGGAAATACAGAGTTGACGAAATTCCACAATTTTGGAATATCTTAAAAGGCGATATGAGTTTAGTTGGCCCAAGACCCGAGAGACGTTATTACATTAATAAAATAACAGAAAATGCCCCTTATTACTGCCTGCTTTACAAAATCAAACCTGGTTTAACTTCTTGGGGACCAATAAAAATTGGTTATTCTGATACAATTGAAAAAATGATTGAACGATTGAATTATGACATTATTTATATGGAAAATATGTCACTTTTAACTGATTTGAAAATTTTGATTTACACTATTGAAATAATTTTTAACGGGAAAGGGATTTGAAAAAACTCTACAAAATTTAATTAAATAAAAAAGGTTGCTATTCGAGTTTGAACAGCAACCTTTTCAATAAAATTATTTTTATTATTTCTTTTCAATGTAGGCTAATACTTCACCTTTACGAACTATTTCACCTTGTTTCTTTTCAACTCCAACAATACGACCATCGCAGAAACTGCCAATATGTTCTAATCCGTAGTTGGTTTGAATGGTGCAAAGGGTATCAAATTCTTTGATTTCCTTTCCATGAACAGGTTCCACCGATACTTCGTTGAAATCTAATTCCCAAATTACACGACCTGTAGCGTTAGAAACTACGGGTTCTGCATTAGGGTATTTTAACGCACGTAAATCTGGAAGTTCAATTGTGTTTGTTGCAAATTTTTCTTTAATTGCTGCTTCCAGTTCTTTTTCAAACCGCTTTTTAGCCTCACCCGATTTGAAATCACGGTATTGTTTATCGTGCATGGCAAATTCAAATAATTCTTCATCGTCCTTACCTCTGTCCCATCCAAGTTCTTTCATTTCCGCAATATATTTTGGAAGTTCATTTGGATAGTTTTCCTGAGGATTTCCTTCGAAGAATTCAAATTTGTTTTTTTCAGCCAAAGCAATAATTTCCGGATCCAACGTTCCAGGAAGTTTCCCAGCTTTACCTAAAATCATATCCCAACTGTTTTTGTCAATCATACTCCAACGAGGTTGACCTTTAACCAAAAACATAACATTCATTAATGCAATATTTTTTACATATTGGCTGAAAGGTGTTACCAACGGTGGGTTACCCAGTTTAGGCCAAATATATTTTACTTCGTCAAAGAGCATAATCAACAATTCGTCGGTACTTAGTTCTTTTTTGTTCACGCCTTTTAGGTAAGAGTTGATTCCTGCATGAACTCCTTTCAAATCAGCCATCAACGATCCCATCATACCGCCCGGAAGTCCACATCCGACCAATAAAGAAGTCATAAACTTGTTACGTTCATCAATAAAGTATCCTAAGAAGTCGTCAACAAAGCTTTGAGTCAAACGACGAGCTTCCATATATGCACTCATATTAATTTCAGGTACTTTGAATCCGGCATCTTTCAACATGGCTTGAATGGTAATCACATCCGGATGAACCATACCCCAAGAAAGCGGCTCCATAGCAACATCAAGATAGTCGATACCGGCGCGTGCAACTTCGAGCATTGAAGCTACAGAGAAACCCGGTCCAGAGTGACCATGATATTGCATAATGATATGAGGATGTGCCGTTTTAACGGCTTTTACGATTTTTCCCAACATTTCAGGGCGACCAATACCAGCCATATCTTTCAAACAAATTTCATCAGCACCGGCTTCAATTAATTTTTCAGCCATATTAATGTAATACTCAACCGTGTGAATTTCAGAATAAGTGATACACATGGTTGCCTGAGCAATCATTCCGGCTGCTTTAGCATAGTGAATCGAAGGAATAATGTTTGTAACATCATTTAGACCACAGAAAATCCGGGTAATATCAACTCCTTGAGCTTTTTTTACTTTGTACATTAATTCGCGTACATCGGCAGGAACCGGATTCATGCGTAAGCCGTTCAAACCACGGTCGAGCATGTGTGTTTGAATCCCGACTTCGTTAAATGGTTTTGTGAATGTACGAACAGCATCATTCGGGTTTTCTCCGTAAAGCAAATTTACTTGCTCGGATGCTCCGCCATTTGTTTCGACACGGGCAAAACAACCCATTTCAATAATTACCGGAGCAATTTTAGCTAATTGGTCTTTACGTGGCACATATTTACCTGACGATTGCCACATATCACGGTAAACAAGGCTAAATTTAATTTCTTTCATTTGTATGTTATTTATTGAAGCTTTATTTGTAAAGATATTCTTTCAACATTTTTAAAATAAAAAGACTGATCATCAGTCGTTTAAATTTAATTAATGATGAATATATTTCGACTGTAAATATCCGATTATTTTTTCGATTAAAAAAGGAATTAGAGAAAAATTTCTTTAATTATTTTTGTTGGTTTTGCTTTCAAATAAACAATTTGAAAGAAATATGATCAATTAATTTTAGAATGAAAATAAAAGTTGATTATTAACTTTAAACTCACGCTAAAATGCATTTTTTCGTAAAAAATAAAAGTTTGAAGTTTTATTTTTTGAAAATTAAATATTACTCCACCCACAAAACCAATCCTTTTAGATATTCTCCTTCGGGGTGGTAAATATTGATTGGATGATCGGCTGGTTGCGATAGCTGATGAAGAATTCGAACATTTCGTTTGCTCTCGGCAGCTGCACTGAAAACTGCCAAACGAAACTGATCTTTTGAAACAACTTGCGAACATGAAAAAGTAAAGACTATTCCACCCGGTTTAATTTGTTCAAACGCTTTGGCATTTAATCGTTTATAACCTTTCAACGCATTTCTCAAAGCTTCACGATGTTTGGCAAAAGCCGGCGGATCAAGAATGATTACATCGTATTGTTGATCCAGCGTGTGAAGATTATTTAAATATTTAAATGCATCTTCCGCAAAAGATTTGTGACGTGTATCATTAGGAAAACTGATTTCAACATTTTTATCTGTCAAATCAATAGCTTTTGCCGAACTATCTACTGAATGAACCAATTTTGCACCACCACGTAGAGCATAAACCGAGAATCCTCCCGTGTAGCAAAACATATTCAATACAGATTTTCCGGATGAATATCTTTCCAGCAAAGAACGGTTTTCACGTTGATCTACAAAAAAACCAGTTTTTTGCCCCTTCAACCAATCTACATGAAATTGTAATCCATTTTCAAGCGCCGTCAAGCTTACCGATTCTTTTCCAATCAAATAACCATCTTCCGGTTCAATTGCAGCTTTAAATGGCAACGTTGTTTCAGATTTATAATACACATTCTTTACCTCAGCAACAGTTGAAACGATTGCTTTTGCAAGTGTTTCTCTAATTTCATGCATTCCAATGGAGTGTGCCTGTATTACTGCCGTATCGTCATAAACATCTACAATCAATCCCGGCAATGAATCACCTTCGCCATGAACCAAGCGGTAAGTATTATTATATTTAGGAGCAACTAATCCCAACGATTTACGCATTGCGTAAGCGTTTTGAATTTTACGAGCCCAAAAATCATCATTCACCGGAATATTTTCAAACGAAACAACACGGATAGCAATACTCCCAATTTGATAATGCCCAATAGCTAAAAAATTTCGATTACTGTCGAGCACTTCCACCAATTCACCTTCGGTGGGTTTTCCTTCAATGCGTTGAATTGCCCCGGAAAATACCCATGGGTGAAAACGTTGCAAGCTTTCTTCTTTTTTTGGTTTAAGTTGTATGGTAATCATTATTTTTCCCCTTAAGCTCCAACCTCTACCAAACCCTCTCCTTGAAGAAAGGGAGGAAGATGTGTACTTAAATTTAGTTTAAATATTAAGAATATTGTTTCAAATTTCTTCAACAAATCTACTGAATGATAAGATTTGGAAGTTCCTCTTCCGATGATTTAAGGAGTTGATTTTGTTGCTCACGTTGTGCTTGCAAGTGTTCCAAGACAATTTTTTCTATTTCTTTCTTTGAAAGTTTATTTTCTTTCAGAAGTTGCAAATAAATCTGCAGACTTGCCCATGCATCGGTAGCAGCATAGCGTTGTTGCTGTTCTGTCAGTTCAGGACTTTCCCAGTTAGTGAGTCGTTGCGCTTTTGAAATTTTTTTGCCAAAAAGTATGGCATAAATTTTTTGCAATCCTAGTTCCAATATGCCATAATTTCGCGCGATAGTTTGTATATCGATAAAATTGGCGGGATGGAAAACATGTTGTTTGTTAAGACCTGCGAAATCATCACGAAGTGAAAGTCCGATTTTCTTTATTTTCTCGTCGGAGAGGAATTCAGCCAATGAAACAGGAAATTCAATTTTATTTAATCGAAAAAGAAAACAATGATTAAGAGTTGAAATCTGAACAAGTGAAACTTTATGATGCGTTCCACGAGTAAAAGAGGGTTTAGTTTCGGTATCTAGTCCTACTATTTTGGCCTTTCTAAGTTCATTGATAGCAGGTTGAATTTTCAAAATAGTATCGACTATCGTTATTTTCCCTTCGAAAACAACTACAGGCATTGAATTTACTTCTTCTTTTGTTATTTTTGATTTTAGCATCTTTTAATTCAATAGTTTATCCATATCATATCCATTTTCATCCTGAAGAAAATTGAGAAAAGTATTCCGGTCTATTTTACTTTGTGCTAACATATTTTGTTCATCATCTTCTGCACCAAAACCATCACTAAAACGAATGGCATGCAAAGCACGTAGCGAATTTAATAATTTTTGTCCCCAATGTTGACCAAATGCATCGAGACATGCCACCAATGCATCATTCATAATATCTGTATCCGCCAATTGATAATTAGCAGCAAAGTCTTTAAGTTCCTGATAAATATCCGATAAATTTTCTGAAACAAAAGCAGCGATTGGTGTGTCGCTAATTGCCATATCAGGATGAAAGACTTCCAGAAACGAATCATCAGGTCCTAAAATTCCTTCCAATTGATCGTGAACAAACTGATAATCTTCCTCTGTAACAAATCGTTCGGGAACATCATCAAACACAGTTTCGGGAATCTCGAGCAGTGATGCTTTCAAATATAAGAGTGGCAGGATTTTTACTGATTTTAATATGAAATCAGTTCGGGAAAATTCAACTGCATGTTCCAGAAACAAACAAGTTTCGGCAGCAACAGTTACAAATTCAATAACATTTTTACTAAAAACGATATGGTCGGGTAATTGATCTAAATCCATTGAAATAAAACTCTTTAAAACAGGTACAAAAGTAAGAAAAAATATCTACTTTATGCTTAAAACACTCAATTCGTTTAAAATGTGATTTATATTAGATGATTTTTTTGCATCTTTGTAAAAAGTTTAAACATATATACAAACATTCAAAACAAAGCTTTTCATAATCCGTTATAAAAGTGAACTACATTATTTAAACATTTATTAATTACCCAACATGGAAGACAAACTAATAACATTGAAAAACTACGAAACGATGGTTGAAGCTTTATTTGACCAGGAATTATTGCGTGAAAACAACATTGACAGTTCCATAAATAATGAGGATTCTGTGGAATTAATGCCTATGTTTGGTGAATTAAACGAAGGTTTGAGAATTTTAGTTTTCGAAAAGGATTTTGAAAACGCCATTAAGATACTTGAAGACTACAATAATTCGATTGATAACTAAAACGATTTTGCAATCAGCTATTTAATTCGTCCGCTAATTGACTTATAGTTTTACCTATTGTGGGATGCACCAAATCCGGGGCAATTTCTGCCAAAGTTATCATTACAAAATCTCGCACCGTCATAAGCGGATGCGGGATTTTTAGCATTGGCAGTTCTATCATCAGATTATCATACAACAATATATCAATATCTATCATTCGGTCTGAATAGACATTTATCGATTTGGAAACCCGACCGAGATTTATTTCTATTTCCTGAATTTTTGCCAATAATTCAATCGGGGGCAGATTTGTTTGCATCGAAAGTACAATATTCAGGAAATCATTTTCCGATTCAAAACCCACCGGCTTTGATGCAAATAAACCCGACTGACAAATAATTGAACCTACTTCCATCGAAAGGCTCATCACCGCATCGTTCAGGTTTTTTTCCCTATCACCTAAATTGCTTCCCAAACTGAAATATACAATGGACATAATGTGAATAATTTTATGCAAAGGTATAAAAATGTCGGTAGGTTTTTGACCAAGTTATGTTTTATCCAATTTGAAATCTGCAATGAGGTATCAGAGCAATAAATTGGACATGTAAAACATCAAGACAAGGCTTGAATATTCCCATTCCTTGCGGATATATACATTAAAAGAACTAAGTTTGGCATTGGTTGGTGGGATTTTCTTTATAATCCCACCTCTTGTATTCTTAGGATTTTTAATCCGTTCCCACGGTTAGTCGTTGTGCAATAACACTAAAGTTCGGCATATGGCTACTATTTTTGTCGGGTAAGAAGCAAGTTTCTAAACTTGCATAAATAAAAGTAATCGGCTGAATTTCATTATTGAAGTTCAGCCGGTTGTGTTTAAAAGTAAAAAAGAGAGGAAATTTATTTCAATTTCAGTTGAAGGTTGTATATTTGCAAAATGATTGTATTATAAACACTTTTCTGATTAGAAACAAATATAATTTATGGAAACAAAGAATGAAGTTGTTGCGAAACTAAAAGAGATTAAACCTCTTTTATTAAAGGAGTTTTCGGTAAAGTCAATCGGTCTTTTTGGTTCGTATGCCGATGAAACCAATACCCAAGAAAGCGATATTGATATACTTGTAGAATTTGAAAAGCCAATCGGTTGGAAGTTCTTTACACTGGAGCTCTATTTGGAACGGATTTTAGGTCGTAAAGTAGATTTAGTAACTAAAAGCGGACTAAAAGACCAAATTAAAAATCAGATTCTAAATCAAATGCAATACGTGTAATGAAGAAAGAAAACAGGACTTACAGCATGTATCTCGAAGACATTTTGTTGTCAATCAATCGGATTTCGGAATATACTGAAGGATATACATTTGCAGACTTTAAAAAGGACTATAAAACAGTTGATGCAGTTATTCGTAATTTTGAAATAATTGGAGAAGCCGCTAAAAAACTTTCAGATGAGATTAAAGAACAATATCCAAATATGCCCTGGAGTGAAATGTATCTGCTGAGGAATAAAGTTTCACACGAATATTTTGGTGTTGATTATGAGATAATTTGGGACATTGCAATCAATTATCTACCCGAAAACAAAAGCCAGATTGAAGCTATATTAGAGATAATCAAATAAATGAAACCCCTACTCCCATATGATTGCATCGTGTGGGAAAAAGCTTTGAAGCAATTTTCCAACCTTGCCTATTTAAAAGTAATCGGCTGAATTTCATTATTGAAGTTCAGCCGAAAATGTTTTAAATTCCAAACAACTCATATACCAAATTGGTATATTTGATAGTTTGTTGTATATTTGCGCTATGAGAATAATTGCATTTAGAACATTACGTGAGTTTTGGGAGAAAGCCGAATATGCTGATTCGGAGAATTCGTTACGCTCGTGGTATCACGAAGCTAAAAATGCTGATTGGAATAATGCAAACGAACTAAAGGAACAATATAAAAATGCAAGTATTGTTGGAGAATGCAAAGTAGTTTTTAATATTAAAGAAAACACGTATAGGCTTGTTGTATCGATAGATTACGAATACAAAGTAATTTTTATTCGATTTATCGGAACGCACAAGCAATATGATAAAATAGATGCTAAAACAATCTGAGTATGGAAATTAAACCAATAAAAACAGAAACCGATTATACTAATTCAATTAAACGGATTGAAACCTTGTGGGGTGCAAAGAAAGACAGCATTGAAGGCGATGAGCTTGATTTGCTTTGTACGTTAGTTGAATCGTACGAAATGCATCACTTTCCAATTACGCCACCCGATCCGATTGATGCCATTCAATTCAGAATGGAACAAATGGGAATTACAAAATCAGATATGACAAAATATCTTGGTGCTCAAAGCCGGGTTAGTGAAGTATTGAACAGGAAAAGGCAACTGACCCTTAAGATGGTAAAATCTTTATATAATGATTTAAAGATTCCGGCTGATGTGTTATTGAATGATCATCCAAGTTCCTACGGAAAATAATTTTGATTGAATATTCAATTTCGTTCGGAGTTGCGTCCCCGCTACTTCGTGCTAAAAGCAAGTTTCCAAACTTGCAAATAAAAGATTCGGCTGAATTTAGCTACGATGACCGTTGGTTCATTATTGAAGTTCAGCCGATTTAGTTAACCAATTATTGTTTATTTAAATTTCAATTTTTCAGGAACTTGTCTTGTATCGTAAATTCTGAGTAATTAAATTGTACTCATCTTTTCCTGATAGAAAATGGTATTGTGTTTGGTTACAACACACTTTCTAACTTTCAGTTTTTTATTGATAACCGGATATAGTCTGGGATGAAGAGCTATATGCTGCAAACTTAAATCAACTTCATCAAGAAATTCGTTGATAATCTTTCATTCCATGTGTCGCTCAGATATTCAATTATACTTTCTAAGACACTTACAGATAATGGCGACCAGATTATTTCCTTAGGCATGTGAATACTTATCTCTTAATCGACTCATAACCTGATTATGTGGAATTCCTTTACCAGCATTCAATTCGTCAATAGCATACTGAATTCCTTTTTTTTCAGCTTCACTCAATTCGCCCCAAGTATAATCTTCCTTTTTACTGTTAACGAAGTTCAACATAACCCCATAAAACTCCTTGAGTTTCGAAGCATCAAGAGCATCAACCTGTCGAAATATCTGCAATTTAATTTCTTCTGTGCTCATAATTCCTATTTTTTGTATTCGCAAAGATAATTGGAATAAGCGAAATTTAAAGTAGAATATAAAAGAAATTTTCATGATACAAAAATCATGACCATATAGTGGTTGTATTCTAATAGCACTGCTCCCATACCATTGCATTATATGGAAAAAAGATAAGACGCAAGTTCCCAAACAGCCTAATTAAAGTAAAGTATTACGAGATAGCTTGTATATTCTCCGGATTATCAATGTTTTTTGCACCCGAAGAATATAAATTTTCAATGCGACCGGCATAGCGTTCTTCCACTTTTCCGCGAATAATTTTCATAGTGCTGTTTACCAATCCGTTTTGCTCCGTAAATGGTTCGCCGATAACTGCTACGGCAGCCGGTAACCAACGTTCGGGAAACATTCCTTCAAATTTGCCTCCTTTGCGATATTCGTTTATTTCGCGCTGAAGTTTATTTAATGCCAGCACTTTAGCTTCAGGTGAATCCCATGTTGAATTAGGATTTTTCCGTAAAAAATATCGTTTCAATGCTTCTTTATTGGGAACAATTAAAGCCGTGGTATATGGATTTTGATTGTTGTAAAGTATCACCTGATCGATAAAGTGCGAATTATCTGCCAGCGATTCTTCAATGCCTTCAGGGCTGTATTTTTCACCATCGCTTGAGATCAAAAGGCTTTTAAACCGACCAACGACGTACAAAAAACCGTCATTGTCCATATAACCCATATCGCCGGTGTGCAACCAACCATCAATAACTGTTTCAGCGGTTGCTTTTTCGTTTTTAAAATAGCCTGCCATTATATTTTCACCTTGAATGACAATTTCACCTTTTTCAAAGTTTGGTAATTCATTCCCATCTGAATCGCATATTTTTAGTTTCATTGGTTTCACCAAATAACCGGATGAACCCAATTTATGATTTATTATTCCATTTGAAGAAATAATGGGTGTTGCTTCAGATAAACCATATCCCTGAAACATGGGCATACCGATAGCATAATAAAAACGCTGCAGGTCAATATCAAGCAATGCTCCACCACCCACAAAAAAGTCAAGTTGTCCGCCAAATGCCTCACGAACCTTTGAAAAGATGATTTTATCAAACAGGTTCAACAATGGTTTCTTGAGCTTTTGGATGCCTTGTCCTTTATTATAACCTTCTTTGTTGTATGAATAAGCCATATTCAAAGCGGTATTAAACAGCCAATTCACGATCGGTCCTTGCGTCTTGATATTAGATTCAATATTCTTTTTGAAACTCTTTGCCAGAGCCGGAACACTCAATAATAAACTTGGTTTCAGTTCCTTGATATTGATGGGAATATTTTTCAATGTTTCCACTCCCGTTTTTCCACTTTGAACGGTTCCTACACTTGCTCCCGAAGCCATAAAACTATAAAATCCGGCTACATGTGCAAAACAATGATCGAGTGGTAAAATCAACAATGTCCGGTAAGTGGGTGGAATAGTTATCAGTGTCAATGCCTGTTCCACATTGGCCGTATAATTGCGGTGAGTGAGCATTATTCCTTTCGGATCGGCTGTGGTTCCGGACGTATAACTGATATTGGCAAGATCGTCGGGTTGAATGTTCTTTGCTCTGTCAACGACTGCTGTTGGATGTGCTTTCTGAAACTCAGTTCCTTTCTGAAGCAGCTCTTTCAAACTAATTTCGTTTGCGGCGTATTCACCTTGTTCGTCAAAAATAATTATTTTTTTTATTTGAGGAATAGAACCAATAATGGAACGAATTTTTTTTAATTGACCACCTGAAACGAGAATAAATTTCGCTTCGGAATGAAGTAACCGGAAAATCAAATCATTGCTTTCTTCCAGTTTGATGGACAGTGGAACATTGATTGCTCCGGTATGAAGAACACCCAATTCGCCTATTATCCAGACATTACGACCTTCGGAAAGCAACGCAATTTTGTCACCAACTTCAACACCAAGATAAAGTAACCCTGCGCCAAATAAGTGGCTTTGTCGTTTTGTTTCAAGATAAGTGGTGGGTACAAATTCAGTTGTGGTTTTTTCCCAAAGAAACGGATTCTCTGCGTATTTGTCGACGCTTTCGTTCAACAAATCAATAATGGTTGTTTTCATGTATTAGTTTTATCGAAATTTTAGTTTCAAGTCGGGAGTCGGGACAAAAAATATCAATTTGTCGAGTTACTATTTTACCATTTCTACTTTTTGGGTAGCATCCATGTTTTTATTTCGAAAATCTACCCGTTCTACTACCTTTTGAGCCAATTCTTTAAAGGCCAAAGACATTATTGACGTTTCATCAAATGCAATCGGGCGACCCGCATCACCACATTCCCGAATACTTTGAACCAATGGTATTTGTCCCAAAAGTGGCACATCTAACTCAGCGGCTAACCGTTTTCCGCCATCTTTTCCAAATATATAGTATTTATTTTCAGGCAATTCGGCCGGAGTAAACCAAGCCATATTTTCTACCAATCCTAACACAGGCACATTCACTTTTTCACCGGTAAACATATGTACTCCTTTACGGGCATCTGCCAGGGCCACTTCTTGGGGTGTTGTAACCACGATGGCACCTGTAATTCCTATTGTTTGAACCAATGTCAAGTGAATATCACCGGTTCCGGGTGGAAGGTCCATGACGAAATAATCCAATTCGCCCCATTGAGCATCGGTTATGAGTTGTTTCAAAGCATTGCTCGAAACGGCACCCCGCCACACCAATGCCTGTTCAGGATCAACAAAAAAACCAATGGATAAAATCTTAACGCCATATTTTTCGATTGGAATAATTTCATGTCGACCTTCCGCTTCACGAACTTCAGGATGTGCATCTTCCACACCAAACATTTTGGGAATTGAGGGACCGTGAATATCAGCATCCAGCAATCCGACTTTATAACCTAAAGATGCCAGTGCTACTGCCAGGTTACATGAAATAGTCGACTTTCCAACGCCACCTTTACCTGATGAAACTGCAATAATATTCTTTACCTGAGATAAGATGGGTGCAGTTTTTGGTTTAGGTGCTTCTTTTGTAATGATTTCGATATTTCCTTTAATCTCAACCTGTTCTCCTACATAAGTCAGAATGGCTTGTTCGGCAGCTTTTACCACTGATTTTGCAAAGGGATCATTCGCTTTTTCGAATATCAATGAAAACGAAACTTTATTTCCTTCAATACGGATATTCTCCTGAAGCATTCCTGATGAAACAATGTCTTTTCCATTGCCGGGATAACGAACATGCACTAATGCATCGATTATTAACTGAGGGTATATTGTCATACAATTATATTTTAAAAATTTAGTAAGTAAACACTTCAATTAGTCTAAATGTTGACGTTTACTTCTGCCAAAGCTTCTATATGAATCAGGTTCAATATCAATATCAGGCTCTATATATTCTTCTCTTTTTTCTAACAGAAACTGAATGTATTTGATTGTCAGTCCACGGTCCAGCCACTGTTGTTCGTAATAAGTTTTGATACCTAAAACCGGATCCTGAAAATCAGATGAATATAAATCATCAGTCGAGAAAATAACCGGAAGTTTGTTCTCCTTCACCATTTGGCAGGTATAAGTGAACATAAAATTGCTATCGGTTTTCAAATGTATTAAACCGTTTTGCTTGACGAATTGTTGATAGGATTTCATGAAATTGGTCGCAGTGAGTCGTTTGGTAACCTTTTTCATTTGCGGATCGGGGAAAGTGAGCCAGATTTCACTGACTTCGTTTTCGGCAAAAAAGTGATGAATCATTTCAATATTCGTTCTCAGAAATGCCACATTCTTCATTCCTTTCTCCAAAGAGTCTTTTGCTCCCGTCCAAAGTCGTGCCCCTTTGATATCAACACCAACGAAGTTTTTTTCAGGATAAAGCTGACCAAGACCAACAGTATATTCGCCTTTTCCACAGCCTAATTCCAGCACAATGGGATGATTGTTTTTAAAAAAAAGCTCATTCCACTTTCCTTTCATTTCAAAAGTAGCACCTTCGCGAACCGCATGTGACGAAACCTGAAAAACATGTGGAAATTCTTCCATGTCGGCAAACTTTGCCAATTTATTTTTGCCCACCCTTATTTATTTACGATTTAATAATTTACGATTTATGATTGGACACAGTAACTTTCTTCAAAAACAATTTTAAATTTAAAATCGTCAATCTAAAATTACTTTACTTTCTCCACTCGCATACCAATATCGTTAATGCCTTTCAAAACTGTATCGCGCATGCCGTGTACAATTTTATAACGATAAATTCCAGCTTTATTAAAGCGTACATTTTGCTGGTACAAAATAGGCATTTCCATTATCGAACCAATTCCAGACCCAAGCCATTTGCCACGTTGATCGGCCAGGTAACATTCAATAGAATCACTGACAACTGTACTGTCTGGCGACATTTTATTCAGAAAAAGCCACAAGTTCTGATAGGGATATTCGCCTCTGTTCCTTACATTTACATATATATTGTAGGTACTTAAAATGTCTTTAATCGGAACATCAAAAGTATATAAGCTGTCTTTATTCCAACCATTGGAGTTAATTGTCTTATAATTAAAAAACACATTGTTATTTGAACAGCTAATAGCAAAAAGCAAAACAAATATTGCTAAAATATTTCTATTCATTACTTTTGCCGGCACCATTTTCATCTTTTTTGATTGGTTTTTGTAATATTAATCCAGGGCCTTTCCTTTCGCCCTGATTTTGATTTGGTTTATTCAATTGAGGTCGATTATTTGGTCGTTTGTTTTTGTTTGAGCGTTTTTTGTTAGTATCAAAACGAGTGAGACTACCTTCACCAACGCCGTTTTCATAATCAACCACTACTGGTTTAGCCAATTCTTCTGAGTGATCATCGAGAAATTCGGGTTTTGAACCTTTTCGGTTCATTGCTATAACTTCTTTAGCACGCTTTGCCGATATTGTTACCAGGTTTGACCCAAAAGTAGGTGACGTAGAATAGGAAATCAATCCTTTGAAAACGTCTGTTTTGAAATGAAAAAAAGTATTTTCTAATGTTTCAAGATGAATTTCTTTGGATGGAAAATCCTTTATAGCGTCAATATACGAATCCAATTCATAATTCATACAACATTTCAGTTTGGCACACTGACCTGCAAGCTTTTGAGGATTGAGTGAAATGTCCTGATAACGCGCCGCACTGGTTGAAACCGAATTAAAACTTGTAAGCCAGCCCGAGCAACATAATTCACGGCCGCATGGTCCGATTCCGCCAATTCGGCCTGCTTCCTGACGGGCACCGATTTGTTTCATCTCAATACGAACTCTAAATGTTTCGGCAAAAACTTTTATCAATTGACGGAAATCAACACGCTCATCGGCAATATAATAGAATATGGCTTTATTACCATCGCCCTGAAATTCCACATCACCGATTTTCATATTGAGCTTTAAGCTTTCGGCTATCTGACGGGCTTTAATCATCGTTACTTGCTCTTTGCCTTTGGCTTCCTGGTATTTTTCCAAATCAGTATCTTTAGCTTTCCGATAAACGCGACGAACCTCAATTTTCTCCGGATTGACATTGTATTTTTTCATTTGCAGCAAAACCAGTCTGCCGACCAACGTTACTTCGCCAATATCATGTCCCGGAGATGATTCCACAGCAACAACATCCCCTTTTTCGAGCGGAATTTTGGTGCTGTTAAGGAAATACCCTTTTCGGGTATTTTTAAATTGGACTTCAATGAAATCAGTATCTTTCTGAGTTTCGGGTATATCACACATCCAGTCGAAGGTACTGAGTTTCTGTGTAGAATTGCGATTACAACCCTTTTTATTCATTTGGCAACCGCCATTATCTAATTTATAATCCATTTTTTAGTTCCTAAAATTTATAAAGTTTGAAAGTCAATTAAGTTTGGAGTATCTATACTTTATACTTTACAAACTTTTCACTGTCATTTATCTTTTCAACAACATAATTACTTTCAATACAAGATCGAAGAAAACCATTTTTGCATTTACATTTTGTTCAATTTGTCTTTCGGCCAAGGCAAATTCCGCCATTAAATCTTCCACATTTCGTTCATTGATAAACGGTGAAAACTTAGTTGAGAATTCTGATTCTGTAGAAGTTAAGTAATTCAATTCCGGCAGTTGTATGTTACGGATAAAGTTTTCCCGAGTCATCCGTTGTGCATACACCAGAAAATTCTTCTGTCGTTCCCGCCCCATTGCAGCCGCAGCCATTTCATCCGACCAACTCCTTAACGTTTTCAACGAAGCATGATCTTTCTTATTTCCCACATTCCATGCTAAACGCATGATCATTCTGAATCGTTCAAAATTTTGCTTATTTTCGTCGCCTTCATTCAGAACTGACAAAGCGTTCAGGTAGCTTCCATTAGCAATATGAGCTGCATAAGCAGCAGCATCAGGTTCCACTTCCAACTCTTCATTTCTCAGCAATGCATTTGCTATTTCCGTCTCACTCAAACGTGGAATATGCACCTGTTGAGTCCGCGAAAGAATGGTGGTGATAATTTGATCCGGTTCGTTTGAAACCAAAAGGAAAACCGTTTTTTCGGGCGGTTCTTCAAGAATTTTCAACAACTTATTGGCACAAGTTCCATGCATTTTCTCGGGCAACCAAATAATCATGATTTTGTATTCCGATTCGTATGTTTTTAAACTCAGCTTGCGGATAATTTCCTCACTTTCATTCGAATAAATCAATCCCTGTTTTGCGTCACCTGAAATCTCGGAATACCATTGATTTACGCTGAAATACATTCTATCCAATACCATTTTCCGGAATTCAGTAATAAAATCATCACACACAATACTTTGTCGCCCAGCTGGTTTGATAACCGGAAAAACGAAATGCAAATCGGGATGTGCCATTTTTTTGTACTTCACGCACGAAGGACAAACACCGCACGAATCTGTAGCCGAGCGATTTTCGCAACAAATATACTGAGCATATGCAACTGCCAAAGCTAATTTTCCAATGCCTTCCGGTCCGCGTAAAAGTTGAGCGTGTGGTATCCGTTGTTCGGTTACCGTGTTTATAAAGCGCTTTTTAATTTCTTGTTGACCAATTATTTCGGAAAATAGCATGCTTAAACTTTACAGTTTTAATCCAGTTTCGGATAAAGTGCAAATATACAAAAAAGAAAGGAAAGAGGGAAATTACAATATATTTGAAAATTAATAAAGAACTTGACCAATAAAATATTCATTTATACAAGTAATATCCACAAATCTATTTAAAATCAAATATTAATTATCCGTTTTTTCTTATCTTTGCCGTTACGCACATTTTCAAACTCAATTTAGAAAGTAAAATATGAATATGAAATCACTCGAACCATCTGCTTTGTGGGGTTTTTTTCACGAAATAAACCAAATAGCACGTCCGTCAAAAAAAGAAGAACGTATTATTGCCTTTTTGAAAGAATTTGGCAAAAAACAAAATCTGATTTCAAAAACTGATAAAGCCGGAAATGTCCTGATTTGTAAACCTGCAACACAGGGTTTTGAAAACCGCAACACCATTATTCTGCAAGCGCACATTGATATGGTGTGCGAAAAAAACAGTGATGTGGATTTTAATTTTGAAACTGATGCCATTCAAACCTATATCGACGGCGATTGGGTGAAAGCAAAAGGAACTACTCTTGGTGCCGATAACGGCATTGGCATGTCGATGATGCTTGCAATTTTGGCTTCCAAAGACTTGAAGCATCCAGCATTGGAATGTTTATTTACTGTGGATGAAGAAACCGGACTTACAGGCGCATTTGCTCTTGAAGATAACTTCTTGACTGGCAAAGTACTGATAAATCTTGATTCGGAAGATGATGGTGAAGTTTTCGTAGGATGTGCCGGTGGAATTGACACTACGGTTATATTGAATTATGAAATTGAAAAAGCACCTGAAAACTACTTTGCGTTTTCCATATCGGTAAAAGGACTGACAGGAGGCCATTCGGGCGATGACATTGAAAAAGGACGTGGCAATGCTAATAAAATTGCAAACCGTTTTTTGTGGACTTTGAACAAAAAAACAGATTTACGACTGCATAGTTTTAACGGAGGAAACCTCCGCAACGCAATTCCACGGGAAGCTTTAGCCGTTGCTTCCGTTCCGTGGTCTGAAAAAGAAAATATACGCATTCTTTTTAATCATTTTGTAAATGATCTTGAAATAGAGATTGCCGATGTAGAACCAAAAATGAAACTTGAGCTGGAATCAGAAGCTCTACCTGCAACCTTTATTGACAAAAATACTTCAGATACATTATTGAACTCACTTTATGCATGTCCCCACGGTGTAATGGCAATGAGCCGGGATATGCCGGGATTGGTAGAAACTTCAACTAACTTGGCTTCTGTAAAAATGCAAGAAGAAAATTCAATTTTGATTACTACCAGTCAGCGCAGCTCTGTAGAATCATCAAAATTTGATATAATGCAACAGGTTGAAGCTGTTTTCGCATTGACAGGTGCAGCCATAACACACGGTGATGGTTATCCGGGTTGGAAACCTAACCTCAAGTCAGATATTCTTAAGATTGCTCTGGAAAGCTATAAAAAATTGTATAGTGAAGAACCAAAAATCCGGGCTATACATGCCGGACTTGAATGCGGATTGTTTCTTGAAAAATATCCTTATCTGGATATGATTTCCATCGGACCACAAATGTATGGTGTTCATTCACCAGATGAACGGCTAAGTATAAGTTCTACTCAGAAATGTTGGAAATGGTTGGTCGAAATCCTTAAAAACTAATTTCCCCGAAATTTTTCGAAGAATAAATGAAAGAGCTCAATAAACGTAAAATAATCAACGATCCCGTCTTTGGATTTATCACTATTCCGAATGATTTTTTGTATGATTTAATTCAACATCCTTATTTCCAGCGAATGAATCGCATCAAGCAATTGGGGTTAACATCGTTTGTTTATCCGGGAGCACAACACACACGCTTGCAACATTCGCTGGGTGCCATGCATCTTATGAGCGAAGCAATTGCTCAGTTGCAACTCGTTGGCCAAAACATCACGCCAGTTGAAGCTGAAGCTGCATATGCTTGTATTTTATTGCATGATATTGGTCATGGTCCTTTTTCACACACACTTGAACATAGTATAGTTAGCGATGTAAATCATGAAGAAATATCACTTTGGATGATGCAAAAGATAAATGCTGAAACAAATGGTAAACTTAATGTCGCATTGGAAATTTTCACAAACGTATATCCTAAAAAGTATTTGCACCAATTAGTTGCCAGTCAGTTAGACATGGACAGGCTGGATTATTTGAGTCGCGACAGTTTTTTCTGCGGTGTAAGTGAAGGAATTATTGGAGCAGCAAGGATTATAAAAATGTTAAACATTCATAACGATCAATTGGTGGTTGAAGCGAAAGGAATTTATTCAATTGAGAAATTCTTAGTAGCGCGTAGATTAATGTATTGGCAAGTATATTTGCACAAAACTGCTGTTGCAGTAGAACAAATGTTGTTGAATATTCTTCGAAGAGCAAAAGAACTTGCAAGTCGGAATATTGATCTATTTGCTTCTCCAGCATTGCATTATTTTCTTTATAATGAAGTAACTAAAAGCCATTTTATAAATTCAACTGAAGCGTTGGAAAATTTTGCATTATTGGACGATTCTGATTTGGTGTGTGCTATAAAAGTATGGTCTAACCATAAGGATATCGTACTTTCTAATTTATGTAGGGCATTTACAAACAGACGTTTATTTAAAGTTGAAATTGGTTTGGAGCCTTATGATGCCACAAAATTAGATCAACAATTGAAACAATACATGAGTCATTTTGGCGTTAGTGCCACTGAAGCGACGTATTTTATAGGTGAAGAAATTGTAAGTACTGATACATATAGTTCGAAAGACGATAATATCAATATTCTTTATAAAGATGGTATTGTGAAAGATATTGCAGAGGCATCAGACATGTTAAACATATCGGTTTTGACAAAAAAAGTAAAAAAACACTTTTATTGTTATTTTCGGATATAAAATTTATGAATTTAACCTAATAAGTCTGATTTAAACCCTAAAACCTATATTGTTTACGTTATACGAGGCTAGGAATTATGGTTAATTGAAAATTGTTTAGTACTTTTGCAACCAAATTTTTTTAATATGGAGTTTACGGCTCAACAAATTGCAGATTTTTTAGGAGGTGAAATTCAAGGCGACCCATCGGTAATAGTAAGTGACTTCTCAAAAATTGAAGAAGGAAAAACTGGAACATTGAGTTTCCTATCTAATCCGAAATATAGTCAGTATATATATGATAGCCAAGCAAGTATAATACTTGTCAATAAGGATTTTAAGCCGGAAAAAGATGTTTTGGCAACGATGATCAGGGTAGATGATGCTTATCAATCATTGGCCAAGTTAATGTCATTGGTAGATCAGGCAAAACTGAAAAAAACAGGAGTTTCACCATTGGCTTTTATATCTGAAAGTGCCGAAATAGGCGAAAATGCATATATTGGACCTTTTGTTTATATAGGTGAAAATGTAAAAATTGGAAAAAACATCCATATTCAGGCAAGCTGTAATATTGAAGATGGAGTCCGAATAGGTGAAAAAGTTACTTTATTTTCCGGAGTAAAAATTTATACAGATTGTGTAATTGGAAATAATTGTATATTACATTCCGGCGTTGTTATAGGTTCTGATGGTTTTGGATTTGCACCAACCGAAAATGGATCGTACAATAAAATTCAACAATTCGGCAATGTAATTTTAGAAGATGACGTAGAAATTGGATCAAATTCAATCGTTGACCGAGCCACAATGGGAAGTACCATTATTCGCAAAGGTGTAAAGATTGATAATCTTGTTCAAATTGCTCATAATGTTGAAATTGGCGAAAATACTGTAATAGCAGCACAAACTGGAATATCAGGATCAACGAAATTAGGTAAACGATGTGTGCTGGCAGGTCAGGTTGGACTTGCCGGACATTTACAAATAGCTGATGGAACAATATTTGGAGCACAATCTGGTGTTCCTAATTCGGTAAAAATACCCAATCAAACATTGCAGGGTTATCCGGCAGTTCCTATTATGACATTTCATAAAGCAGCTATTGTGCATAAAAATCTTCCTGAACTTCAGAAATTAATTTATGCAATGCAAAAAAGAATAGACGAATTAGAGAAAAAAATCAATTAGAAAATCATAAACAATTTACAAGTAACTTCTTTACTTGTAAATTGTAATTATAAAAAGCATGTCGAAACAAAACACAATTAAAGAAGCCTTTACACTTGCCGGAAAAGGTTTACATTCCGGTTTGGAAATAACACTTACTTTCATTCCTGCACCCGAAAACCATGGAATTAAAATCAAACGGGTAGATATGGAAGAACAACCGATAATGGACGCTGTTGCAGAATATGTTACCGAAACTACCAGAGGCACAGTTTTGAAAAAAGGTGAAATGCAGGTAAGTACCATTGAACACGTTTTATCGGCTTTATATGCTTTGGGTGTCGACAATTGTTTGTTGGAAGTAGATGCACCCGAATTTCCGATCCTCGACGGTAGCGCAAAGTATTTCGTCGAAGGAATTCAAAAAGTTGGCATTATAGAACAAAATGCAGAAAAAGATTATTATATCGTACGCAAAAAAATTGAATACTGCGTTCCAGAAACCGGAGCCAAAATTACCATTTTACCAGATGATACATTTAGTGTGGATGTACATATTGGTTATAATTCTACTGTATTAAATAATCAATTTGCCAGTCTTTCGTCATTAAATAATTATGCTACTCAAATAGCACATTCCCGCACTTTTGTTTTCGTTCATGAAATAGAGCCACTTCTTAAAATGAATTTGATAAAGGGCGGTGATTTGAAAAATGCTATTGTAATTTATGATAGAAAATCATCACAGGAAGACTTTGATAAATTGGCCGATTTAATGCATCAACCCCATCAAGACGCCAATAAATTGGGCTATCTGAACGGTGGAATAAAATTCGAAAATGAACCAGCCAGTCACAAATTACTCGATATTATTGGTGATTTGGCTCTGATAGGCAAACCATTACGCGGTAAAGTAATTGCCACATACCCAGGACATAAAATCAATACCGATATTGCTAAAATCATTCGAAAAGAAATAAAAAAGCAGGACGTTCATGCGCCGGTTTATGACGATACCATTCCGCCCTTACTGGATGTTGTTGCAATTCGCAGATTACTTCCACACCGATGGCCGTTCTTGATGGTTGATAAAATCATCGAAATGCGTGAAAAAGTAATTGTAGGTGTGAAAAATGTGACTGTAAATGAAACATTCTTTATGGGACATTTCCCCGATGAACCTGTTATGCCGGGAGTTTTATTAGTAGAAGCAATGGCTCAGACCGGCGGTTTATTAGTTTTGAATTCTGTGGAAGAACCAGAACGTTATTCCACCTATTTCCTCAAGATCGATAACGTAAAATTCCGTCAGAAAGTAGTACCCGGCGATACTGTTATTTTTCATCTAGAAATGACAGAACCAATTCGTCGCGGTTGTGCCGTGATGAAAGGAACAGCTTTTGTAGGAGGAAAAATAGTGACAGAAGCTGAATTTATGGCACAAATTGTAAAGAATAAGTAAACCCCTAAATCCCCCGAAGGGGACTTTTTAAGAAAATAATGAAACAACCATTAGCATATATTCACCCGGATGCAAAAATTGCCTCAACCGTTGTAATTGAACCATTTGTAACTATTGATAAAAATGTAGTTATTGGCGAAGGCACTCAAATTGGTTCGAATGTAACCATAATGGAAGGAGTTAGAATTGGTAAAAACTGCCGAATTTTTCCAGGAGCAGTTATTGGTGCCATTCCTCAAGATTTAAAGTTTAATGGTGAAGATACGTTGGCAATTATTGGCGATAACACAACGATCCGTGAATGTGTAACTATTAATCGTGGAACAGCTGCAAGAGGAAAAACTATTGTCGGAGATAATTGCTTGATTATGGCTTATTGCCACATAGCTCACGATTGTATAGTTGGGAATAATGTTATCATGGGCAATGCTACACAGCTTGCCGGTGAAGTTGAAATAAATGATTTTGCTATTTTGAGCGGTGGGATTTTAGTTCACCAGTTTACTCGCATTGGATCTCATGTAATGGTTCAGGGTGGTTCAAAAGTAGGAAAAGATATTCCTCCATTTGTTACTGCAGGACGCGAACCATTATCATATGCAGGTATTAATTCCATTGGACTTCGCCGTCGTGGTTATACAAATGAACAAATACGCGACATTCAAGATGTTTATCGTTATATATTCCAATCGGGAATGAATACTACACATGCGGTAGAACGCATTCAGGCTGAACTTCCGGCAACAAAAGAGCGTGATGAAATTTTGCTTTTCGTCAAAAACTCCCCACGTGGAATTATAAAAGGATACTTTGAGTAAAAAACAGCAGCAGACAATAAGCGGTAAGCAGTAAGAGTTCAAGAAATCAGTTTTTTTTTACTTGCTGCTTACCGCTTACTGTTTACCGCTAAAAATTAAAACTTATGGAAACAAATAATGATGACACTCCTAAAAAAAGCTTGAATTTTATCGAAGCTTTTGTAGAGCAAGATTTGAAAGACGGTAAAAATGACGGTCGAATTCAGACTCGTTTTCCACCGGAACCTAACGGATATCTTCATATTGGCCATGCCAAGGCAATTTGTCTTGACTTTGGTATTGCGCGCAATTACGGTGGTGCTTGTAATCTTCGTTTCGACGATACCAATCCGGTAAAAGAAGACGTTGAATATGTGGACTCCATACAGGAAGACATTCAATGGCTTGGTTATAAATGGAAAGATATTTATTATGCATCTGATTATTTCCAGCAACTGTGGGATTTAGCCATCGAACTGATTAAACAGGGAAAAGCATACATTGACGAGCAATCGGCCGAAACCATAGCTAAACAAAAAGGTTCACCTACTGTTCCGGGCACTGAAAGTCCGTATCGCAACCGCCCGATAGAAGAAAATCTGGAATTATTTCAGAAAATGAACACCGGCGAAATTCCCGAAGGTGCCATGGTACTTCGTGCCAAAATCGATATGGCTTCGTCGAACATGCATTTCCGCGATCCGTTGATGTACCGGGTTATCAGTTCACACCCGCATCATCGCACCGGTTGGACATGGAAAGCATACCCAATGTACGATTATGCCCACGGACAGTCGGATTATTTCGAAGGCGTGACACATTCACTTTGTACCCTGGAATTTGAAGTTCACCGCCCGCTTTACGACTGGTTTATCGATCAGTTTAAAGATTCGGATTATCGTCCACGACAAATTGAATTCAACCGGTTGAATCTGACTTATACCGTAATGAGCAAACGCAAAATGCTTCAACTCGTTCAGGAAGGATTAGTAAGCGGATGGGACGATCCACGCATGCCAACTATATGTGGATTGCGTCGTCGTGGCTATTCGCCCGAAGCTATTCACAGTTTTATTGATAAAATTGGTTATACTAAATTTGAAGCTCAAAACGATGTAGGTTTGCTGGAGCATTCGGTACGTGAGAGTTTGAATAAAACCGCCACTCGCGTCAATGCAGTGATTGATCCAGTGAAACTCATCATCACCAATTATCCCGACGGACAAGTGGAAATGCTTGAAACGGTGAATAATCCTGAAGATGAATCGGCAGGAATGCGCAAAATTGCTTTTTCGAAAGAGCTTTATGTAGAACGCGACGACTTTATGGAAGAAGCACCAAAGAAATACTTCCGTATGACTCCGGGTCAGGAAGTGCGTTTGAAAAGTGCATATATAGTGAAATGTACAGGCTGCTCAAAAGACGAAAATGGGAATATCACTGAAATTTATGCTGAATACGATCCGTTGACAAAAAGTGGCATGCCCGAAGCAAACCGCAAAGTAAAAGGAACGCTTCACTGGGTTTCGGCAGCACACTGTTTGCAAGCAGAAGTGCGATTGTACGACCGCCTTTTCAGCGTAGAAAATCCTTCGGCTGACGAACGTGACTTCCGCGACTTGCTGAATCCAGATTCATTGAAAGTACTGACCAATTGCAAAGTAGAAGCTTCATTGAAAACCGCTCAACCGCTGGATCATTTCCAATTCCAACGTATCGGTTATTTCAATGTAGACCCTGATTCTACTGCTGAAAAACTTGTTTTCAACCGAACAGTGTCGCTGAAAGACAGCTGGGCAAAAGAACAGGGAAGATAATTCTTCAATTTTCAATTCCCAATTATATAAAAAAACCGTTGCAAAATTTTGCAACGGTTTTTTAAGTTTTTTTGCCACGGATTACCGCTTTTGCTAAGAAATCTGTGCCAGTGTGTGATTCAAAACAAATCGGCATGAGAGCCCCGTTTTGAACTTAATAAAAGTTAATCGTTCGTATCACATAAGATATCAATAAGTTATAATTTTGAAAAAATAATTTAGGGTGTCCCATTCATATTTT
>Ga0209123_1000571_pt1 | contig 44924 bp, 30 predicted proteins | sample BarGraIncu00431A_FD_184500 | JGI IMG/M metagenome (GOLD analysis project Ga0209123, IMG submission 184500) | Arctic peat soil microbial communities from Barrow, Alaska, USA - Barrow Graham LP Incubations 004-31A (SPAdes) (version 2) | ecosystem: Environmental > Terrestrial > Soil > Wetlands >...
ATCAGGCGCATCTTTGAAGACTTCCGTTCACGGAAGTCTTCAAAGATGCGCCTGATATTGCATAATCCTCAATCAGAACTGTTTTTTTGTTCGGATCGTACGGATTTGCGGCGGCATACGCCCTGTCCACCAAAATGTAGGCCGGCGCTCCTGCGCGGAGTCCGACAGGTAACAAAAGGATAGGCAGTGTGACCATTGCACTTATTGCAACGGTCAGCACTGCCATAAAATTTTTGCGTTTCCAAGTAAAGCGAATTTGCATTATGCCTCCGACAGCTGCAGATTACTCTGCAGAGTCCTCCTGGAGCGCATTATCATTACTCTGCCTGAAGGAGGACGGTTCCCTACCAAGAAAAGCACTGTTTTCCGGGATAACAGGGACGGCCGTGATGTTGCGGTAGCGCGGCATCCCCGTTCCTGCAGGAATCAATTTACCAATAATTACATTCTCTTTGAGACCGTATAACGGATCTATCTTACCCTTTACAGCTGCATCTGTCAAAACACGAGTCGTTTCCTGGAAGGAAGCGGCCGACAGGAAGGAGTCTGTAGCAAGGGAAGCCTTCGTAATGCCAAGCAGCGTACGCTTGCCTTTTGCAGGAATAGCGCCAAAACTTTCAGCCTTTACATTGGCTGCTTCGTAATCAAACATATCAACCAGACTGCCCGTCATAAGCTCGGTATCACCGGGATCGTCAATACGTACTTTGCGCATCATCTGGCGTGTTATTACTTCAATATGTTTATCGTTGATGGTAACACCACCACTCTTATACACCTTGATAACTTCACTGATAATGTACTTCTGGACACCGCGCACGCCTTTGATCTTCATGATCTCCTGCGGGCTTACCGTACCATCCGTCAACAGGTCGCCGGCTTCAACCATATCGCCGTCTTTGATTTTGGCCGTTGCGGAATACGAGATGGGGTATCTCTTCTCTTCGAGGCTTCCGTCTTCAGACTGGGGAGCCGTAACAACGATCTCGCGTTTGCGCTTGCTTCCCTCTTCGATACGGACAACACCGTCAATTTCGGAGATAATGGCCTGGCCCTTCGGCTTTCTTGCTTCGAAAAGTTCCTCAACACGGGGAAGACCCTGTGTAATATCATCTCCCGATGCAATACCGCCCGTATGGAAAGTACGCATGGTGAGCTGTGTTCCAGGTTCTCCGATGGACTGGGCTGCCATAATACCGACTGCCTCGCCGCCAATGGTCGGCTCTCCTGTTGCAAGGTTGACACCGTAGCAATGTGAGCAGACGCCTCGATGGGATTTACAGTCGTAGACAGAACGGATTGCAACCTTGAGAAGCCCGGAAGCCTCTATGGCGTTTGCAATATCCTGTGTGATCAGTTCGTTTTTCCCGATAAAAACCTCACCGGTTTTCGGATGAACAATCTCGAAAGCGGAATAGCGTCCTGCAAGTCGGTCTGCGAGAGCTTTGATAACATCTTTCTTATCATTTGCTATAACAGCAAGCTCTGTTACAAAGGTGAAATCATCCGTGCCGCAGTCTTCTTCGAGAACAATAACGTCCTGGGCAACATCGACCAGACGGCGTGTCAGATATCCTGAGTCAGCCGTTTTAAGCGCGGTATCGGACAGTGCCTTTCTGGCACCATGCGAAGAGATAAAGAACTCAAGCACGTTCATGCCCTCACGCAGGTTGGACTTAATCGGGATTTCAATTGTTTTACCTGACGTATCCGCCATGTTTCCGCGCATACCGGCGAGCTGTTTAATCTGGTTGATCTGACCACGGGCACCGGAATCCGACATCATCTTAATCGGGTTGTACTTGCCGAGGTTCTTCTTCAGTTCTTCGGTAATTGCATCGGTGGTCTCCGTCCAAATGCCGATAACTGCCTTATAGCGGCCATCTTCGTTCAACATACCACGATGGTACATGCGGTTGATGTGCTCAACCTTATCTTCGGCTTCATGAATCATACGCTCTTTAACTTCCGGAACGATCATGTCTTCAATACCGATTGAAATACCGCTTCTGGTCGCATACTTATAGCCCAAAGCCTTGATGTTATCAAGAAGTTTGGCTGTCAGCCCGATTCCGTGAATGCGGATGGATCGTCCGATAATATCCTCAAGAAGCTTCTTGCCGACAAGGAAATCGCACTCGAGGGGAAGTTCATTCCCTGCTTCACTGCGGTCGACATATCCCAGATCCTGCGGAATAATTTCATTGAAAATGAAACGTCCAAGTGTGGACTTGACAAGTCCTGTCTTCATCTCTCCGTTTACTTCGCGGGTAACGCGGATACGGATAGGGGCGTGCAGTTCAAGTTCATGCTCATCGTAAGCCATGATAGCTTCATCAAGCGAACCGAATACCATGTTTTCCCCGTGCTCGCCCTCTTTGTCTATTGTCATGTAATAGCAGCCAAGGACCATATCCTGTGTAGGAACGGTAACCGGCTTGCCATCCTGAGGCTTCAGGAGGTTGTTGGAGGAGAGCATAAGGAAACGAGCTTCAGCCTGTGCTTCTGCAGACAGCGGTACGTGAACAGCCATCTGATCTCCGTCGAAATCAGCATTAAAAGCTGTGCAGACAAGAGGATGCAGCTTAATGGCGCGGCCCTCAACGAGTACCGGTTCAAAAGCCTGGATACCCAGACGGTGAAGCGTAGGAGCACGGTTAAGCATAACCGGGTGATCCTTTATGACATCTTCAAGAATATCCCATACGACGTCCGTAGCACGGTCAACAAGGCGTTTTGCTGTCTTGATGTGCTGGGCATGTCCGTCGTTTACAAGACGCTTCATAACAAAAGGCTTGAACAATTCGAGTGCCATTTCCTTGGGCAGACCGCACTGGTGCATTTTGAGCTCAGGACCGACAACAATAACGGAACGGCCTGAATAATCAACACGTTTACCAAGAAGGTTCTGACGGAAACGTCCCTGCTTACCCTTGAGCATATCGGAAAGGGATTTAAGTGCACGGCTCGAAGCACCTGTAACAGGACGGCCTCTTCTGCCGTTGTCAATCAGGGCATCAACTGCTTCCTGAAGCATACGCTTCTCGTTCCTGACAATGATCTCCGGTGCACCAAGCTGAAGCAACTTGCTCAAACGGTTGTTTCTGTTGATAACACGACGGTACAGGTCATTTAAGTCAGAAGTTGCAAAGCGGCCGCCGTCGAGCTGAACCATCGGGCGAAGCTCGGGAGGAAGTACTGGCAGAACATCAAGAATCATCCATTCCGGCTTGTTCCCCGATTTCTTGAAAGCCTCAACAACCTCAAGGCGCTTAATAATACGTGCCCTCTTCTGGCCTGTAGCGGAACGGAAATCCTCATGGAGATGTTCAGCAAGGGCTGTTACATCAATCTCATGAAGAAGTATTTTGATTGCTTCTGCACCCATACGGGCAACGAATGCGGCTTTACCATACTGTTCAATGGTATCGCGGTATTCTTTTTCTTCAATAATGGCATTTTTGGCAAGATTTGTTGTACCTGAATCAAGCACGATATACGCCCCAAAATACAGGACTCTTTCAAGGTTTCTCGGTGTGATATCGAGAATCAAGCCCATGCGGCTCGGGATTCCACGAAAATACCAGATGTGGGAAACAGGTGCAGCCAACTCGATATGACCCAGGCGTTCACGGCGAACTTTGGATCGGGTAACCTCAACACCGCAGCGGTCACAGATAATTCCTTTATAGCGAATTTTCTTATACTTTCCGCAATGGCATTCCCAATCCTTCTGCGGCCCGAAAATCCGTTCGCAGAAAAGTCCGTCACGCTCCGGTTTCAGTGTACGGTAATTAATTGTTTCCGGCTTCTTAACCTCGCCGTGAGACCATCCTTTGATGATCTCAGGTGAAGCCAGTCTGATGCCGATGGATTCGAAATTATTCATTTCAAACATATATCTGAAGTCTCCTTCCAAAATGACGCGTATGGATCAATCCGACCCAAGCTTAGAATTGCTCGTCTTCAGAGTCCGTATCTGTCTGCACGGCCGGGAATTCCAGGTCGTCAAGATCCGGTGACAGGAAAAGATCTTCCGAGATAATCTCTCCGTCCTCTGACAGCTCACCTTCTGTGAAACCGGCTCCGGAGAGCTCGCCTTCTTCAGGCTGCGATGCATATCTCAGGATCAGTTCAGGATCCGGTACGGGCAAATCAATATCCTCGTCCGCAGCGTCCTTGAGCTTAAGTTCTTCATTCTCACCGGCATAAATATGGACATCAAGTGCCAGTGACTGAAGTTCTCTGACAAGAACCTTGAAGGATTCCGGAATTCCGGACTCCGGCACGCTCTGGCCTTTGACAATGGACTCATACGTCTTGGTACGTCCGGAAATATCATCCGACTTAACGGTAAGAATTTCCTGAAGTGTGTGCGCTGCTCCATAAGCCTCAAGTGCCCAGACTTCCATCTCTCCGAAACGCTGTCCGCCGAACTGCGCTTTACCGCCGAGGGGCTGCTGTGTAACAAGGGAGTACGGTCCGATGGAACGTGCATGTATCTTATCGTCAACCAGATGGTGAAGCTTAAGATAATACATGACGCCGACGGTAATGCGGCTCTCAAAAGGTTCTCCTGTGCGTCCGTCATAGAGGACGGTTTTACCGTCCAGGTCCACGCCGGCCTTGCCAAAAGCATCGACGATATCGGCTTCGTTGGCACCGTCGAAAACAGGGGTGGCAATCTTCCAGTTAAGGGCACGGGCCGCGCGGCCGAGATGAACCTCAAGCAGCTGGCCGATATTCATACGGGAAGGAACGCCAAGCGGGTTCAAAACGATATCAAGGGGGGTACCGTCAGGCATGAAAGGCATATCCTCTTCAGGAAGAATGCGTGAAACAACACCTTTGTTTCCGTGACGTCCAGCCATCTTATCACCAACGGAAAGCTTTCTCTTCTGTGCAATATATACACGGACAAGCTTATTGACGCTGCCTTTTAAGACATCATCATTCTCTTTGGTGAAAGTTTTAACATCGACAATAATACCGGACTCACCGTGGGGAACACGTACGGAAGTATCACGGACTTCACGGATCTTCTCACCGAATATGGCACGGTACAGGCGTTCTTCAGCTGTAAGCTCCGTCTCACCCTTAGGTGTGACTTTACCAACAAGAATATCTCCTGCCCTTACCTCGGCACCGACCCGGATAACACCATATTCGTCGAGGTCGCGAAGGGCATCATCGCTGACATTGGGGATTTCACGGGTGATTTCCTCAGCGCCAAGCTTGGTATCACGAGCTTCGCACTCATACTCTTCAATATGGATGGAGGTATATACGTCTTCCCTTACGAGGCGCTCATTAATAAGAATAGCATCCTCGTAGTTGTAGCCTTCCCATGTCATAAATCCGATCAGCACATTCTTACCGAGGGCAAGCTCCCCGTTCTGTGTGGAAGGACCATCGGCAATAATATCATCGGCAACAACCTTTTCGCCCATACGTACCAGCGGATGCTGATTGATGCATGTGCTCTGGTTGGAACGCTGATACTTGGTAAGGTGATAATTATCTTTCTTTCCTGTCTCCGTCGTTACTTCAATCCGGTCGGCAGCTACAAAAGTAACCACTCCGTCGTTTTTTGCAACTTTGCAGACGCCCGAATCTTTTGCAGCACGGTACTCCATGCCGGTTCCGATAATCGGGGCTTCAGGACGAATAAGCGGCACGGCCTGACGCTGCATGTTCGAGCCCATCAAGGCACGGTTGGCATCATCGTTGCCAAGGAAAGGAATGAGTGCCGTAGCAACCGATACGAGCTGTCTGGGGGAAACGTCCATCCAGTCAACTTTTTCCGGCTCAACTTCAATGAATTTATCCAGATAACGGCATACAACCTTTTTATCAAGAAATTTACCGTTCTCGTCCAGAGGTTCGTTGGCCTGAGCGATGTAGTAATAATCTTCCTGATCCGCAGTCATATAACGCACTTCACGGGTAACAACACCTTTTTTCTTATCATATATACGATAAGGTGTCTCAATAAACCCATATGAATTAACACGGGCATATGTCGCCAGCGAGTTGATCAGACCAATGTTCGGTCCTTCAGGCGTCTCGATCGGGCACATTCTTCCATAATGGGAAGTATGAACGTCACGAACTTCAAAGTTCGCTCTTTCCCTGGACAAACCGCCCGGCCCTAAAGCAGACAGTCTTCTCTTGTGGGTAAGCTCGGCAAGCGGGTTCGGCTGATCCATGAACTGCGAAAGCTGTGATGACCCGAAGAACTCTTTGACAGCAGCGCTGACCGGACGCGTATTAACAAGCTGTAAAGGCGTGACAGTAGAAATGTCAGGGACAGCTCCCATACGCTCGCGGATATTTCTCTCCATACGGGAAAAACCGATACGGATCTGGTTCTGCAGGAGTTCTCCGACAGAACGGATACGGCGATTGCCGAGATGATCAATATCATCAACATGTCCGACACCATACTCCAACCCGATCAGATAACTTACGGTAGAGATAATATCTTCAACTGTCAGGTGCTTCGGCATAAGTTCATATACCTTTGCAGTAAGTGCAGCTGTAAGAATCTGTGCGTAATTTGACTGTTCGGAGACACGGGCATCCGCAACAATGGAGCGAAGAACGCCGGTGCGGACCTTTTCGTTAACGGGAGTATTGCGGATATTGAATCCTTCCAGCTCCTCTTCAGAAAAACTGGCGCGAATATAAGCATCTGCATCTACGCGGGCATTGCCAAGAACCTTGAGGGTCTTGTCGGAAACTTTAACCGTATCACCGGTAGTAATAATCGGGTAGATAACAACTTCGTTGATACCTGCGGCAGCAATAGCCTCCGCCTTTTCAGCAGTAAGGATGGTATCTGCAGGAACAACAAGCTCGCCGTCCTCCGTAACAACATTCTCTACCGTCTTATGCCCTTTGATTCGGCTGGCCAGTGATAACTTCTTATTCAGCTTATAAATTCCGACACGTGCAAGGTCGTAACGTTTCGGATCAAAGAACATACTGTTAAGAAGAGTTTCAGCTCCCTCAACTGAAGCAGGTTCACCCGGGCGAAGCTTATGATACAGTTCAGAAAGACCTTCTTCACGGGAATGTGAAGGATCCTTCTTGATAGTCTCATTCAGACAGCGCTCGTCACCAAAAGTGTTTCTAAGTTCTTCGTCTGAACCAAAGCCCAGGGAACGAAGGAATACAGTAAGCGGGAATTTCCTTGCGCGGTCTACGCGGACATAAATAATTCCGTTGGAATCCGTTTCATATTCAAGCCAGGCGCCTCTGTTAGGAATAACCTGTGTTGCATATAAAGGATTATCTGACTTGTCTTTGGACATCGAAAAATAGGATCCCGGTGAACGGACAAGCTGGCTGATAATAACACGTTCAGCACCATTGATAATAAAGGTGCCGTTCTCAGTCATAATCGGAAAATCACCGATAAATACAGACTGATCCTTGATGACATTATCACGCTTGTTGTTTAAACGAACAGTTACCTTGAGTGGAGCGGCAAAGTTACAATCCTTTTCCTTACACTCCTCAATGGAATTCTGCGGCTTTTCGATGTCAAATTCTTTCTCAATAAAAGAAAGTTCTATGTCCCCGGTGTAATCTGTGATTGGAGACACTTCTCGGAGAACCTCCATCAGTCCTTCATTAAGAAACCATTGGTATGAATTCTTCTGGATCTCTATCAAATCCGGCATTTCAATGACTTCATCGATACGAGAATAGGACATTCTCTCTGCTCTTCCCAGTTTGACGGGACGCACCATTACACATCACCTCACGAAAGTTCTGGCCGAAGCCTGGCTACCGCGCCGGGAACAATTCCGGCGCTCTTCCTCTTCATAGCAGGCCCTGTAGAATGCAGTCCCGCAACGTACAAAGGCAACAGGCAACAAGCCTCCACCTTATGACGCGTTATAAGATGATAGCACCTCTTTCGTTAAGTGTCAACGCAAATTTCTTTAATAAGTTGCAAATTCTATGGCTCCCATGTTTATCTTATACTCATTTCCAGACTGGGCTGCAAGTGCTGTATACCAGGCATTATATGCGGTATTTACATTGCCGGTCAGCAGAGTGGCTTCCCATGCAGGAACAGACTTCTGGAAGTAGTAAAGAACCACTCCATCTGCATTTTCTATGATAAGCATATCATCGGCTTTACGATCGGCAGAGAGCAGCCAATCGGAAAGAGCCGTATCCTGTGCTGTCGGAGAATCCTTAGTAAGACTTTTTGCTGTTACATTAGATGTCAGGCCGCCTGCAATGCTTGAGGCAGAGTCGGCGGAATATTTCTTTACGAGAGTTATAAAGGAGGCTTCGTCTTTTACGGATGCCTGATAACCCTCTGCTGTTGTTTTAAGTTTTGCAATATCCGTGCCGGACAGAAGCAGTGAACGGTAGCTTACAGTTGCTGATGTATCAAGCTGCCTTGTCTGGAAATAAACCGCAATGGCTCCTGCATCCGTAGTAATAACCGTTTTGTCGCCTTCTTTGCGGTCAGCGGAAAAAAGATAGTCGGCAACATCGGAATTGAATGTGCTGCCGGTAGTGACCTTAGTTGTTGTGTAATGTGTAGGATCCGCATTGTCTGCAAAACTGCTTGTGCCATCCGTACCTGCTGCTGTTGCGCTTGCATCGCGGAAAGTCTTGATATCCGCAGTCGCATCAATGATGGCCTGTGCCTTGACTTTAGCTGCCGTAACGGCTGTTGCAATCTGCGCGGCTGTTGCAGTGGTTTCATAACCGGCCGGCACCAGATAAGCATTGTAGGTGACCGAATCGTAATCAGCCGGCGCCGCTTCATACGTTGCCTTCATCTGCTCTTCGGTCAGTGTATAATTTGTCTGCTTCAAATACTCGCTATATTCCTGGGCAATCAGCTCACGAGTCATGAACGCTTTTAAGTCCCGCACAGACATCCCTGAGCCAATGCCATACTGTTTTTTGAGAACAGTGTCGGCAGTGGTCTTCTGCTGCTTCGCATAATCGCGAAGGGATTGAATATATTCATCGACCTTTCTTGTTGCAGCTACTGCAACAAAACCGGCTTTTTTGGCCTCTTTGTTCAGAAGAATTATATTCAGCTGGTTTTTCACGGCACTGTCATACAGGTACTCACCATATGTCTGGCCCGTTGTTGTATCCCATATTTTTGTCAGGTCCTTTTTTGAAGAGACAATTCCGTACTGAGAGTACATGTTGTAAACTTCAACAAAGTGATAGTTGATCTCGTTTACCTTAACGTTCTCACCGGCAACGGTAGCACCTGTCAAAACCCTTGCAGGAAGACCTGTTTGAACAACCATGTATCCGCCGCAGACAATTACAATAAAGGTGATGATTCCGGCGATAAGAAGCTTACGCTTCGTCGTAGATTTGACGACCGCCTTTTTTGTATTCTTTTTGGAAGAAATTTTCTTCTTTGTATTCTCCATTTTGGGAACCATCCTTCTGATATTACTTTATAATGTGACACAGCACGACTATTATAATTCTGCATCCGCAAGAATGCAAGGAAGGTCTGTCAGTCTGGCAAGCCAATATGTAGGTTTTTCTGCGGCAAGTTCAGATAAAGGCATGTAAGTCCAGTTAACGGCAGCCGAATCCATGCCTGCATTTGCTGCACAGCGCAAATCATGCACACTGTCCCCGACATATAGAACTCTTGAAACATCTGAAATCCCCATCTTCTGCATCGCCAGTAAAAGCGGCTCCGGATTCGGCTTATGAACCTCGGTATCCTCCCTTGTGATAAGTACTTCAAAATAGGATTCCAGTTCAAACTGCCTCATACTGAAAAGCGCAGTCTCCCTCTTCTTAGATGTGACAACCCCCTGCCGGATGCCCATTGCCTGCAATTGGGCCAGTCCTTCCGGGACTCCCTCAAAAATACGGACGGAAGTTGCAAGGAGTTTTGCATTTTCTGCCTGATATGCCTCATACAGGGATTTCCGAACAGCAGGCTCATAACCTGAAAATGCAAATGCCAGCGGAAGTCCTATTGTTGAGAGAAGAAAGGCCTCGTCCTCCAAACGACCGGTAACTTTCATAAAAGCCGTCTGGAAGCACGTCAAAATCATAGGGATCGTATCTGCGATCGTCCCGTCAAAATCATATAAAACAGCGTCATACCGCAATAATGTCTCTCCTTTTTGTATCAGGTCCTGTGTCAATTGCCGTCCTGCGGATTATCGGAATCGGCATCCATTCTCGGAAGAACGTGGATACGGATCTTGGAAATCCATTTATCCTCGATTGATTCGACCTTCACAACGACATTTCCGTACGTTACTTCCGGAGTTTCCGTCTCATCCGGAATCCTGTCCAGCAAGTGGATGACAAATCCGGCGATAGTATCATAGTCCTCGTCCGGCAGATCAATATCAAGGACATTCTCTATGTCGCTGAGCGGTGTATCACCGGAAACCAGGTAATCCCCGTTAGGAAGCTTAACAATCTGCTGGTCTTCCTCATCAAATTCATCTGTAATATTTCCGACGATTTCTTCCAGCATATCCTCAATTGTTGCTATGCCTGCCGTTCCGCCGTATTCATCGACGACTACGGCCAGCTGCATGCGACCTTTCTGCATTTCGCGGAAAAGCGAGGAAAGGTTCTTTGTTTCCGGGACCACCAGCGGCGGACGCAGAAGCGCAAGGAGAGAAAATTCACCGGAGCGTTCGCCCCGCATCGAATAGCCCAGAAGGTCCTTGATATGCAGAATGCCGACTATGTCATCGATCGTATCCTGATAGACCGGAATTCTGGTATACCTGTCGCTGACAGCCACATGCATGACCTCGTCATAGGTGGCATCTGTCGGAAGTGAGACGATTTTGGTGCGGTGCGTCATAATCTCCGAGACTTCCTTGTCGTTGAACTCAAAAATATTTTCAATCATTTCTTTCTCATCGTCTTCAATGCTGCCCGATTCACTTCCGACATCAACCATCATGCGGATTTCCTCTTCCGTGACGTTCTTGTCTTTTGCGTTCGGATCAACCCCCATAATGCGGAGCATTGCGTTGGTTGAGATAGTAAGAAGCATTACAAAAGGCGCCAGAAAAAATCCGCAGCCACGGACAAACGAGGCGGCAGAAAAGGCAATGCGCTCCGGATATTTCTGAGCAAGACGTTTGGGAACGAGTTCCCCCAGAACCAGTGAAAAATACGATAAAATAATTGTAACAATAATCATGCTTACTGTCTGAAGTGCAGGTATCTTCCCTGCCGGGTCAAGAACTGCCGTCAGCCGAAACGAGAATTTGTCTGAAGCGAAAGCAGATGATAAAAATCCTGCAAAAGTAACACCGACTTGAATAATGGCAAAAAACCGGCCGGGTTTATCAATGAACCTGAGAATTTTTTTAGCTGACTTATTGCCTTCCTCTGCCATTTTTCGAATTTTGTTGTCATTTAACTTGATTACTGCCATTTCTGTGGCAGAAAAAAACGCATTGATTAAGATAAAGATGAAAACTATGAGAAGATCTAACAATATGTGTCCAATACTATTGTCTGGCACAGAGGTTCCTGTCCTTCCTTACTAACCCGCGGTTGAATGAGCCGCATATACCTGATTGCAGCTGTACCCATGTACTGCTGTCGATTTCAGATACCTATCGAAGAAAATATAGCAGATTTTGCAGTTTATCTCAAGTATAGCCTCACAGTTTATCCAAAAGCGACTGCAATACGTCACGGACAACCTGGGGATCCGCCTTTCCGCGAAGAGCTTTCATCGACTGCCCGATGAGAAACTGGAAGTTCTTCTCATTGCCTGCAAGGTATTCTGACACAGCTTTTTCATTTTTAGCGATGACTTCGGCAATAATCGGCTCGATTGAAACCGTATCGGAAACCTGCAGGAGCCCATGCTTTTCAACATATGCCCTTGGATCGGCATCATTTGTAAAAACCTCTGTAAAAACCTTACGGCCCGTACCGCGGTTAATCTTACCGGTTTCAACCATTTGAAGGATCACACCCAGGGAGTCCCTGGAAAAATGCATGTTTTCCGGAAGCGTCTGTGAGTCATTGAGCATCTTCAGCAGATCCGTCATGATCCAGTTGGAAGCTTCCTTGGGGTTGCCGCATATTTCGACGGTACGCTCAAATACAGCTACCAGATATTTTGAACCGGTGAGTATATCGGCGTCGTACTCCGGGAGGCCGAATTCAGCGATATACCGGGCTTTCTTGGCTGCCGGAAGCTCGGGAAGTGATGCGCGCACCTCTTCAATATGTCCCGGTTCGATTACGATAGGAATCAGGTCCGGCTCAGGGAAATATTTGTAATCCTGTGCATCCTCTTTGGATCGCATGGCATAGGAATGTCCTTTGTTGTCATCCCAGCGCCTGGTTTCCTGATGCACGGTTCCGCCTTCTTCGATCAGTTCAATCTGGCGTTTGGATTCCCCGTCGATCGCGCGGGCAATAGCTTTCAGCGATGCCATATTCTTCATCTCGGTACGTGTTCCATATTCTGCCTGGCCGACCGGACGAATAGAGAGATTGATATCCGCACGCATCGATCCTTCCTCCATTTTACAGTCGGAAACACCAAGGTACTGGAGGGTCGACTTAAGCTTCTCCAGATAAGCGACTACTTCTTCCGCAGAACGGAAATCCGGATCAGATACAATCTCGATCAGGGGAACGCCGCAGCGGTTGTAGTCAACAAGTGTGCAGTCATCCCACGGGTCATGAATCAGCTTACCCGCATCTTCTTCCATGTGGATCTCATGAATTCCGATATGAGTAGTAATTTCGCCGACGGTGACATCAACGCGGCCGTTTCTGCAGATGGGCAGATAGAGCTGGGAGACCTGGTATGCCTTGGGGAGATCCGGATAAAAATAATTTTTGCGGTCAAATTTGTTGTAACGGGTGATCTCGCAGTTCGTAGCCAAACCTGCCCGGATGGCATACTCCACAACCTGGCGATTCAGTGTCGGGAGCGTTCCCGGCATACCCGAGCAAACTTCGCACACGTGTGTATTCGGTGCACCGCCGAATTCTGTAGTACAGCCGCAGAAAATTTTGGATTTGGTTGATAGTTCCACATGGACCTCAAGACCCATGACAACTTCATATTCATTCATCTGTCACACCTCATTTTCCAGGCTTCTTTAAGTGAAAGTCCGTAGCACGCTGATAGGCGGCCGCGGCATTAATAATAGTCTGTTCCGCATTGTGAGTTCCGATCAGCTGGAGACCGACGGGAAGTCCCTTATGGTCGATTCCGCAGGGGATGGTTGCAGCCGGAAGACCGACAATGTTCACAAGAACCGTATAAATATCACCCAGATACATCTTTAGCGGATCGGACAGGCTTTCACCGATCCGGGGTGCCGTTGCCGGGGCTGTCGGCCCCAGAATCAGGTCATATCTGGCAAATGCTTCATCAAAAGACTTCTTTATCAAAGCTTTGGCCTGCAGTGCTTTCCTGTAGTAGGCATCATAGTAGCCGGAAGAAAGCACGAAATTACCCAGCATGATGCGTCGTTTGACCTCAAGGCCAAATCCTTCGCTTCTGCTCTTGGTATACAGATCAAGAAGATCCGCTGCACCCTCGGCACGGAAGCCATATTTGATTCCGTCATAACGTGACAGGTTGGAACAGGCTTCCGCACTGGCAATTATATAATATGTCGGAACGGCATACTCGACGATCGGCATGCGGAACTCTTCGATAACAGCACCCATCGAGGCAAATTTTTCGGAAGCCTCCAGTACGCTGGCTTTCACATCCGGATCGATACCCTCACCTAAATAATCGAGCGGAATGCCGATTCGAAGTCCTTTTACATCAAATGCTCTGGCCTCATCCAAATCAACCGGTGTGGAATCCATCGTTGTCTGATCCCTGGGGTCCTTACCCATGATGAGATTCAACGCAGCGGCACAGTCAAGTATATCGCGTCCGATGGGACCGATCTGATCAAGCGAAGAAGCATATGCGACAAGTCCGAAACGGGAAACCGTGCCGTACGTCGGCTTAATTCCGCTCACTCCGCAGAAAGAACATGGCTGGCGGATTGATCCGCCGGTATCAGATCCAAATGTATAGAATGCCTCGCCAGCCGCAACTGCAGCTGCTGCACCGCCTGACGAACCGCCGGGTACCCGGGATATATCCCACGGATTTTTGGTGGCGCCGTAAAACGATGTCTCCGTAGTGGAGCCCATCGCGAATTCATCCATATTGAGCTTGCCGACAATAACTGCGCCGGCTTCTTCCAGCTTGGTTACCATTGTTGCCGAATAGGGCGGCAGAAAATTGCTCAGAATTTTCGATCCGCATGTTGTCGGGAGGCCCTTTGTGCACATATTGTCTTTGATCGCTACCGGAACGCCCGCAAGAGGCGAGATTATCTCCCCGGCATCAATTCTGGCTTGAACGGCGGCGGCGGCGGCAAGCGCCTCTTCTGCAAAAACATGAATATAACAGTTGTATGTGGGGTCCTTTTCGGAAATGACCGCCAGAAGCGCAGCAGTAGCCTCAACGCTTGTCGTTTTTTTATCGCGGATCGCCTGTCCGAGTTCAAGGGCGGACAGGGTCATAATCTGTTCTTTTTCCATAACGGTGACCTTTCTTCTTTTGGTAAAGCACGTGCCTGATCCGGCAGAGGTATTATTTTGCCGTGCAGAATATTTTACTCAACTGTCTTGGGAACCTTAAAGCTTCCATCCTTCTGTGCAGGTGCATTTGAAAGAATGGCATCGCGGCGGTCGGAATTGGTCACCACATCCTCACGGAACACATTCGTAATCGGAAATGCGTGAGAGAGAGGCTCAACTGAATCCGTATCCAATTCATTGAGCTTATCAATATACCCAAGGATAGAACGCAGATCAATCAGCGTCTTCTCTTTCTCATCCTCTGTCAGTCGGATTCTTCCGAGCTTTTCCAGATATGAGATCAGGTCCATAGTAATTTCCATTGTTTTCCTCCTGTCAGGGAATAAAGCTGTCAAAAAACCATTCGTCAGGGCTGAAGACGGTTCATATCCCTTGGAAACAAAGAACTGTACCGTACATTATTATCATCAAAAAGCTTCATGCACAGACGCTCAAGTCCCAGTCCCAGACCTCCGTGCGGCGGCATGCCGTACTTGTGGATCATGAGATAGTCCGTAAAACCTTCCGGATCCAGGCCCTTCGTAATCATTTTATCGATTTGCTCCTGATATCCGTGTATACGCTGACCTCCGGTCGTAATTTCCATACCGCGGAAAAGAAGATCGAATGATAATGTGAATTTCGGATCCTCCGGATCGTCCATCGCATAAAACGGGCGTTTCTTAACCGGATAATGTGTAACAAATACCAGGTCGCTGCCATACTTTTCTTTGAAATAGCGGCCGATAAGCTGCTCTTCGATAGGTTCCAGATCGTAAGGATCTTTTATCTTATGCCCGTATTCAGCGGAAATCAGTTCCTTGGCATCACGAAACTTCACGGTGGGGATTTCTGTGATCACAGGAATTTCCATTCCGAGTGCCTTGCACTCGCGTGAGCAGTCCCTTCTGAGGAGCTCGAAAATATAGGAAAGGCATGCTGTTTCCATTGCCATGATGTCCCTGAAGCTTTTGATGTATCCCATCTCAAAATCAAGTGTGATATATTCGTTCAAATGACGGACAGTACTGTGTTTCTCCGCGCGAAAGACCGGACCGACCTCATAGACACGCTCATATACACCGACCATCGTCTGCTTATAGAACTGATCGCTCTGTGCGAGAAAACCCTTCTTCCCGAAGTAGTCCAGCCTGAACACATTCGTTCCGCCCTCTGCATTGCCTCCGACAATTTTCGGGGTGCGAATATCGGTAAATCCGTTCGCATCCAAAAATTCACGGAATCCGCGTACGACTCCGGCCTGGATGCGGAAACGTGCCCGCAGCTCCCCTGAGCGAAGGGTAATCGGCCGGTTATTCAAATCCGTATCCAGATTGATGCCAAGTTTTCTTTTGGAAATATTAATCGGAAAATCCTCCGAGGGAGATGTCAGAAGAGTAATACTGCCTACGCGGACTTCCACACCGCCCGGGGCACGGGGTTCTTCGTGGGCAGATCCGAGCAGGTCCACCGTGCATTCGGATTTAAGTACATCAAAAACGCTCTGGTCCCCTGTTGATTTATCCCAGAAGCACTGGACCAGTCCGGCCGGAATACGTATGATGATAAATGCAAAATCACCCATATCGCGAATATTGTGTATGGCGCCATGAAGTCGGGCCGGAAGATTCATTTTCGCAGAATCCAGCAGCACCTCATACGTTGTAACCTGTAAAATATCCTTGCCTGATGTATAATCCATACGTCTTATGTCCCCTTTACTCACAGAAAAGCTGCCGAAAAACACACGATTCACTTGATTTTTATCTAAAAAATTCTATCACGGACAATCCTCAAGTGCAAGGGAAACGACTTTTTGATATTTTGAAATATCAAAAAACTGTATTTTCGTCCGAATTCTAATGATTGTGTTTCGCTTTTTCCTTTTTGCGGGAAGAATCGGCATCCATTGCCTCTTCCGAGAAATGGACACCCCCGTGCTTTATTTTGCTGACCGCCTCTGACGTCCTGGAAACGCCGAGCTTATGAAGGATGCTGCGGATCTGTGATTTTATTGTACTTTCCGATTTGTTCAGTGTCGCCTGAATCTGTGTACGGCTTGCATGCTGTTCAAGCTGCTCGAGAATATGGTACTCCTGGTCAGTCAGGGATTTGGCAATACTCTCACGCCGTAAGGATGCATATGACTTGGCAAGAATCGTCGCAGGGGAAAAATCGCCCCTCATGTGCTTCAAAATTGCCGGAAGAAGCAGTTCACAGTTGTTTTTCTGCATGTAGTCAATGGCCCCCACAGCCACTGCGTCAACAACATGCTGATCGGATTCCGCAGCTGTCAGTACGATGACATCCGTCAAGGGAGAGACATCCAAAATGGCTATTGTTGCGGAGATGCCTGTCTGCCAGGCATGTCCAAGGTTAACGTCAACCAAAAATACATTTGGCTTCATCGTCCGTGCAATTTCAACCGCATCTTTCTGCGTAACTGCAGTTCCGACAATTTCAATTTCCGGAGCCCTCGTCAGAAGGGATGCGATCGCATCAATCCACACGGTCTCATCGTCAAGAATCGCTACCTTATACTTCTCCTCCATATGAATCCATTCCCCCTGTCCTATATGCCGGAAAAACAAGTTCGGCGACCGTTCCCCCCAGCGGGGATGCGCGAAGATCAAACTGGGCGTCATGCATCTCAGCTACCTTCTTAACATAGTATAGACCTAGTCCAAAGTGATTTTTGCCAACTTTCGTAGTAAATAACGGAGTTCCAATGAAACGCCACTGTTTTTTGGCAATTCCGCAGCCATTATCCGTAATCTGGATAATTAATTTGCCTCTGCGGCTATACGTGCGAAGCAGAAGGCAGCCGCTGCCGTCTTCGCTCGATGCTTCAATTGCATTATTGACCAGATTCAGAAGTGCTTCATGCATATGAACCGGATCACAAAAAAGCATGGGTCGAAATTCCCAGTGTTTCTCAATCCGGATCTTCTTATTCGGGTAGGTCATAAGGCTCTGGTCGATAGCGTGTTCAAAGACGCGAAGGACGGAACACATTTCCGGGGAAACCCTTAACGGCTGAAACTTCAGATGAATTCGGTCAAGGATTGCAAGCGTATGCTCGCATGTATCCATTGCCTGGGAAATATCTTTTTGGATTGCATCACGGTCCTTATTATTCTGTTCATTATGGTACTGTGCATTCTGAAGAGTCAGGCGAATGGTAATGAGACTGTTTTTTACGGCATGATGCAGGACTCCCGTGCTTTGAATAACTGCCTGCTGCGTATGCTCACGTGTTGAATTTTCCTGCTGAAGGTGCAGTCCCATCGCACTTTTACGGATTCCGAAAAACAGAAATACAGCTGAAACATATAAAATCAAAAAGACATTCCACTTCCATGCCCCGGTAACACCCGTAGACGGCACAATATAATTCAGCAGAAAAAAGGTAAGGCTTGAAGGAACGGCCAGAAGGCAGTTCACTGCATTATCAGCACGGACTATGCGGTCCCGTTCCTTTATCCATGTTAACAAAAGAAAAAACGAGGAGATAAGATAGTAAGGAGCAATTAAGGCCGTCATCGTCTGGGTATGCAAAATACGCATCTCATCAGTCGCCTTGACAATCGGTGCAAACATCTCCAGGGCGGGAAACACAAAATATGCACTTGCTGCCGGAATGGCAAGAAGAAATGTTATGAGGATTCGACGAATCCTTTGTGCCGGCATTCTCCCGGCAGAGTAAAGAGCATACATCATCAAGGAAAAAGGTGCCCAGAAATAATTGCATGATGATAACACGGCCAGCGTCAGCCGAACCCATATGTATACTTTGGCAGGCTCCTGAAGCAGTACCGCAAGCCCTCCGCATCCGAAAAGGAAAAAAGCGCAGGCGCTCCAAAAATTAGCGGTGGTTCGCCCATCGCTGATCCAAAGGAATATTGCAATTGTCCACAGGAATAAAAAAACCAGAAACAATGCTGCACCCTCCCCATATTCCGTTTTCATTATACGGGGAAACATCCGGCATATGCAAAGTAATCCTGATTATTTTATTCAACATTTTGGATCAATACCGGCATCCGTCGATTCTTCGGTTATTTTTTACAAAAATCCCCCTGTTTTTCACTTTTCTGCACACATGCATGTGCAAAAACGGAAAAAACAGGGGGATCTCATTAAGTCATTAATCCGTCAAATCGGCTGCAAGTATTATATCAGCTTATTTTCAGTTCAAACTGGGGAAGCTTGGACTGGGTATCAATATATGCGCTGTCCTTATCGGAAGTGAGGGATTTGAGTGCATCGGCCATCCAGTCTTTCTCTGTTTTAACAAAGTACATGACATGGAAACCGTATTCAGACTGAACAATTCCCATATCTCCCGGCTTACGTGCCGCATCATATGCCCAGGCCTCAAATTCAGGAACCATTGCGCCAACTGCAACAGCATATTCTGCAGACTCATATGCAGATCCGTCCGCATACGCTGCATCACCGATCGTAACCATATCTTCGTATGACGTGATCTTGGCAAGTGTCGACTCGGCAAGGGCCTTGGCCTTTGCAATTTCATCAGGAGTGGCATCCGTGTATCCTTCCGCACTTTTGGGAGCCAGGAAAAGGATGTGTCGGACGGTCGGGAGATCCGTATTCTTATAATTGGCACTGTTCGCCGTATAGTAAGCCTGCAGTTCTATATCGGTAAACGTATATGTCTTGTCAAGCTGTGTCTTGTATTCAGTTGCAAGAAGGTAACGTGAAAGAACCGGATCAAGTTCAGACTTGCTGGTCTTGTCGCCGTACAGCGTGGCCAAATATTGATCGAGGGTAATGCTGTATTTGTCGGCCGATGTCTGAAGGCTTGTGTAGAAATTATCTATCACGGTCTGATCTTCCGCAGTAAGTGTCAAACCGGACTGTGACGCATCATATGCAAAAATATGCACCTGCTGCAATTGCTTGAGGGAATCCGCCTTGATGAAATCCCCCCATGTCCCAGTCTCATAACCGGGCATCGGGCATGCCGCAGAAAGGTCAAAGGATCCGTCCGCGGCAACGGTGGGTACATATCCGGAGGAAGCGTACTGCGAATAATTATTATAGGTCGAGTAATAGAAGAAATCATATTCCGCAGCTGAGACGGTTTCACCGTTCATTGTCATGGTACCCGTTGCAACACTCGGAAGGGATTTGGGGACCGCTACAGTCTCCTGGGTTAAAACCACAGTCGAATCCGCAGTAGTCGTCTTAGCTTTGCAGGATGTCAGAAAAGTGGTTCCTGTTGCCAGCATGGCAACCGTCAGAAACGAGGCAAGCGTCTTGGTCAAGGTGTTATTCATTTAGTTCTCCTTTAGTTGAATTCCAATAAATTTCAACACATTCTCATTTCCCCTTTTTTGGAAGGAGAAAAGCAATGCATTATTTCCGTTACAAAAAGGATTATATCACAGCTTTTCTTCACATCTAGGTATAAATAGCGGCAAAGCAAGGGCAATTTACCCCTTTATAACAAATCCAGAAAAATAGGGCAGTGATCTGACCCCTCTGTCTCGCTAAGCATCCCGGAATCGCGAATCCTGTCCTTCATCGAATCGCTCACCCAGAAGTAGTCAATACGCCAGCCGGCATTTCTATTTCTGGCAAAAGTCCTGTACGACCACCACGTATACATATTCTCTGTGTCCGGATATAACATCCTGTATGAGTCCACAAGACCCTTTTCTTCAAAAAGATCCATATAGGCCCTCTCTTCCGGCAGGAAGCCCGAAATTCCGGCATTTGCAGCCGGATTTGCCAGATCAATCTCACGGTGTGCCGTATTTACATCCCCGCATACGATTATTTTCCTGCCGCTTTGCATTTGCCCGGTTATCCTCGCAAGAAAGCAGTCATAAAAATCAAGCTTGAACTGTAATCTTTCCGGACCCTGTCCTCCATTGGGAAAATAAATGTTGTAGAGTATGAAATCACCGAAGTCAATCTCAATGGTCCGGCCTTCATGGTCAAAGCGATCCTCGCCGAGGCCGTATGACACAGAAACCGGATCTAATCTTGAATAGACCGCAGTACCTGAATAGCCCTTTCTGTCGGCGCTGTGAAAATAACTCCTGTAACCCGGGATATCCGCAATATCGGATGTGAGCTGATCCAACTGCGCTTTTGTCTCCTGAAGGCACACAACATCCGCGTTCAAGGCGAGCAGGTTATCCGCAAAGCCCTTTTTTCCTATGGCACGGATTCCATTGACATTCCAGCTGATTATTCTCATGGCACCCTCTCCCGACTCATAACCTCTCTCGACAAATGGTATGGATATGTGTTTTCATTATAGCAAAGGGAACTTCAGGAAACTACATTGTAAAGATATGCAGAAAATATGCAGAAATACGAGGCACACATTATGGAATATAAACATGATACAGATACATCCCCGGTACTTACTCCGGATGAGGCTGCCGCACTCTATGAAACGACACCGGTAGATATCGCAGTTATCGGCGGTGGACCCGCAGGATTTTCCGCCGCTGTCAACGGGCGTACCCGCGGAAGAAGTGTAGTCATCCTGTCCGGCGAATATCAGAACAGCCCCTTATATAAAGCCTGGGTGATAGAGAACATGCCCGGGCTTCCCGGCAAAAGCGGTGCTGAACTTCTTGATCTCTTTTCTTCCCACGCCGGAAAAATGGGCGCCGTCTCTCTGAAGGGCCGTGCCCTTGTCATCATGCCGTCCGATTTCGGTTCGTCGAAAACCGGTGCAAAACCGGGGTTTCAGGTAGCTTACGGAAGCCAATTCCTTATGGCACGGACTGTCATCCTGGCAACCGGCGTGGCAGCGGCAGCCCCCTTCCCGGGAGAAGATGAATTTCTCGGACGGGGAGTAAGCTATTGCGCCACATGCGACGGCATGCTCTACCGGGGGCGCGATGTTGCAGTTATAGCAAAAACCGAAGATGCCGTGGAAGAGGCGCTGCATCTGTGTAAAATCGGATGTAAGGTAACTCTTTTTGTGAATCCTGCCGACCTGAAACGCTGGAATATCACACTTCCTGACAATACCTTCGTTTCTGTCCTCCATGCTTCGGGTTTCAAAATCGAAGGGGAAGACTATGTGGCACGGCTTGTTACGGATAAAGAAAGCATCTCTGTATCAGGCGTCTTTATACTTCGTTCTACCATTGCCCTCTCGTCTCTTCTGTCCGGACTTGAATCGGAAAAAAACTATATCCTGACTGACAAAAGCCAGGCAACAAATATCCCCGGCGTCTTCGCTGCGGGGGACTGCACCGGCAAGCCGCTCCAGATTGCCAAGGCTTTAGGGGAAGGTCTTGTTGCAGCCCTGTCCGCCGACACCTATCTTACCGGGCTTGAAGCATCGGAAACGGCGAAAATATGACTGTTTCACGGCAGCAGCATGTGCTTGTTGTTTTTACCGGAGGAACCATTGCGAGCCGGTATTCGGGCGGAGCTTTTGATCTGATTGATGCTCCTTACCAACTCATGGCCGGCGTCCCATCGGACACGTTCAGATTCAAGACTTTGGAACCGATCCATACACTCAGTGAAAACATGACTCCCGGGATGTTGTTTGACCTTTTCGCCGCAATTTCCGATGAGTTTTCGCAAAGCCAGTATGACGGTATAATTATTGCTCATGGCACGGATACACTTGCCTATACAGCGCAGATGGCTGATATATTGCTGTCCGGGCTTGGCGTGCCTGTCGTTATCCTGGGCAGCAAGTTTCCTCCCGACGATCCCGGAAGCGACGGACAGACCAATTTCAACAATGCCCTGTCTCTGATAAAGCAGGAAGAATCCGGGGTTTATGTTGTAAGCCGCGAAAACAGCGGCGTGACCATTGTTCACGACGCTGGCAGAATCATGCAGGCTGATTCACAGACTGATGATTTTCAGAGTTATATGGGACAGTATGAAGGAAGTATGAAGGACGGGGTATTTGTCCGTAATCCGGATTTCCGCCCGAGTACACATACATACAGTTCACGCGAACTTCTGGCAAGGCTGTCTGCAATCCGTAATATACCGTCCAAAGAGACCGTTCTTGTCCTTGACGCATGTGTCGGCATGAATTATCAGGCGCTCGACCTGACCCGTCCGGAATATGATTACATCCTTCAACGGCTGTACCACTCGGGGACCTCCTGCACGGCACCTCGAACTTCGCCCTATTCGCTTCTTTATTTACAGGATCTGTGCAGCGAGAATTTCAAACGTCTTTTCATTGCACCCATTGAAAAACACCGTACGCCGTACTCGACCACACGTGAACTTCTTGCCGCAGGAATAACTCCAGTATTTGACCTGCCGCTCGAAGCCGTATGGGCAGGACTTCTCCTTTGTACCTGGCTGAAGGAAAAGCCGGAGGAGTTTTTTGTTTCCCCCGGCTGATCAGAAGTTTTAGGCGTTATTTCCGGCAATATATTTCAAATATGATACAGTTTGTTGGTCTGATACTCCGGTTCGGATGTGATATTGACTCCAAGTTTCATAAAAACGGTCTCATCAACACGCGACAGGATTGTCGTGGAGTGCGCATCACAGCATCGCAGTCCGGACAGCTGATTCATTGCAAGCTGGGCAGTCGGATTGGTTGCTGCGCAGATGGAAAGTGCAATCAGTATTTCATCGGTATGCAGGCGCGGATTCCGGTTACCCATATGCCTGATTTTTAAATCCTGTATCGGCTCGATGATTATCGGTGAGATAAGAGGAATCTCGTGCTGAATTCCTGCCAGTACTTTAAGCGCATTCAAAAGGAGTGCGGCGGAGGCCCCTAAAAGCGAAGTTGTTTTCCCGGTGACAATTCGTCCGTCAGAAAGCTCCAATGCTACCGTCGGACCCTCGGTCTCCACGGCCCTCTTATTCGCCGCAACAACAACAGGCCTGTCCTGAATGGAAATGCCGGTCTTGTTCATCAGCAATTCCACTTTTGCTGTTTCGGCAGGTTCACCAAAACCCTGTCGGACAGAACATGCGGTCTGGAAGTATCTGCGGATAATTTCCATTTTTGCAGCATTACGGCATACTTCATCATTGATGATACAGTATCCTGCCATATTTACTCCCATGTCTGTCGGACTCTTGTATGGTGATTCACCGGATATTTTCTCAAACATCGCCCGTACGACTGGAAAAATCTCAACATCGCGGTTATAGTTAACCGTCGTTTTGCCATATGCTTCAAGATGGAACGGGTCAATCATATTGATGTCATTCAAGTCTGCTGTAGCAGCTTCATACGCTACGTTAACAGGATGCTGCAGCGGAAGGTTCCATATTGGGAATGTCTCAAATTTGGCATATCCTGCATGGCTTCCGCGTTTATGTTCATGATAAAGCTGGGACAGGCACGTGGCCATTTTCCCTGAGCCGGGACCGGGGGCGGTAACAACTACAAGTGACCGGCTGGTCTCGATATATTCGTTTTTTCCATAACCATCTTCGCTGACAATATAAGGTATGTTGAACGGATAACCGGCAATGGGGAAATGCCGGAAAACCTTAACGCCAAGCCTTTGGAGCCGTTTTTCAAACTGTTCGGCAGAAGGCTGCCCCATATACTGGGTAATAACGACGCTTCCGACGAATAGTCCTATTTCCGTAAATGCATCGATCAGGCGAAGGACATCCTGGTCATATGTTATTCCCAGATCACCCCTTCTCTTGTTTTTTTCAATGGCGTCCGCACTTATGACTATAACAATTTCCGCCTCATCCTTCAGCTCAAGAAGCATTTTAACCTTGCTGTCCGGCTCAAATCCCGGAAGAACCCGCGAAGCATGATAATCGTCGAAAAGTTTTCCTCCGAATTCCAGATAGAGTTTCCCTCCGAACAATGTAATCCGGTCACGTATGTTCTGGGATTGCATCAGCAGATACTTTTCGCTGTCAAAGCCTGTTTTTCTCATTTACACTCCTCATCTTTCAAAAAAAAAGCGTCCCTGATAAATCGGAGACGCTCCCATGCCCTTATGAGGCCCTTATTAGTATAACATTATAAAATTCCATATAAGATGTAATTTTGCCGCTTTTTGCTTTTTCCCGGATTCAATCTGCTGTCGCTCCGGCTTTCGCTGCCCGGATAAAACCAAAAAACAGCGGATGCGGACGGTTGGGACGCGATTTGAATTCAGGATGGAACTGGCAGGCCACAAACCACGGGTGATCCACAATCTCTATCATCTCTACAATTCGTTTATCCGGAGACATTCCCGCCAGAATAATCCCGTGCTTTACAAACTGATCGCGGAATTTATTGTTGATCTCATATCTGTGGCGATGACGCTCATAGATAAGACCTTTTCCGTATACATCGTATGACTTGGATTTCTCATCAAGCTCACACGGATATTGTCCAAGGCGCATGGTTCCTCCGAGGACTGTGACATTCTCCTGTTCAGGCATAAGGTCCACAACAGGGTAGGGTGTCCTGGGATCAAGTTCGGAACTGTTTGCACCGGCCAGGCCAATCACATTTCTCGCAAATTCGATCACTGCGATCTGCATACCCAGGCAGATTCCCAGAAATGGAACCTTATTTTCCCTCGCAAACTTTGCCGCTTCAATCTTTCCTTCCGTTCCTCTTGTTCCAAATCCGCCGGGAACGAGAATGCCGTCAACATCACTGAAAATATCCTTTGCCGATTCCGGGGTAACTTCGTCCGCCTCGATCCATTTGATTTTGATTTTCGTATGGTTCAATGCACCTGCATGTGTCAAAGATTCGACAACAGACAGATAGGCGTCATGAAGGGCAACATATTTTCCGACAAGCGCGATCGTTGTCGTACCCTTCGGACATGAAAGATTATGTGAAAGAAGCTTCCATTCGGTAAGATCGGGCTCAATTTTCCCGAAGCCAAAACGTTCGCAGACAATGTCCGCCAGGCCCTGCTCTTCAAGGGCAAGCGGTACGTCATAAAGAATTTTCAGCGTCTTATTCTCAAACACACATTTTTTCGGAACATTGCAGAAAAGTGCAATCTTATTTTTCAGATCTTCCGTCAGGCCGATTTCCGTCCTGCATACAAGAATGTCCGGCTGAATGCCCTGGGACAGCAGTTCTTTGACTGAATGCTGCGTTGGTTTTGTCTTCTGCTCGTCCGATGCTGACAGGTATGGTAACAGTGTTACATGAATAAAAAGGCAGTTCTCACGTCCCACATCAAATGCAAATTGACGTGAAGCCTCAATAAAAGGCAGGGATTCAATGTCTCCAACCGTTCCGCCGATCTCAATCAACGCAACATCGTAGTCATTCTTGCCCGCTTTCATGCGTTCTTTTATTTCATTGGTTACATGTGGAATGACCTGGACCGTGCCGCCGTTATATTCACCGTTTCTCTCTTTGCGGAGAACAGTGTCATATATCCTGCCTGAAGTAACGTTGGAATTCTGTGTGAGATTCTCATCAATAAATCTCTCATAATGCCCAAGATCAAGATCTGTCTCAGCCCCGTCATCGGTGACAAAGACCTCACCGTGCTGATATGGGTTCATTGTACCCGGGTCAATGTTCAGGTACGGGTCGAACTTCTGCATTGTAACACGTATACCCCTGCATTTGAGGAGACGTCCCAGAGAAGCCGCTGTAATACCCTTTCCTAAACCCGAGACCACACCGCCTGTTACGAAAATGTATTTCATCGACATAATAAATCGCCTCCCGTCAAATGATTTTAATATCATTTACGGGATTTAATTGTACTAAAATACAGGTCTTCTAGCAATAGAAAATCGAGATTAATGTTAGAATATCCTACACAAATGATAACTATTCATAAAATAGTCATAGTTCTCATCAAGATGCAGAGAAAACATTATCGTTCAATATGAGACTTCGGCAGGCGGAAAAAATACAGGCTGCAGCCTCTGCAGAAACACATCATTTCCTGCTTTCACCGCTTCAGGAGACTCAATTTCTCTTTAATAATCCTGTCTTGAAATTCTATGACAGCGCGAATCTCTTCCCGGGTTCTTTCCGGAAGTTCAAGCCCTGCGAATTTCTGCAGGATGTCTTTGTTGCGGCGGGCATCGCAAAGTTCGCCGAGAGAATCATGCGAATCCTTCAGTTCCACGCGCAGCATTCCAAAATCCCGCCCTGTCAGCGGCTCAATAGCCATAAGGACATACCGCAGCTTCTTAGCTTTAATTCTCAACGCATGCGTCGCTGCCGCATCAGAGTAGTCTACAGATGCAGATGTCTTTTTGAATGCCTCATACATGTCCGTGAAATCCCTGTTGATACGGTCGGGAATAGATTCATTCTCATCTATATTTTTCCAAAAAAGAATCCGATTCTTCCATGCAATCCCCCGTATTTCCTTTTCAACTGAAGCCAGGGAATCGACACTTTCTGCTGCAGAAATTACAGCCATTGTTCTTCTTGCCTCCTGCGCGCGCAGTTCATCCAGCTTCTCAAAGACAATCGAATCGGTATCCAGATTACCGGGATTCTCCAGTCCGAAAGTCCTGCAGGCTTCCCGCAGGACATCCAGTTCCCTCAAATATGAAAACTCAGTTACAACTTTCTTTAAAGGGCCCTGCACAAAAGTATTCTGGCAGGCTCTCTGAAAAGGTTTGAGAAATGACAGAAGAGACCGAAGTTTACGAATCGACACCCTCAGCTGATGAGCAGTTTCCGTGTCATATGGTGTTTTCAGGAAAGCGTCCCGTTCCGTCTGAACCTGACGAAGATAAGAAAGGAGCGTATCCCCGATGTCGGACAGGATTTGTACCGATTCGGATTTTGCAGACAGCGCAGTCATTGAATCAGGCTGCAAAAACCACAGCAGGTCAGCCGTCCCGGGAGCTTCCCTGTGATAAAGAAAACCTGCTGCTGCTCCTTTTTTGAATGGAAGAAAAGCACCGCATAAAGCTTCTGACCAGTATCCCAGATGCGGTTCGTGTCCCACAACAATAATCGTGCGCTCCGTCGACGGATCCATCTCTTCAAGGGTATTCAAAAAACCGTTGAAATATCCCTCCCCGATGAAGTCAAATGTATCAATTCTGTCTGCATGAAAAATGTCAGCAGCAATCTTTGCAGTCTCCTGCGCCCGAATCAGCGGACTGGACCAAATAATCAATTCCCGCGCCTCTGTTTCCGGAATTCTTTTTTCCTTTTCTCTATCCTGTTCCCGCTTCCTGTTTTCATCCGAGAGCACAAATGTTTCCCTGTCCGGGTCCGCATTCAGAAATGGCAGAAGCAGCGGAAGAGTGATTTCAAGTTTTTGTTTCCCCTTTTTGGTCAGCCGCCTGCTGAAATCACTGTGATCCCCGGAAAGATCCTCGGCAATCCCGTGCCGGATAAATATCAATCGAATTGACATATTGATCCACCTCTATATGTAGAAGGTCAAGCTCACTTTGTATAATTATTATACTCCTCGCAGCAACTAGAAAGCCATGAAGTGATGCGTGCTTTTCAAGCAGCTTCCGCAGGATTGCAAAGTTGAATCCAGTTCCTTAGCGCCCATCGGGCGCTTTGCAAGAACCATTCACTTGCTTCTGAGTAGATTCCGCAGGATTGCAAAGCAATCCGAGGACTGACCGAGCGAAGAAGCAAGTGAGTGGTTCTCTCCGAGGACTGACCGAGCGAGAAAAGCATCGTCCCTTCCCCACCAAGCGGGAAAAGCATCATCCCTCCCTCATATATTCATCTATGTTTTTGATATCCTTGATATCATTTGCCATTGTAAATTTCAATTTTTTCAGCTGCAGACCGTTCTCCCCGAAATACAATCTTACGACAGCATATTTTGAATGCAGAAGGATCCGTTTTTGCTGTACAGCCCACTTGCCGCCTGTTCCATTCCATGTAAATACCCCTACCGGGGTGCTTTGCACAAAAATGGTCACCGGTATCTGAGCCAATTCGCCCAAATCTGACTTGCCTGTCATTTCGACATAATAACCGCCCTGACGAATGGCCTCAATTGCAAAAACATAACTGGAACCTTTTGATGCAGTCACATTTTCCAAAGATATCTCCGTGCCGTCATCAACGGCAAAATATACCACTTCCTGCTGTTCAAAATCGTCCGCCGTGTCCGTATTATTGATAACACGTACCTGCACGTCCTCACCGTTTTCCCTTGCAAATGCATGTGTGCCAAGTAAAAATCTGCATATATTTGCGGCGCTTCGCTGCAGCTCCCCCCGTGTCAGTGTACCGGCAGCGAGTTCTTCCAATGTATTGTCACCGGAACTGTTAACCGCACCGTCAGGGCATACCATATAAATATCATTCTGGGAGCGCACCATGGCAGCGAAATTCTTCTTGTCGGGCGTATTGCCGTCCTCACTGATATTGGCCCACCAATCCGTCATGACAATGCCGGAGAAACCCCATTCATTTCGGAGGATTTGCGTATTCAAATCAAACCGGCCTGATGTCCAGGTTCCGTTTACTGCTCCGTAGGTAGTCATAACTGATGTTGCAGGACCCTCTTTAACTGCGATTTCAAAACCCTTAAGATAGATTTCACGAAGGGCGCGTTCGGATATAACTGAATCGATCTCGTGTCTTCCGGTTTCCTGATTGTTGCCGCAGAAATGCTTGATTGTTCCGGTCACACCTGCCCGGTGCAGTCCCCTGAGCTGTGCTGCGGCCATTTTCCCCGTCAAATGCGGATCTTCCGAAAAATATTCAAAATTCCTGCCGTTTAAAGGATGCCTGTGAATATTCATGCCTGGTCCGAGTAATGTGTCGACCTTGTTTTTTACCATTTCCCAACCGGTCAAAGTAAACAATTCCTCTATTAGTTCTGTATTAAAGGTACAGGCGAGCAGTGTCCCGTTGGGCAGGCTGAAAGCTTTTGTTCCACAGTCAAGCCGCATACCGGACGGACCATCCGAGCAGCACCCGCACGGAATACCCATGAGTCTGAGCGGATCCGAGACACCGCCGAAAGCTGCAGCCGTTCCCGGTGTAACTTTCGGACTTCCCATGCCTTCTCCCCGGATGATGCAGGCCAGGTCATTATCAGACATCTGCCCTATAAATTCGTTAATGGAGATCCTGCCGGTCTTAACATCCGCCAGCGTGTACCCGATATTCCCTGTATACGGAATTTCCACGGGCAGATTACGGTTTCTGCGTACGGACTCTTTCTGTGTAGAAAGAGGAGTGTCCTCCCAGCCCATCATACTGCACCCATCCGTGTGTCCCTTTGGCAGCCCGTCCGGTTGTGTTGACGCTTCCGTCTGAGGCTTCATCCTTTGATACGGAAGACCGGGAGCCAGGGCTTCTGAGAGTGCCTCAGTAACAACAGTCCGGTCCTGGATAAACTCGCCGGATTTCTTCGCGTCCCTTACACTGTTTCCGGCAAATACCTGATAAGTACCGGCTTCGAGTACAAAGCAGGATTTATGCCCTGTTACACCCGAGTCATCATAGGAAGCAAATATTGATTTTTCCACAGTAAAATGGAGATCCTGTATTTCTTCCGGCTTGAGTTCTTTCGTCTTCCGGAAAGCCGCAAGGACCCTTTTGGGTTTTCCCAAAGCTCCCTGCGGGGCTTCCACATATATCTGGATGACCTCTTTTCCCGTGACCATACCGGTATTCTGAACCGATACTCTCAATTTCATCATTTTGTCATCTGTATTCTCAAAACCGCTCGTCTGTATTTTGAAGTTTGTATACGAAAGGCCAAAGCCAAATGGAAACATAACCTTATCTGCTGCCGCAGTCTCAAAATACCGGTATCCGACATAGATATCCTCTGCATAAAAATTGCGCGTGCGGTCCCCGAAATATGGATCAGAAGGGTAATCCCCTATTGAACGGGCAATCGTATCTGTAAGTTTCCCTGAAGGGGAGACCTTTCCGGTCAGTACATCAGCCGTCCCCGGTCCGCCGACCATACCGCCCTGCCATCCATACAGCACAGCGTCCGGATGATACTGTTCCACAAAACTCATATCCATAATGCTGCCGACGTTCAGCACGACAACCATTTTTTCAAACGAACGGCGCACCTTCGAAAGCATGTCCAACTCGACGGCAGATAATTGATATGCACCCGGTGCATCCCGGTTATCCTGTTCCTCACCGGCCGTTCTTCCGATAATTACCAGAGCCGTCTGAGCCTCTTTAGAGATGTTATGCACAAGGGCATCCGATACAGGCATCTCTTCCTGGGACCAGGGTTCATTCCCCCAGCCGATACCCTGATCGAAAGGATGTAACTTCTCCCATTCCCTGTAGACATCCAGCAGCTGCCCGTTTACCTCAATATCCGGGCATTCAAGCAGGGCATCCAGGATTCCTGTCACTTTTGATACATTAACCATTCCTCCGGATCCGGTTCCGCTTTTATAATAATGACTCTGAATTCTGCCGAAAACCGCAATCTTACTGTTTTTTTGAAGCGGAAGAACATGGTTATCATTTTTAAGCAGCACAATTCCCTCGGCGACTGCCTGCTCTGCCAATTTACAGTATTCGTTCCAATCCAGCACCATAATCTTTTCCTCCGATATTTGAACTCTGATATTTCCATTGTATCCGTAAATAACATTGTTTCACAGATTCGAATTTATCCAATTTATAGGTCGATATTGACATTTATGCACAAAAATTTAAAATGGAAGTTGTTAAAATATCCTTATTTTGATTTTTGCCCGTCTAAAATGAGAAAGAGGCCTGCAAATGATTTACAAACACGAACTTGTACAGGATGATTTCGAGCTTCAGCTTCGTTTTGAAGTCATTCATACAAGCAGCGAATACTTTCCGGCCCACTGGCACAATCATCTGGAGATTCTTTTCATACTGGACGGCACAATGACCGCATATGTGAATGACCGGAAATACGAATTGCTTTATCATGATATGCTGATAATCAACCCAAGGGAAATACATTCCACACAGATTCACGGCAGCATCCGCTACATACTTCTGCAGATTCCGCTGGATGACCTGAAGCGGTTAATGCCTAATTTCGAGATGCTGCATTTTGAAGAGTATTATCCACATGTGTCATCAAAAAGCGGGGCCTCTTCGAAAGTGGAATCCCTTCTTCTGCAAATGGAGAACGAATTCGAAAAAAAAGACAATGGCTATCAGCTTCTTTTCACATCCATGTTTTACGAATTATTGCACGAACTATATAAGAATCACTCCAAACAATTATCATTTCAAAGTAAAAATAAAGCTGCAAAGAACCTGCACCGCATTGAACTGATAATGGAATACGTAAAATCCCATTATCAGAAGCCTATTACACTTGATGAAATCTCCGGCATACTATCGGTCAGTCCGGAATATTTCTGCCGCCTCTTCAAAAAGAATACCAGCCAGACATTTCTGGAATATACCAATACGGCCAGGCTTGTACATTTCCATTCGGATCTGCTCCGTACAAATGAAAGCATCACATACCTGATGGATAAGAACGGCATAACAAACTACAAAGTGTTCATCCGGATGTTCCGGAATGCCTATGGCAACACACCCAATAAAATCAGGAAAAATGCATAAGGGATAAGGTATGTGATTTGTATGCGTTACTCATGCTTCTTCTTGTACAATTCACCTGCCGTCACTGACAGTCGGCCTCCGTTTTTGCATAGGACTTCAAGTGAAGCATGTACTCCGGATGCATCCGGCTTCGGATTTATATATGTGTATTTATCACTCTGCTGATAGAATATGCCATAATACCCACCTAAGCCGGTATAAATTTTCTGCTCCGAATCTTCGGTATTCAAACCTGCGTCCTGTAAAAACAGCAGCACATGGCGGCCTACAGGTATCGGGTAGTACCCGTCAATTCCTACAACAACGGATGTTTTTTCAGTCTCCGTTCCTATTTCTTCAACTGCTTCATTCTCCAGTTCCGTACCTTTGATATAATCTTCCATCTTTACCTGGCCGCCATGCTCTTCTATAAAGATAACGTCGCCCTTTGAGAACGGCCCGCTGTAGACAGTGTCAACGGATACCTCCGTAAGAGTATGCAGAATGTTGTTCCTGAAAATCGGATTTGCCGAAAGGACAGTGCCTGTCACAATTCCGGCAGCATCTCTTTTTAATGCTTCGATGGAATCATATTCCGTAGTGTTGTCGCCCTGCTCATACATATACATGACAGCTTCCTCATTGTTTGAAGATGCTGCATCTACTTTCGCCCTCTTCGTGGCGCGTTTCTGCCATGCTCTTACATAGTAAATGGAAATGTTGGTTTTTGTCCGGATATACAGGGCCGTTGATTCAGAAATCCTGACACTTTTATCAAATCTGATACCGGTTTTCCAGAATGCGTTTGCAAATATCTTTCCAATCTCTTCTAAATTATCAGTGAGGGGGGCAATCTGGTAGTCTAAAGGTTTCTGTAATTGATACCGGACAGTAACCTCTCTTTTTTTTGCTGCGGCAAAAGTTAAATAAGCATATTTGTGCGTGCAGGCATGTTTTGCAAGCTGAAGCCATCCGGTAGAAGGCTTGACGAACACCTGGCTCTTTGATCCCTCACGGACAGCTGTATCGGCAATAAAATATATCTTCCTAGTAAGATACGCTTTGTAGAACCGTTTTCTTGTCAGATAAAAAACAAGATACGCAATAATTAACAATGGCCAGATGAGAGTAATGATATCTCTAACCAAATGTACGGCAGTAATATCAAAAACGGTCGATTTTGAGATGGTGTTGTTAAGAGTTCCCGTCACAGTGAACCTCCCTGTCGGATAAAGCAACGGAGGCCACGTGGCTGCAGGCCGGAAGGAATAACTTCCGTCGTCTTCCTGCTGAAGGGTATACGGGATATTCCTGTCCAGGGATATTTGGAAGGTAAGATCTTTGGTCTCTTCCTTTGTCAGAAGAAGACCGTCGCCTGTTATTACAAACCGGATCGAATCCAGACTCCCGGACAGATCATCACGGTCAACTGTAAAGCCCTCCGGAACAACAATAATCTTATAGACTGTTTTATCAGAGGGATTCAGCGGATTTACCGGGGTAACCGTAGTGACTGGGGAATCCTTTTTAAGCGGATTGATCGTTACTGAAACTGATATGGGTGCAGACGTCCCTGTTTGAAGGGTCGCAGTAAGATCCGTTTGGGCATTTTTAAGCGAAATGTCCGATATGCTCATACCGTCCGCTGATAATACAGCAGTACCGTTTTCACTGTATCCGATACTGCCGGCAGTATTGACTCCAAGTGTTGAAATATCAACCTCAGCACCTGTCGTTATATCAAATATACGGGCTGTGGCACTGATAACGTCCGTCTCCCGCAAGGCAGACAAATCCGTTACTTCCTGTCCGTCCTTCATGATGCTTAACCGAAGCTCAAGGTTGGATTCACGAACAGCGGGGGAAAATACCTTTGATACGGTGAGCGGAAGGAAATTTCCGAATGTCAGTGTGCCATAGACCGCCGTCTTCACATTTTTCAGCGTGATTCCCTGCAGGCTCATACTGTCAGAGGATCCTGCTTCAACATCATTCTCCGAATATCCGACACTGTATTTAATATCACCTTTCAAAAGCCCTGTATCCACTTCATTATCTGTACCGGTTTCATAAAGCTTGATTTGAAGATCAATCTTATCTTTCTCCTGCAGTGAGGATACATCCGCAACTTCTTTACCGTCCTTACTGATCGCAAGATGCAGTTCAAACGCCGGCTCAACCATGATATCGAGTGCATTAATATCAACATTATCGGAGAATTTCAGCGTATATTTGCCTGCCGTGATACTTTGGCCTGCATTTTCAACCAGGAATGCTTTGCCATTTAAGTTCGTATCCGAAGTCCATCCGGATTTTTCCGGATATTTCAGTGACACCTGCTGAACAACACTCAGTACCGTTCCCCCGTCACCGGTAATACTATCGAGAGCAGCCGATGAGTTCTGCATCAATATGGCAATGTTCATCAGGGGGATTTCCGTGGTTACTTCCACTGTCTTGCTGTCAACGAGCGTAATATAATCCTTACTGATGCGGTATCTTCCTGATACAGCATTCGAAAGCTCCGAAAGTACCGATACGATTGCTTTGCCGTCATCACATTTCCTGGCAATGATATTAAGGGCCGGCTCGTTTGCTGCTTCAATTGCATTACTTCCTATTGCAAGGTAAATGGTATGCAGATCCATTCCGTCCGAAATTTGAGCCTGCGAAAAACTCTGAAGCGCAGTATCCAGTTCGGCTTTGCCAAAGACACCCTTTTCATTGAATTCCCCGTCTGAAAGCACAATCAGCCAGTACTCTGTTTCTATACCGCTTGAACGGTTGCTGCCGTACCTTTCGACAAGTTTATTCTGCGCGGTGGTAACTGCCGACTGAGGTGTATTCCCGCTGTCGAGGGCTGACCGGATATTGTCCACCGCATTCTGACGGTTTGTAGAAAAGTCCCCCGGGACCGCAGATGTGCCCGGATTGCTCATATAGGTGATGTAAAGTTCATCATCTGCATTGAGTAATCCGCATAAAGTCTGCACTGCATAATTGGTATATGACCAGTTCATCGAATGATTCGAGCTCATGCTTCCGGAATCATCATAAACAATGGATACAACTTTCCTTACATACAGGGAATTTGCAGATAAAGAAGACCATGAGAAGCAGGATAATGCAAGAAAAACGGTAAGTACAAACGAAAAAATTTTCTTCTTCATCGATCTACCTCTGCCTTCAACCAATTTCAGCAGCTGTCTGTTTCCCCGAAAAATATATATCAACGAAAAAATACATGACGTTCTATCTACGATTTGAAGTAGAACTCCTTATAATGACAATCACCTTTGAGAAACGGTACCCGGAATTTTAAAGACTCTTGTCAATACTGTGCTGTACCTTAAATTTTACCATTTTTACGAAGAATCATCAATATGGATACTTGAATCAGCTCGAGTTGCCGGACATTCATCGATAAATTTGAACAGAAAGGGAAATGTTCACAATACTGCGGCCGTGCCGGCAAAGAGCCGCTTTGTGCTTTGCCTCACTTATGCCTTTGCATCAACATAAATAATCTGTATAATCTTCTTTGAGTTATCAAAATATTAAACTGCAGGAGTATTATATGAAATCAAAGAAGGTCATTGACTGGATGTTCCGGCTTGTAAAGGGAATGTTCATCGGATCCGGTGCAATTCTTCCGGGCGTAAGCGGCGGTGCACTTGCTGCCGTATTCGGAATTTATGAACGCATGATCGCATTTTTGTCTAATATACGGAAAGATTTTGTCAAAAACGTACTCTTTTTTATCCCCGTTGGAATTGGTGGTCTATTCGGGTTTTTCGTTCTTTCGATTCCTCTGACTTACCTTGTAGGAACGGACGAAACCCCCGGAGTGGCAGTAATCCAGACAATCTGGTGCTTCATTGGCTGCATTATCGGCACGATGCCCTCCCTCTATAGAGAAGCCGGAAAAGAAGGCCGTAAACCGCATCACCTTGTATTAACAGGCATTACTGCTGTTCTGGCCTTTGCCGGTCTTCTGGTCGCCAAATTTTTCCTTAACACGGAAGTTCCGCTGAATTTCGGTACATGGGTCATGGCAGGTATCATCTTCGCATTGGGCGCAATTGTTCCCGGATTAAGTCCGTCAAATTTTCTGCTGTACCTCAAGATGTATGGCCCTTTGATGGAAGGCGTAAAGAACCTGGATCTTGGAGTCATTATTCCCGTTGGTATCGGCGGAGTACTCTGCGTTCTTGGATTTGCCAAACTGATGAAATTTATCCTGACAAAGGCATACGCCAATGTATTCCACTTCATCCTTGGAGTCGTAGTTGCTTCTACCGCAATTATTGCCTTCATGCCTGACTATGCCGGCATTACCCCCCTGATCATCCTTGAAAGCATTGCCCTGTTGCTGGCCGGTCTTGCACTCGGGCTTTTCATGGGATGGCTCGAAAAGAAATACAAACCTGACTAACGGGATCCGGTTCTGAGCATCTTCCAAAATTCGGATCCGGATTCAGGATTTATTATAAGGGAGAAGCCGAAATGAAATATTTAGTAATCGGGGCCGGCGGTACAGGCGGAAGTATTGCAGCAAATATGACGCAGGCCGGCAAAGACGTTACCGTTATCGCCAGGGGAAGTCATCTGGCAGCAATTCAAAAAAGCGGCCTTAGAATGGAAACGTCAAGCAAAGGGAATTACACAGTCTTTCCCGTAAAGGCTTGTGATATGGAACATTACAAAGAACGTCCCGATATTATTTTCGTATGTGTGAAAAGCTACTCTGTAGAGGAAATCATCCCTTTTATCGCAGGGACCGCCCACAAAAACACAGTAGTGATACCCGTTTTAAATGTCTATGGTACCGGCAGCAGGATGCAGCGGCAGCTTCCGGATATGCTTGTGACAGATGGCTGCATATATGTGGCAGCTGAGATCAAAGCACCCGGTACAATATTACAGCGTGGGGATATATTCCGGATCGTATATGGTGTAAGAAACCAGTCGGAATACAGGCCGGTACTGGAACAAGTGGCATTTGACCTGAAGGACAGTAAAATAGAAGGCATCGAATCGGATAACATCAAAAGGGACGCGATGCAGAAATTCTCATTCGTCTCCCCAATGGCCGCCTGCGGGGCATATTACGGAATAACGGTCGGCGCAGCGCAGCATACCGGAAAAGAACGAAATACTTTTATTTCATTGATGCATGAGATAGCCTCGCTGGCAGAAGCGATGGGTATACATTTTGCCGTAGATATAGTCGAAACAAACTTAAAAATCCTGGACAATTTATTACCCGAGGCCTCGTCTTCCCTTCAGCGGGATCTGAAAAACGGACCAAAATCCGAAATCGACGGCCTTCTATTTGAAGTAGTCCGTTCAGGCAGAAAATATGGCCTGTCCCTACCCACGTACGAGATGATAGCCAGGCAGTTCGGATTCGAGTAGATTCCGCAGGTTTAATTCCATAGCGTCCGCAGGACGCCCAGCAATGAAGTCGATGTGTGTTTTGAGTAGATTCCGCATAAATACAGATTCAAGATTCACTTCCTATTTAATGCAAATTGATTCATTAGCTTTCGAGTAGATTCCGCAGGATTGCAACGCAATCCGAGGACTGACCGAGCGAGAAAGCTAATGAGTCAATTCCGAGGACTGCTCGAGCGAAGCTCGTCACATAGATAAAAGATCCCCATCCTTTCGGATGAAGACCTCCATTTTAATCCAGTAACGAGCACTAACCCTTCATCCGCCTAGCAGAGCAATTTACTTGCTTCTGAGTAGATTCCGCAGGTTTAATTCCTTAGCGTCCGCAGGACGCCCAGCAGTGAAGTCGATGTGTGTTTTGAGTAGATTCCGCAGGATTGCGTTGCAATCCGAGGACTGCTCGAGCGAAAAACACATATCGACTTCACTCCCACTCAATAGTTAAAACATATTCTCTCGTTTATATCGTGATATCTCGTCTATAAAACAGGGTGTTTTTCCATATATTCTACATATTTTTCATGGTTTCATTTGTTCTTGGGGTCAAAGTGTGGTCACGAAAAAAGATGTTAAAGCGGCAACATTTTGTATGCGAATAATTATTACTTTTATCTGTGCCAACGCCGGAGTTATTTTGACCATTCAATCGGAACAGGGTGTCTTGATGAAATCGAATTCCCCTGTCTTGGTTGTTCCGGATTGGGGTGTCCTGACTGAATCGGAATGGGGTGTCTTGGAAAAGTCGGATTGCCCTGTCTTGATCACTCCGGAATACTCACAGCATGTAAGAGGTCGCCGGTTCGAGCCCGGTATTCTCCACCAAACAAGTCCTATATGAACCCTTATTTTTTCATCGGCGGGTTCGCCGTAACGGTTCAGTTATAGGTAGTAAAACGAAAGAACGGTTAAGGTATAATGCCTTGACCGTTCTTTTTCATCCTTAGAATAGTAGAACTATGATAGTTCCCCAAACTCCATAGAAATTGAAAGCGACAGTTCCAAGTAATTCTAATGTAATAAAGTTGCTAAGATACTTGTTGTGTAGTGGCATAACACCCTTGCAAAGATTTCAGCATTAATATTTGTACCTCCGAAGCAACCGTTTGCAATAACTACTCCGCTATCACAAACGGCACCCCAGCCAATGGCAGGATATGGTTTTGTTATCTTTGATCCGTCAGTATAAAAATCCATTACTTCAACCCCCACAAATTTATTAATTTACTGACTCCAGTCACCAGTATTCCCAAGATAGAGACCATTTGAATCATATACGTTCCCACTTATTGTGTCTGTATAAGTAGTTGCGCCGCCCCACGTAACCCATGTATATGGTCTACCGCTGTTAATTAACCAAGAAATGCTAATATCACCAGTATTCCCAATTAAAGGATCGCTTGTAGGTGCAGTTGTTGTTTTGGTTGTGGGAGTTGTAGGAGCAGTAGTGGCCTTTGTTGTAGGGGTTGTGGGGGCATCCGTAGCCTTAGTCGTAGGAGTTGCTGTTGTAGTAGTTGCAGAGGCTGCAGTTGCCGAAGTTGTGGTGGTTGGAGGTACGGCTGTAGTAATTGTGGAGGTTGTGGTTGTGGGGAGTGCAGTAGTTTCAGTGGGGGTAGTTCCGACGGTTGTGGACAATGTAGTTCCGACGGTCGCGGTAGTGACGCGGAGAGTTGTGGGAGAAGTAGTAATTTTTGACTCACTAACAAAACCAGACTCTGTAGATGAAATATCAGATCCGCTTTCAACCTTTGCAGCATTTTTATTGCAGCTTGTCATAACGCCAGCAATTAATGCTATACTAACAATGAAAGTTCCAACATATACTGCATTATTAATTCTCATTTTAATACCTCTAATTTGTTTTCATACTACCATCCGGATTGTGAAACATCGCTGCATAATCATATCCCATATATGCACCAGTGTCCGTATTCCACATATTGGCATTTATATCAGTCCATGTTCTAGTGCCATCATCCCAATTCCAAGAATACCAAAATGCGGCAGGAGTTGGTGTTCCATTCTGTGTTTCTGTAGTTGAAACAGTGGTAGGTGCAGCTGTTGCTTTGGTTGTGGGGATTGTAGTCGTCTTGGTTGTTGCCTTTGTTGTTTCAGTCTGTTTTGATATAGTTGGTGTTGCTGCAGTAGCTTCAGTAGTTGGAGTCACTGTTTCTTTCTGTGTAGTAGTTGCAATTGACGTTGCTGTAGTAGGAACCATTGTCTCAGTAGCAACGGCGGTAATAGGAGCTGTGGTTTCTGTAGTACTATTTGCAGCTGAAATTGATTCGGAAGAAGTAATTTCTGTTGATTCAGTTATTGACTCTTTCTTATTATCAGGATTACAACCAGAAACAATTCCTACAACAATTACTACACTTATAATAAAAGCTCCAACATATAATGAATTATTAATTCTCATTTTCTTTTCCTCCTTAGAATTAATACTATTTTAGTTCCAGCTGCTTCTGTTGCCAGCAAAAGTGCCATCATTTAACCAACAATTATAAAAATATTATCGTATGTTTTACCAACTACTCTTATAATCAACTTTCAATTGATTGTGTGTTTTTATTGTGACCAGATTCAAAAAGTGTGACGTAAGCAGACGAAAAAGATACGCTAGGCACTTTATGAATTTTTACATAAAGAACCCGTCTATATCAAAGATATGGTCCAATTCATCGTTTGACGTTGCACGCGACACCTTGTCACGAATAGCGCCCTTTGACATGTCAAGCCGTTTGAAACGGTTACGGCCAGCTGCATCGCAGCCCATGCGGATTAGTTGAATACGTCCGACACCAGGGTTCTGCCTTGCGTATTCAGCAAAACCTTTCGCCTTGCCCAAATTATCATTATATGTGGGATTGTGCGGCTCCAGAATATCTATCACATAGCCTGAAACATCATCTTTACGAACAATAACAAAATCAGGATATGTCGGCTTTATCTCTTCTGCAATTTCATAAGGAATACAGAGAGACCATGGTTTCCGTGGAGGATTGCGAAGCCAGCAGACAAAGTCTCCGCACTGCTCTTCCTCTGCAATAACGCCTTCCTCCCAGCTGTTCAGATTCATTGTGGCCGTTTCAGTCTGAGCATTAACAAACAGGTGGTCGCTATACTCTTTACCGCCGGTCTCATGCGGGACCTGTATTGTTTCCGGCAAGTGGAAATTATGCTTGCTGATAATGTCACCGTCAGAGACGATGTTATCATATTGCTTCTGGAAACGGACATCGTGCAGAGTGGGTATATATCGTCTAAAGTTGTCATTTATCTCATGGAACTTGCTTTTGGCAAAAGTATTCAGCTGGCCAATGCACTCATCGTCGGCAGCAAAAATAATCACATCCACTTTATAACTATTCGGATCATCTGGGTCATAGTGTCTCTGACCGTATTTGTTGCCTACGCCTTCATTACCAATTTTTATTTCGGCATGCCGGAATTGACGTCCTATGTCAGTATCTGTGGTAGCAACCCAGTCGTGTAGACCATAATAATCGACGGTCTCACCGAACACATCAAATATCTGGGTAGAGAGCATAAACTGCTTTACTTGGTCAGCAAGAGTGTCATATTTCCCATCAGTCTTTATAGCTGCAATGAATGTTTCGATTAAAGAAACAACCTCATCAACAACATCTGCTAAGGCTGTTTGATCTAACCCGGACTGACTCAACAACCGTGCAATCTTGTACATCGAGTTCAGATAATTACTAATTCGCACCTTCCTGACATCATAGGTTAAGAGCGCCGAATCGTTGATAAACTTCATCACAGCTTCCCGGTCAAATCCCATCAAAGGTGCTTCTTCTTGGTGCGTGACGGGCTCTGCAACGGCAGTAGAATTATAGACTTCAGGTGATGTTAATTCTTCGGAAACGGTTGTAGATACCGATACCATGCCGTTTTCTGTGTGCGCATCATATGTTTGAGACGACGCAGCAATAGTGTCCGGTTGCCCATGCGTAGACACATGTTCTTCTTGCGACTGAGGCCTCGGTATCTCATTACCAGTGATATCGATCTGCCCTGGAATCGGTGCCTCTTGGCGTGTCATGTGATGCCTCACAGGACGAACCGTAAGCGTGTCAAAGGTATGTTGTCCCAGATACTCTCCATATACATCTGTCGGAATATTACCACCTTCCGCACTTTGCAGCGCTTCTACAACCTTTTTCACCGAATCCGCATTGAAATAAGGCAGATACAAATGAACATCATTCAGCGTGTCATCAACCTGGACATGCATCTGCATAGGCGTACGTACCATTCTGCCAAGAAGCTGTGCAATATAGGTGGCATCATTGGCATGACGGAAGGACATCATCGTTTCCGCTCTGGGGCAGTCCCAACCGGTGGAAAGATTTTCTTTAAAGAACACCATTTTGATGTTTTTGTCATCTGATATGCGAGAGGGTTCTTCATAACGTACCTCCAAGCCGTTTATAGAGATGGCGGCAGAAGTCTGACCGAAAGTGTGTACTACCTCTCCGGGCTGAAACTTAAAGCCTACACGCTCTTCAATCTTGCTAAGGCAATCGTCTAAATCAGTATCAGAAATATGACTGCCGGTTCCGTTCAGCACCTGGATGACAAACACAGGGTTCACATACGCATAGTGCTGTTCATAGCAATACTGCGCCCAGTGATCCCATTTTTGTTTCCATTCGTCAGCTGCCGCCTGGAGGACGGCCATGTCTTTATTGATGGACTGTTCCTCCGGATATGTGATAACAATTTTGTCCTTCAATAATCCGGAAGCGCGTACTTCATCCGCTGTTACTACAACATAATGTGTTGTGGAGTTCGTACCAGCGACCAGTGCATTGAAACGCTCGGATGTTGCAGACATGCCGATGACAACCGGCATAGAGGAAATGCCATCATTAGGACTCCCCTTAAGAAACTTCTGCATGATGGTTGTGGCTTTCCCAGCTTCACGCCCCTGCATACCGCGATGTGCTTCATCAATGATAATGTAGAGTCGATTGCTCTTTTCCCTTGCAGTATTGGCGAGCGTTTCCCAGATGGTATATGTTCTGGAATCACCGTGCTTCGTCAGATTGCTGCTTTTGCCAAGTTTCTGTGTGTTAAGGAAATAAACATGGCTGTCGTCCAGATACTCTTGGTCAAAGGAATCCTCACTGATGGTAACGCATTGATCCAAACGGATTTTATCTGCCTTGAGGTCTATTTTCTGCTTGGATTGCTCATTCAGCTGCGGAGAATCCGAAAGCCAGACAAACACGGCATTCTGCTGGTCCGGATATACATCGTCTCCAAAGAAGATACTTTCAATCAGCGAGGCCATGATGATGGTCTTACCTGCACCTGTGGGCGCTGTAAAAGAAACTACCTGTGAGGAGTAGGTACGGCGATAGCTGCCCAAAGCTTCAGCCGTTTTCATACGAATCTGAGCTAAAGCCCTATTTTGGAATGGAAATAACTCTGCTTTCATGGCTTACCTCCCTGTATTGATACGGAAATTATCGAGATAATCCCTGTATAGCTGATATGTATCTTTACCCTCAAACGGCTGTATCATTTCGCGATATCCCGCCTCGGAATCGGTGACAATATAGATGGTCTTGATTTCCGGATACTTTTCCACCTCTGTTTCAAACTGGCTATATACCGTTTCGCACGTCAAAACGGCGAAGCGGTTCTCAGGCAGAATCAGCATATCAGGAATATTATCCTCTGCAATATTAGGACACGGCCCGAAAGCACTGGCCTTCATCCACAATGTGGGCAGCATTTCCTTAAACTGCCTACCAAGCGCCACCATGTTTTTATCAAGAAAACCGAGCTTAAAGTAGGCGGCATTAGCCTTGAAACCGTCTGCCATTGCGAGATCGCTGCCGATGTAGTTGCCCTTGAGCGGATTACCGTTCACATCATGTCCTTCGATTGAGCAAATCGTGCGCGGCCATGTTACATAACGGGCAATGCCGAGCTTTTCCCATTCCTCGTCACCGGGTTTATAACTTTTTGCCGTAAGCGCATTTGCTTCAGCATCGGAGACCTCGTTATTCGTCACTATAATGCATCGGCGATGACCGCCATCTTCTTCGTTGAGCAGATTGACAGCATGGAGAGTGGTGCCTGATCCAGCGAAAAAATCAACAACAAGTGCTTTTGGCTTGTTGGCGGTAAAGAAATATATACAATCCTTAACAGCATATAACGATTTTGGAAATGTAAATCGTTTGTTAGAAAAAATGTTGCCAATTAGTCTTGACCCGTATTGTGTGGAATCATGTGGCGCAATTTTCCAAATATCTCCCGGAACAGCCATTACATATTCTGTGGCATTGTCATCAACAATGATCTCATTATTGATTCCACGTCCAATGATATTAAAATCGCCATTTGTTACTTTTGAATACTCGCCATCTTTAAGAATGTAGACAGTGAAGCCCCTTTCTGAATTCCCTCCTACACGAACACGGCCTTTCTTCATACGCTCCATAAAAGTAGAAGTTGACCACTGCCAGTTGCCTTCAGTACCATTTTGCCTAATAGGCAGTAGGGGATAAAGTCCTTCTTTTATAGGGGCGTCTAGTACATTTGGAGGCAGTGGATCTCCAAGTTGCTCTATTTTACCTGTGGCTGGATCTATATAGATTGGATAGAAACCTCCTGGCGAATGTCGTCGCTCTGCGTTTGTCCCAGATCGTTTCAGCATATCCCACCGGATGTTACCTGTGTGTGTTCGCCCCCTGCTGGAAACCCATTCCCGATTTAGCCGCACACGCAAAGGAGAAGATCCGCCTAACATAACGAAAAAAACATATTCTCCACTCCGCCCAAATTCTCCGGCGCGAGCAACATTTGCTGGATTTATCATCGTGCTTATCATCTGTATTCTTGATTCGGGGAAAATTTCTTCCAGTAGACAGCCGAGGTGTAGATACTCTTTTTCATCAATTGTCACTATGAGGACAGAATTTCCCGGGTTGAGTGATTATTTCACGTTCAAGATACCGGCAATTCACGAATTCGATACCGGTGATATTGCAGTTGGATACTGGTAATTGTGAATAGGATACCATTTGTAATTAGTTTTGTGCCCCAGAAAAATGCGAATGACACAGATTGACAAGTTGCCGCGAAGCGGCTTATTTTAAGGAGGACGAAAAAGATAAACATGCATGGACGGCAGTGAAGAAATTTGCCCATTCCTTCACTGCCAGAGCCAGATCATTTTTCAAGCCTCAGTTGAGGGTGATTGGACGGAGAAAATGTTGTTTGGATTGTTAATTTGTCGGCTCGGCAGCTCTTACGCCCTGCTGTGCATGTAATTCACGCATGTTGAGATTGCCGGAGAAGACTCTAACTGCATTGTGTATAATTCGATCCATAATGGAATCTGCTAAAATCCCTCCTCCAA
>Ga0209123_1000572_pt1 | contig 44902 bp, 43 predicted proteins | sample BarGraIncu00431A_FD_184500 | JGI IMG/M metagenome (GOLD analysis project Ga0209123, IMG submission 184500) | Arctic peat soil microbial communities from Barrow, Alaska, USA - Barrow Graham LP Incubations 004-31A (SPAdes) (version 2) | ecosystem: Environmental > Terrestrial > Soil > Wetlands >...
TTTATTCATCATGGCAACCTTTATTTGAAACCAATAAGCTACTGTCAAATTATATTAAGCTTTCCCAATGATTTTTGCTAATCAGCAAAGTGTTGTTCAGAGCATTTTGCAATATTCTTCGAGCAAAAGCTTTCTGGCTGTACTTTTTAATAATTTTCAACTTCGCATTATAGACATAATGGCTACAAAGCGATTCCTAACGACTCTCGTATGGAAGCGCTACTTAAGCTTACGGTTAATACAAGCACTCGTCACGCGTTAGAGTTTTGTCATCATTCCCACAGCTTATCCATAGTTTTCACTCTTTCCGACGAATTCCACCTTACCATCCATCACAGGCAACAACCCCATGATCACCTAATCGTAGTACTTTTCCCAGCTCCGTTAGGACCGATCAGTCCTACCAGTTCACCGGATTTTACTGACAGGGCCACGTTCTTGATAATATCTGTATTGTTGCCGGATATTTACTATGATGCTTGTTACGAAAACAAAGCCATCCCCCAACAATCTTTACATGAAAGCTTGGCTTTTTTATATGGTTAAGGAGTCTGCTGTACCATAAATCCCTGTCGTTACCCATGACGACGATAAACTCACCTGATAGAAAACCCCATTATAATGTAGAGACATACCCTTCAACAAACAATATCCTACAAATGAATAATAATAATAATATCGATGAAATTAAAATAGTAACACCTAGAATTATACCTAGAACAATTGCAATGCACTTTGCAAGTACAGATTTTCCATCTATAAACTTCTCCTCTATTTTCCATAAATCACCTTTTTTATTTAAAGAAATTAAATCTTTTATTAAAGTAATAACCACACCAAAAATTAGCAAGCTACAAGCCGAAATGCCAAAATAAACAACATTGTAAAATTCTAAACTGTCGATTAATAATATAGGAATTGCAAGTGCAAAAAACGCTAGATACGGTAGCGACTTGTTCATCTTTGAAATGAATAGATGTTTACTTAAGCCTAATAAAATTGCTCCGACAAGTAAATATGCTGGAGATATTAGAAATATTGCCAGCATTCCAATGCTATCAGGTTCGTACCATGGGAATGCTTTAAACGGAGTTGTGTAAATAACCAGTGACAATAATAGGACACATAACTCAAAAACGTTCACTATGGCAAACAATAAGACTGGCATCCGCATAGGCATCATTGCTAACAATCTTTTCCTCATAACTGTGTACCTCCTATTTATAGGCTTTAAATTATACCACTTATCAATGCTATTTATTTCTACAAAAGACTACCAATCCCTTGATGATAATACTTAAGTTAGTTACTTTGCTTTATATTACCTCATGTTCTTAATCCCATAAAAGTTTCGTGAACCGCAGGAATGTTAACGCTCTATGTTGAATTATATACTAACATTTGAAAGAGTAGAGGTTTAAAACTATGAGGGGATTCGCGAAAAGAGACTTCGTCTTGTTCTTGTTGGCCAGCGCGGCGATTGGGGTTGCGCAAAGTATTGATACTTCGTTTTTTAATAACTTTCTGAATGATAATTATCACATAAGTATCACCCAAAGAGCACTCCTCGAGATTCCTCGGGAATTTCCAGGGTTTGCGGTAGTCTTTGTGACGGGCCTTTTATTTGCCTTTGGAGATGTACGTACGGCAGCTGTGGCGAACCTTCTTGGCGGTTTAGGGGCCCTTGGGCTGGCTTTTTGGTCACCCGACTACCTGCCGATGATAGGCTGGCTGACCGTTTATAGTATGGGTCAACACTTATTTATGCCCATGTCCAATAGTATTGGCATGAATTTGGCCGTAGATGGCCATATGGGAAGACGGTTAGGACAGATCAATTCGGTGAACACGGCGGTATTTCTAGTCACGAGTCTGGTTACCGCTCTTCTATTTCGGTATATTAAAATTGACTATCACTTGGCCTTCTCCTTTTCGGCAGCAGCCTTTTTCCTGTCGGCCGTTCTGATTCTCAGTATGACGCCTCACTCTGGTAAGAGAGTGGGCAAACGCTTTGTCTTACGCAAAGAATATAACGTCTATTATGGGCTGAATATCCTGTTTGGTGCTCGAAAACAGATCTTTATTACCTTTGGCCCGTGGGTACTCATTAAAGTATTTGGGCAAGGTGTCGCCACTTTTGCCATTTTAAGCTTTATTATTGCTGGCCTCGGAATTGTTTTCAAGCCCCTGATTGGTCACCTCATTGACACGGTCGGAGAGCGATTTATTCTGGCAAGTGAAGCAGTGTCTTTAATCTTCATCTGCCTTGGATATGCCTTTACAGAGGGTTTACTCGGAAATTTTGGTCTAGGTAGAATTACGCTGTATGTCATCTGTGGTCTGTTTGTACTCGATCAAATGCTGGCCTCCGTGAGTATGGCCAGAGCAACCTATCTAAAGAGAATAGCGCTAAGCGCCGAAGATGTTTCTCCGACACTGTCGATGGGAATCACGATTGATCATATGGTCTCCATGTTTGTGCCGTTCTTAGGAGGGTACGTCTGGACAGTTTTTGGCTATCAATATGTCTTTATTGGAGGGGCAGCGATTGCCACGATCAATTTGCTCTTGACGACAAAGATGAAGTCGTTTAGCAAACTCCCGGATATAGAAAACTTGGCTAGCGCCAAGCCTCAGCGAAGGCGGTAGACTTAGTTGCACTTATGCGCTGTCCATGGATGGACGAGTGTCCCTGTAGCCAAGGATGGCGTGAAGGGACCTGCAGAAAGTATATAACAAAAAGCTATACTTTCTGACAGTGTATAGAAAACTTGGCTAGCGCCTAGCCTTAGTTGCACTGATCCAGGGACGTTTAGCCATTGAATAAAATCCAATTAACATCATGACATAAAGACAAATGCTACTTTCCTTTACCTTTACGGAAAAACCAACGATAAGCGATGCTTGCCGTTGGTTTCTAAACTAGTTACCAAACAATCTTCCGGGATTTCCTATCAAGAGTGTATCAATCTGTTCGTCTGTAATACCTGCCTCTTTTAGTACTGGAAGGACATTTTCAAAGATATTGGTGGGATGCCAATGGGCCAACATTTGCTGTACAATCTCCGGCAAAATCAGGGGTCTGCCTAGCCAATAGTTCACAGTGTCTTGGGACAATAATAGTTGCCTTCCATACCCCGTTCCCAATAGGCCGATTAGCATTGCCTCACGAACCGCATCTAAGGGCGCTCCGACGATTCCCTCCAGACCGAAGCGATCAAAGCCCAAAAAAACACCAGTTTTCAAGACGCGGACGTGGTCGACTACATTGGTATTTCCACACATATGACCGATTACGATTCGGCTGGGATCAGCACCTGCGGAAATCAGCAGTTCCGCTTGTTCCACTCCCATAGTCCCTTCCTGAGTGTGCGTGATAATAGTAACTCCAGTTTCCCTCTGCACCTTGGCAGCAACACGAAAAAACACTTTCTCATAATCGGTAATGATATCTTTACTGGATGCTAATTTAATGACCCCAACTTTTATACCCGTTTTCCCAATTCCTTCTGTAATTTCTCTTAAATACATCTCATAAACTTCAGTTTCCATATCACCTAACCCTGCTCGAAATTTAAAGTAGGCTGGCGCAGACTCGTAATAGTAGCCGCTCGAACAGATTATTTGTAGCCCTGTCTTTTCCGAAATTTCTCTTAACAACTCCGGGTTTCTACCACATTCGTTGGTTGTGGTATCAACCACAGTTTTTACCCCGTGGGTCATAAGTTTTTCCGCCACATTAATACCAACCTGCAGGGCTGCTTCCCTGTCAAATTCGCCCATTGTGGTATCCCCTTGAAAACCGGGATAACCGAAGACAAAATGCTCATGGAACAGGGTTTTTCCCAATTTGTCGGCACTTACTGGCCCTAACACCGTATTTACTGTCACTGTCACTCCACCTCTCCTAACTCAGTTTCAGATTCGCTCAAGTTGTGATCAGTACGCCAACGTCCAACGTTACGCCCCTTTACACTTTACACTTTTCCCTTTCTGCTTCCTGTAACTGGCGCCAGAGAAGTTTGCCGGTGGCCGACATTGGAAGACTCTCCACAAATTGCACGATGCGGGGATATTTATAGGCCGACATTGTACCCTTAGCCCACTTTATTATATCTTGTTCAGTCACTTTACCCCGTTCCGATTCATGCAAGATAACATAAGCTTTAACGGTTTCTCCTCGTTTTGTGTCGGGTACGCCAATCACACAGGCTTGCCGGATTGCCGGATGTTTGAACATCGTCAACTCCACTTCCGAAGGCCAGACTTTAAACCCTGCAGCGTTGATCATTCGCTTAACTCGATCAACAATAAAGAAATACCCGTCCTCGTCGTATTTAGCAATGTCACCCGTACGGAAAAATTGTTTCCCTGCGATGGTAATAAAGGCCGCCTCCGTCTCTTCTGGGCGGTTCCAATACCCTTTCATCACCTGGGGCCCCTTCACGACCAGTTCTCCTTGTTCCCCAAGTCCTAACTCCTGAAAGGTCTCGAGATCGATAATCCTGGCATCCACATCAAACGATGGAATGCCCAAGCATTGTAACTTCGGGCGGTCCGGTGGATTGAAGTGGGTCTGGGAAATTGTCTCACTCAAGCCATACCCCTCCGCATATCTCACGCCTAATAGTTGGAACAACTTTTCACCCACTGCTTCTGGCAAGGGGGCGCCACCTCCTCCCACAAACGACAGGGATTTCACGTTATAATTGATCAGGTTAGGGTTAGCCAGAATATCCACTACCATGGTAGCTATGTTTGCCCAGTGGGTACACCCGTGCCGTTCAACTAAAGCAGCGGCAAGTTCCCTATTCCAACGGGTTAGCAACACCATCGTTCCACCAGCAAAAATTGGTGCATTCATGCTATGTTGCATTCCCGTCACATGAAATAATGGTAAGGTCGTCAAAGTAACTGTATTGGCCGTCATTGAGGTCCATGCAGATGCTCCAACAGTGTTAGCATTCACTGACCCATGGGAATGAACACACCCTTTCGGTCTGCCAGTGGTTCCTGAGGTGTAAGGTAAAACTGCCATATCATGCTCAGATACCGTCAATGGGCCTGGCTTCAAACCAGAACTGATCGCCTCCTGCCAATAAATTGTCTGGGGATTATCAAAGTCAAGGCGAGGGGCACCAACTTCCTCAGGAATCTCCAAATCAAACTCGGGCGACGCATAATCACTATAGGCAGCAACAATAACGTGCTGTAAGGGAGTGCTATTTTGCAGTGGGGCAAGGCGCTCATAGAGTTCCTGTCCTGCAATGGCCACGGTTGCTTCGCAATCGTTGATATAAAACGCCAGTTCATCCGTAACATTCATGGGGCTCATCGGTACCACTACAGCGTTTGCCCGTAAGATGGCATAATAGGCGATCATAAACTGGGGTGAATTTTGCATAAAGAGAAGAACACGATCATTTTGGACAACCCCTAAATTACTTTGTAAAAAGCCTGCCAAGGAATCAACTTCATCTTGGAAGTGTCGATAAGAAATAATAGTGGATCGCTGTTTTATCAGGATACCTCCGAGCTGAGACAGCAAGATTATCATATAAACTGGTCATCGGTACAGATAAGCTGTGTCCTAGACGCTTAGGCCAAAATTCTAAATGTCTTGTTCTTGACATAATGCTACCACCACCTCCATCAAAATTTTAGTTGAACTCAGTCATCGGATAAGAGCCGTCGCAGCACTTTGCCCGCCCCGGTGGCTGGCAAGGACTCCCGAAACTCGACATAACGCGGGGCTTTATAGGGAGTCATTTTTTGTTTGGCCCAGTCCATTATGTCTTGAGCTGTTATATGGGTACCCTGCTCCGATTTTAGTACAACATAAGCCTTGACTACTTCACCTTTCTGAGCATCCGGTACTCCGGTTATAGCCACTTGGCTAATCGCTTCATGCCGAATCAGCATGGCTTCCACTTCCTCCGGAAAAACGCTGTAGCCCGATACTTTGATCATTTCTTTGAAGCGTCCACTGAAGATTAAATAGCCATCTTCGTCCAACCACCCCATATCTCCAGTGAATACCCAGCCGTCACGAAGAGTCTGAGTTGTGGCCTCTGGTTTATTCCAATAACCCTGGAAAACACCTGGATTGGTGAGAACTATTTCGCCCATCTCGCCTACTGGCATTTCCTCACCAGTTTCTGGGTCAATAATGCGAATCACCGTCCCGTAGTTCGGGATGCCTTGAGTTCCCCACTTTACCGCAGTCGGGGGCATAAATGTATCCGCGGTGTGAGTTTCGCTGAGACCATAAGCCGCCTCAAATATTTCACACCCTCCGGTAAACTTAGCCCATGCCTCCGCAATCTCTTGAGTTAGGATAATTCCAAAGCTGGTCGCTCTACTCGTTCTTAAGGAGGAAATATCATACGCTCCGGCATTGGGTACCTGCATGACAGCGAGATTCATAGGCACCACACTATACCACCACGTACATTTGTAGCGTTCGATGGCCTGCAGAACCGCGACCGGGTCAAACCGATACAAAAGCACCATGCTGGCGTTGGCATAGATTGGGCAGTTGAGCCCCAACAACATCCCCGCGATATGGTAAAGGGGCGCCACTGTCAGTAAGACATCCTCCGTCCATATTTTGTTGCTTTGAGCTACTGCTGCGGTTTTAAAGAGAGCGTTTGCATAACTAAGCATGGCGCCCTTCGGTTGACCGGTCGTACCGGAAGTATAGACCATTAGAGCAACGTCCTTCATGTTGAGGTCCACGAGAGGAACAGAAATTTCAAGTTCATTGATCACTGAGATCATATCGTGAACGCCCGGAATGAAGGGCTTCAGTTTACAAATCTCTGGTGGAACATTGAGGGTAGGCTTAGCCGGTAGAAGATCCCCGTAATTCGTGAGGATAACCTGCTCAATTTGTGTCTTTGACTGAACCTTCGTTATGATATCGTAGAGGCCGTCCGCTGCCACGATGACTTTAGCTTTCATGTCGTTGAGTTGGTACTCCAATTCCCACTCCTTAAACAAAGGACTGCACGGTCCAACGACTGCTCCGATCTTCTGGATTCCATAATGCGCAATAAAATATTGAGGACTGTTGGTGAGAAAAAGCGCTACGTGATCTCCTTTCTTAACCCCGGAGACTGTCAAGAAAGTTGCAAACCGCTCGCTGAGATCGTTTAATTCCCGATAGGTGATCTCTCGCCCATACCAGATGATCGCAATCTTCTCTGGATTCAAGTTAGCATTGTCCCGCAAGTACTCGTGCAATGGCTTTTGTCCTTGCCGATAAGTGAGCTCCTGTGCCAAATCCTGGGGCCAACTTTTACGCTTACGCTCGTCCATTCTAACGCCTCCTCAAACATGTTACCGCACCTAACCATGATCCCTAAAAAAACGAGGCCCCTAAGTGAACACCAAGGGGCAGCAGTCTTCTATTAATTTTGAATTTCCAATCTTATAATGGCATAGCTATTTTCTTCTTAAGCGTTTACTTGGCTGAGGACTCCGTCGTGGCAGCCGTTTGAAGTTTCGCTCTTTCTTCTTCTACCAGCTTGCGACGTAAAACTTTCCCTACAATAGTCCTAGGCAACTCATCCCTGAACTCCACGTGGCGCGGAACTTTAAAAGCAGCCATCTTGTTCTTGCAAAAAGCGATGAATTCCTGCTCAGTTGCTTCTGTATTGGGCTGCAATACAATATAGGCCTTGACCGTCTCTCCACGGTAGAGATCCGGTACCCCTGCTACAACAACCTCTTTAACCTTGGGATGTTCATAAAGAACTTCCTCAATATCACGCGGATAGATATTAAACCCACCTGCAATGATGATGTCTTTCTTGCGATCAATAACAAAACAGAAACCATCTTCGTCCATTCTGCCTATGTCACCCGTATGCAGCCAGCCGTTGCGCAAGGTTTCAGCCGTCTCTAAAGGCTTTTCCCAATACCCTTTCATCACTTGAGGACCTCGGATGCATATTTCCCCTACTTCTCCTACGGGAATTTCCCGGTCGCCCGTCTCCAAATCCATGATAACGCAATCAGTGTCAGGGACTGCTAAACCGATGGAACCAGCGAGCGTAGGACGATCGAGCGGGTTGCAATGCGTTATTGGGGAAGCCTCAGACAAGCCATAGCCTTCGACTAAATTTCCTTTGCCATGCGTCACTTCGGCAAATTTCTGGGCTACCTCCAAGGGCAACGGTGCAGAGCCACTCGTGCAGACTTTGATTGCAGCTAAGCTCTCACTATATTCTGCAATCCGGGGATGACTGTTAATTGCCATAAACATGGTGGGTGCACCCGGGAAGAGAGTAGGCTTATGGGCTCGAATGGCTTCCAATACTTGATCTGGGTCAAAGCGTGGCAAAATAATCTGAGTAGCAGCAAGCGCTATTGCATAATTAAGGCAGAATGTCATGCCATAGACATGAAATATCGGTAAAATGGTGAGAAGTCGTTCCTTTCCATACTCCATATTGCACGACCACTCAATCACTTGGAGGGTATTAGCGATCAGATTATAGTGCGTGAGCATTACCCCTTTGGATACACCCGTCGTACCACCCGAGTACTGCAGGACGGCGAGGTCTTCTAAGGGATTAATGGCTACGTCGGGATAAACAGGCTCATGTTTGATAAGTTCATCATAGGAATATAAGCCTTCTGCCGGCTGGACTGGTGCCAAAAAGTTAAAGACAATCACCCTCTCTAAGGATGTTTCCTCTAATATATTCTTCACCCTGGGATACAGCATTTCAAAGACAATGATGGTCGTTGCACCGGAATCATTCATCTGGTACGCTATTTCTCGTTCAATATACATTGGGTTTGTTTGCACAACAATTGCACCTAATTTGAGCAAGGCAAAGAAAGCAATTTCCCATTGGGGGCAATTCGGGCCCATCAGCCCAACACGTTCCCCTCTTACAATACCTATATCAGCTAAAGCACCCGCAAAGCGGTCGACCTGATCCCCGAACTGCCTATAAGTAACCGTCTGACCTCCAAAAATCATAGCAAGTGTGTCCGGCATTTTGGCCACTGTCTCATCAAGCATTTGTCCAAGCGTCTTATAGGGATAATCAAGGTGGTTCCTAACACTGGCGGGGTAACTATTAAGCCACAGTTTCTTGTTTTCCGTCATCCTCTATCTTCCTCCTTTATACTTTCCCAACACTAGCCGATGTGCCTTTTCAGGATTCGCTGAGTTTGCTACTTCTTTTGTCTTTCCCAAATGACGTTAATTTTTTCGCATTACACCACTTAGGAGAAACCAATATCATAATTTATTACAATATTCAGATATATATTGGTCATTTGCAATAATCATGCCAACCTGTAGAAAATAGGTAGGATTTTTTAAGCCTAGGTGGATATTATGCGCTAGCCATGACTCGACAAAGCACCAGTTCTTGGTTTTGCATAAAGAAAACCCTGCGTATTGATAAACAATCCGCAGGGGGAGATTACACCTGTATTAAAATGATACACAACCAGGATCTATTCATGAGATTTAGCATCTAATGCGCACACCCATCGGTGGAAATTTTCTATCTCTTCAGTGACTTCAGTTGGTTTCTCCTGCATACACATGTGTCCAGCACCCTTGATGGTTCTTAACCGGGAATTGAGAAGATTGTTATTTAAGAACTGGGAATATTTCGCTGGAGTCATGACATCTTCGTCTCCAACAATAATCAAACTAGGAACTTTGATTGTTTCTACACTTAGTCCCCGATCGAAGTTATTACAAGCCTCAAAATCTGTCCAATAGACAGCTGGGGAATGCTCCTTCATTTCTCGCATTGCTTCTTCCCGTTGATTGTCTGGTGTACATGAGCCATATAAATGATTGACATTCTTAAAAGGCATTTGTCCTGAAGCGAGGGTGTCTAAGATTTCCCGACTTACTTTGAGACGAGCGCCCGTTCCAATTAAAATAAGGCCACTTAATTTTTCCGGATACTGCAGAGCATACTCCTGAGCAATGGCGCCACCCATGGAATGCCCAACTAGGATGAATTTCTTCAAGGATAATGCCCCAATGAAGTCATTAATGAATTTAGCCATATCCTCAATATTGGAGAGCAAGCTCCCTTCTGATTTTCCATGACCAGGTAAGTCCATAGCCCATGAGTTGTATTGGCTATCAAAGATCGATAATTGTTCGGACCAACGCCGACTGGACCCGCCTGCACCATGTACTAGAACGATTGGCAATGAATTTCCAATCGTACTCTCATAGTAAATGTTAATACCTTTAACCGTTATGTAAGGCACTTAACCCTCTCCTCTCTCATATTTCTTTCTCAACTGACCAGTCTGCCATTAGCCCTTAAAGTGGCAATTAGAATGCCGTCGTTTACAATGGACCTAAGACGCCTGGTATGCCAGGTTTTGTAACTTCAAATGGATTTAAGATCTCATCAATCCTAGAATCCGGAAAAATATCCTCTTCTTTCAATACGGCTCTGATGGTCTTATCTTCGCTTAAAGCTTTTAGGGCGATATGGGCGGCTTGATCATACCCGATATGATGAATTAAAGCTGCAGCCAGTACCGCGGACTTTTCAAGATTTTCTCGGCATCTTTCTTTGTTGGGGGTAATTCCCTCAATACACTTCTCCCGAAAGATCGTCACGCCATGATTCAAAAGCTCTAGTGATTCCAGCAAGCTTTCCGCGATCAGGGGGATAAAGGCATTGAGTTCAAGCTGCCCCGATGACGCCGCCATCGTAATCGCGTAATCATTGGCCATCACCCTCATGGCCACCTGACCAATCATCTCTGGTATGACTGGGTTCACTTTCCCTGGCATGATCGTTGAACCAGCCTGCCTCTGAGGAAGCTCTATTTCACCCAATCCACCCTTAGGACCCGATGATAACAATCTCAAATCATTGGATATTTTCAACAGATTTGTGGCGCAGGCTTTTAAGAGTCCTGAGACTTCCACAAAAACGTCATTATTTTGGGTTATATCCATGGGATAGTCCGACCTAGCCAGCCCCAATCCCGTTAACGCCTGAATCGTATCCGTGATCATAAATATGTACTTGTTCGAAGCATTGACACCTGTCCCGATGGCGGTGCCTCCCAGATTAATCTGTCTTAAGCGTTCTTCTACTTTGTAGACTCTCCAGCGGTCTCTTTCTATGGCCTTTGCATAGGCCCCAAATTCCTGTCCGAGCATCATCGGCAACGCATCCATCAGTTCGGTCCTGCCAAGTTTTATCACATCACTGAATTCATTTTCTTTTCCCTGCAGTGCTTTTTGAAGTCCTGCAAGGGAAGCGCTTAAGTCTCTCAGCATATGAATGGCCGTGATTCTCAGCGCCGTCGGATAAACATCATTGGTAGATTGCGACATGTTCACATCATTTAACGGATGTACAACGTCATAGTCGCCTTTTATTCCCCCTAATAGTTCGATCGCCCGGTTCGCAATCACCTCATTGACGTTCATATTCGTCGAGGTACCTGCTCCCCCTTGAAAAGCACTGACGATAAATTCGTCCTTAAAATCCCCTGCAATCACTTCCTCACTCGCTCGAATGATTGCCTTGGCTTTATCGTCTGTTAGTTGCTTTAATTCTTTATTCACCATGGCTGCCGCTTTTTTAATCAGAGCTATTTGAGTAATCAACTTCAGATTGACACTTTTGGACCCGAGCTTAAAGTTTTCTTGGGCCCTCTTTGTGTTGATACCATAATAGCTTGTTTTCGGGATCTCCCTTTCGCCGAGTGCGTCCTTTTCTATTCTAAAGTTCACTTTATCTCCTCCAAGGAATCTCCTTCATACCTTCGCTAATCTCGTTAATTCTCATGCATGATCTACAACGAATCTAATCTAGTTGTAAATCACTGGCATAAGAATAGCTGATCATATCCTTAAAGCCCGTTTGACTATAGGCTCGTTCACTATGTGAGAATTCAGAGATTTTAGAGGCTGTAAAATCCTTAAAGTAACCCATAACGTCCTCGATGACCTCGATTTCTTCTTCGTTGAATAAGCGACGATCTGGCTCTCCGAGCGATATCATGAGTTCTCCCCCAAAGGATCCCTCCGAGGATTTTACGTCGATGGCTCCAACCGTCACCAAAGCCCATTGGACAAGGTCATGATTTGCCGGAACTGGCCCATAATGATGGTGAATATAGGCGAGGCCGGTGATCTGGTGTCCGTATCGTTTATAGCACAAAAAGTCTGCGTAAAATAGTAGCTTTTGCAGCTTACTCTTAAACACATCCTGCGTTTTCCAGGTAAAGCATTGAACCAGTGCCGTCAGCTTCTCAAAATCAAACTCTACATTGGTGATTCCGTCTCGAAAAATCGGTTGGAACACGGTGTCTAAATAGTCCACCGGGTCTAGCGTCTGCGCGAGATCCGTTTTAATGAACGCAGCTTCAACCTTACTCCGTTCCCGATCCTTTAATTTATGGCCCCTTTGTTCAATGAGCGTTTTGATATAATTGGGATCCTTGTGCAGTCTTAATAATTGGTCATAGTGGGAAGCATCAGGGATGGCGCCGCCCTCGTAGCGCACCAGTGTGGCCTGACTCCAGCCCAACAAAGTAGCGACAGTCCGGCCAGAACCGAAACGTCTCCGGATTTCTTTAATCTGTGTGGGGGACATATAGTTGTGCTTATTTCTGTATTCCTCGAAGGCCCGCTCTAAGTTCTTACTATCAAGTGCTTCACTAAATATTTCCTCATGACAAACTGTACAGGTTAAAACGTCGGACACCACAACGATTGGGTCTCCTTTGACTTGGAAAGTCTCCCGTTGTTTGATAACTATCGCATCCTGTTCGCAAGCGCACTGGTAGCAAACGTGTTTCAACATAGACCCCCCTTATATAAGCCCTATGCCTTAAACGGCAAGGTTGTCGGTCCAACCGAACGATGAAAACTTAGGCATACAGATCCCCTAGAATCAATCTTCAGTTTGATGTATACCTTCTGCGATCCTATACGTTTAATAAATTCCCAAATGAACTCGCCCGCTCTATCGCGATCAGCTTCTGGACCACGGTCATAATGCCGATAACTCAGCCCTATAATTTCCGCCTTCGCTTGAGGAACTGTCAGCCCTAAGGCTGCCAACCCCTGTAAATTGACCCTTCGCTCAACAAACGTCCATCTATCCTGTCTTATAAGAGCTTTAAACTCTTTTAGCATTTTTTGTATTTCTTTTTTAGTAACCATTTCTACACCTTTCAAGTGTAGTATACCCCATTTTGCTATTAATTAGTAGCGTGTCAGAAAATATTGTCATATTAAGGTAAAAATTCCGTTCGTGTAGTTTAGATTTTACTAGTTTTTCTTAAGTTTATTCTTTAGTTTTTTATTCAGTATTTTACCGACTTCATTTTTCTGAGTATCTGAGATGGGTAAGGACAGCGTTGCTCCGAAAAGCATTTTTTTGTCCTGGGTTATTTTTAAAAGGCCATAATGACTGTGCACACTGCTTTCGACCCATTCATAAGACTTGATGTCAGACCATTGAGTCATCACGCCATTGAAACAAAGACCCTTTTCGTAAATACCCCGACCGGATTTTTTAAACTTGACAGAATCCATGACTTCAAGGACTACAAACAGTGCGATCGCAAAAAATCCGGCTTTGCTTTTGAAGTAGTAACTAATGGCGATGAGTATCAGACATATTAGATAGGTCAATATTTTTTTCGTGGGATTGCTTTCCTTTTCTAGGTTTATCAATAAATTACCTAACTCACTCAACTTATTTGTATTAGCCACGATGTACTAACCCCTTTTCATATCCGTCATATATTTATTGGATGCACTCTATCTCTGAATCTAATCGTTTGAAAAACTCGTCCATAAACTGGAGCCTTTTAAGCCCCATTTCCTTCGCCTTTTTTGTATACAGTTTTTCAGGAATTTTCTTATATTTTATTTCATATTCAAGCAATGCCGTATGCTTTGAAACATCCTTCAGCCTCCCATGATCAACAGTATTGTGTTTCAAATAGTCATCAAGTGGTTCTTTTGTTTTTAATTTTTGTCCAAATTGTCCGCCTAACATATACGTGCGAGCAATTCCAATTGCACCAAGAACATCAAGTTTGTCTGAGTCGAAAAGTATTTTGGCTTCTATTGTCTTAGGCTCGTTGCCAGTTCTAAATCTATGCGAAATAATGCAGTGCTTGATCTTAGCAATTTTCTCTTCTTCATATCCCAATCGTCTTAATATATCTTCTGCCATGGCACTACCTAAGACAGCATGGTCAATCTCTCCCGTTTTATTTTGGCTTTCTTTAACTCTCGCAATATCATGTAACAATGCCGAAGGAATCAGCACGTCCAAATCAACCTCTTTCTCACATTTTGCCAGTAATAAGCAAAGGTTATAGACTCTAAATACATGGTCTAGATTATGCGCCGAGCAAGTTAATTCGTCTTGAACAATTTCTGTAATTCTTTCATATTTTGAATCAATCTCCATTGAAGGTATCCTCCTCGTTCATGACAATAGCCATGATACACAGTGATTTCTATCGGTTCATTTGCTGGACGTTCCCACCAATTCTCCTTCCAGAATATTGTATCATGATAGTATACTGGAGTATTTAGTTTCGCCCAACAAGATAACCACTTAAGTAAAATAATACTTAAGTGGTTATCTTGTTCGAGTTATAAAGTCCTAAGATTAGACTAGTCAACGTTATTGTCCCTGACTCGCCTTAGCAATTGCTTGAGCAATAAGATTTAACTTGCCGATTTCTTTCATCCGCTTCCGCGCATCGTTCCGGTCCTCCGGATCAAACAGGTAACTCGTGAGGCCACAAACCCATACCAAGGAAATAAGCATTTCCGTCCTTGGATCAGGCGTCTCCCCCCGTAAAATCACAGTTTGTAGGTGCCTAATAATTTCTCGCTTCGGCCGATCATCCCTTGACGGAAAATATTGAGAAGTGAAAAACCAGAGTTCTGTACGCTCCTCTTGGTTCAAGATCCCTTTGTCCACGAGCTTCTTTAGTTGCTCGTTGATCACTGGTTTAATGCCACTCTTCAATTTCTTAATCCAGAAATCGATGGATTTGATGTGTTCTGAGTCTCCTATTTGTTTCAAAACTGCATCAGGATGCGCTTGGCCCGTGGGTTTTCGGTTGATAACTTCAAGAGTTTTCGGACCTATTCTCAGACGTTTCAAAAGGATTAATTCCATGAGCAATGCTCCAGTAAAACAAAAGCCCAACTTAGCATAAGCGGAGATGAAAGCTCTGCCCTTTTCATCATGATAAGCCAAGAGTAACAACTCTTCGCCTAGACTTAGTACCATAAAATCCCTCCCCCAAAGGTGTTATAGGTAAAGGAAAATTTCTTGAAAGGGAGTTTAACACCCTTTCAAGTTCAAATATCTGATACTAAAATGATATGATTTTATTGGATTACTTATTCTTTGACTTAGGTAAGCGTGGTAATTCCCAAAATTCTTTCTTAAGTGGCACTTCGTAGGTAATCTTCGCATATTTTTCTTTATCATACGATTGACCCCTTAAAAGATCAACTAGAAAACGTTCTCCACTGGTCTTGTCTTCAATAACGACCATCCGACTAGGATTACTCGGCTGTTTTTCCAAAATTTAATCCCCTTATCTTTAATATATTTGTTAATTTGTTTTTTTATGGCTCGTCTTTAGTATTCTAGAAATCGTTCAGAATTCCTTCTATATAATATATCATTTCCATTCGGGAGATGATACCTAAGAAACTTACACCAGAAAGCAGGGTCAACTATGCATGGTTCTTGGGTATCGCTCTTACCTTTTCTAGTCGTTATTCCGATCGCGGTCCTATCGAAGCAAGTCCAGCCTGGCTTGTTCGTGGGTTTGATTTTAGGGAGTTACCTTGTCCAACCCGATTTCTTCGGCGGGATTAAAACTGTCATTTCCTACTTAGTCGACAACCTAGTAAAAACGAATAATATTCGAATCATTATTTTCCTCTATGTCTTTGCTGGCCTTATTAGCCTAACAAAGATGACCGGAGGCATTAAAGGGTTTGTTCATCTTGTGGGACGCAAAGTAAAAACAGAACGGTCAGCCATGATGCTCATTTGGCTTTCCACGATCGGGACCTTCAACAATCCCAATTTTCGTATTGTGACCATTGCACCCATTATGAAACTCTTAAAGCAACGATTACCGATTTCCACATACAAGCTTGGCTTTGTTATCGAAGTCACCTCCAATCCGGTGGTTGTCTTAGTGCCTGTAGCGACTGCTTTTGTGGGGTATATGGTGGCCTTGACAGGAACGGCGCTACAGCAGGTTGGCCTTCATGAAAATCCTTACAGTGTTTATATTCGAAGTATCCCCTTTAATTTTTTCTCTCTTGTCATTATAGGGATCGGGATTTATTATAGTTTTTTTAAAAAATCCCCCTATGAAGCAACCGTGGGCAATACCGTAGATATTCATAACCTGAGTACTCAGCAACAGGAGGAGGAAAATCTTCAGAAGTGTCTTCAAGCCTATGAAAAGGAGACCCCAAGTAAGCCTTGGAACCTCCTTTTGCCCCTGAGCGTGGTCTTAGCGGGGACTCTATTTTTAAGTTGGTGGGATGGACATGCCCTGGCAAGTGGCTTTTTTGACGCTTTTATCAAAGCAGACGCCTTAGGCGTCATGTTAGAGGCTCTATTTATCACGTTCATTCTATCGTTCCTATTTTTCCTCGTTCAGGGCTTTAGCGTTGGAGAATTAGTCACCCATTTTATCGATGGAGGCAATGAATTAGTCTCCGTCATTGTCATGCTGGCCTTGGTATGGGCCTTATCCGCGGTCTCTGAAGATTTGGGATTTTCCAACTACATCACGTCCCATCTGATGAGTTGGGTTCCCCGTGAGTTTATTGCGCCGGTTGTTTTTATCTTAGGTAGCATGGTTTCTTATTTTATCGGGTCCTCCTGGGGGACTTGGGGTTTGCTAATGCCCTTGGGAGTGACCCTCGCTCATCAGACTGGGTCGAGTGTCATATTAGTCATTGGCGCTGTGTTTGCCAGCGGCACGTTTGGAGCCTTTGCCTCCCCTTTGAGTGATAATACGGTCACGCTCTGTACTATGCTCAATCTTCCGGTGATCGACTATGCTCGCTCAAAGTTAAAACCTTCGCTCATCGCAGCAGCAATCACGACGGTTTTATATGGACTTGCCTCACTCTTGCTATCGTAATGCTAAGTCCTTGTCGATTAGTCTGGTAACTTAGCAAGCGCCTTTTTGTTGCAGACAACGACCAAAATATCTTTATCCTCGACGATTTCCTTGGGACCGGGTGCAATAACAATCTGATCTGCACTTTTTTTGATCGCCACCACATTGATATTATAAACTGCCCGCAAACTCAGTTCCCCAATTGTCTTATTGACAAATTGTGATGACGCAACGATCTCGAAAATGCTATAGTCTAGGGACAATTCGATAAAATCCATGACATTCGTTCTAACTAAGTTATTGGCGAGACGAAACCCCATATCTTGTTCCGGATAGATAATTTTATCTGCGCCAATTTTCTCCAATACTTTTCCATGTAACGCATTTTGGGCCTTCGTCACAACATAGGGAACTCCCATTTCTTTGAGCATTAAGGTAATCAGTATATTTGCTTCCAGATCATCCCCGATGGCGACGATCGCGACATCAAAGTTCCGCACGCCTAAGGCCCGCAGCGTCTCCTCATCTCGCGCATCGGCCTGTACAGCTTGGGTCACATCCTGCATGATGACCTGAACAGCATGCTCGTCCTTATCCATTGCTAAGACATCATGGCCTAATGTACTGAGGGTTTGAGCCACACTTGTTCCAAATCGACCTAATCCAATCACCACAAATTGTTTGATGCGCATGAACGTCTCCTCCTAACCAATCAATATTTTTTCATCCGGGTATTTTATGTGTGCCTTTTTATTTTTCTTTTGAGAAAGCACAAATGCCAAGGTTAACGGGCCTACCCGCCCTATAAACATCGTTAAAATAATCGCCATTTTGCCAACATCCGTCAGCATGGGCGTGATGCCTAAAGTGAGCCCTACTGTCCCGAAGGCGGACGTTACTTCGAAAAGGATGGTCAGAAAATCGACCCTCTCAGTGAGTGAAAGTATTGATATTATGACGAAGATCAAGACGACAGCTGAAGACGTAATGGCCCAAGCTTTTTGAATAACATCCTTCGGCAAGGTCCGTCCCCCCAAGACCACATGAGGATCACTGCGATAGGTACTGAGCACCGATAAGAATATTGCAATGAACGTCGTTGTTTTAATCCCGCCGCCCGTTGACCCTGGGGATGCTCCAATAAACATGAGCACTATCATCGACAGTAACGTTGTATCATACATGCCTGCTAGATTGATGGTGTTAAAGCCTGCCGTCCGAGGAGAAACCGATTGAAAGAAGGCTGCCAGAACCTTTGTCCCAAACGGCAGCGGCCCTAAGGTCATGGGGTTTGTATATTCCATGAGAAAAATAACCACCGCGCCTATTAAGATCAGAGCAGCGGAAACCTGGAGGACTATTTTCGTATGTAGTCGAAATTTCTTCCGGAAGGTCAGTAGATCTGCCAAAACAATAAAACCCAAGCCCCCGCAAATAATCAACAGCATGATGGTAATATTTACGAAAGGATCTCCCACGTAAGCAGTCAGACTCGAAAAATTACCGAAGAGATCAAAGCCCGCGTTATTAAACGCTGAAATAGAATGAAAGATGCCATAATAAAGCGCTTTACTCCAGCCAAAATCAGACGACCAGCGTAAGGTTAAAATAAGGGCACCGATCGCTTCAATCGTAAAGGAAATCTGCAGGACAGACTTAGCTAATCGAACGATCCCCTGGACTGAAACCTGGTTCAGCGCCTCTTGTAATAGCAGTCGTTCCTTCAAGGTAATTCTTCGTCCTAAAATCATGGCAAACAAGGTGGCAAAGGTCATAAAACCCAGTCCGCCCACTTGAATTAACAAAAGAATGACGCACTGACCAAACTGCGTAAAGGTCGTCGCTGTATCCACAACCACTAACCCTGTAACACAAACTGCTGAGGTTGCTGTGAAAGCTGCATTCAAAAAAGGTAAGCCCATTCCATTTAGAGTTGCTTGAGGCAAGGTTAATAATAGGGCTCCAAACAGAATAACTGCTGCAAATCCAAACACCAAGACTCGAGAGGGTGTCATCATTTTCCCTATTGTGTTCAATCCCTTTTTCCTCCACACCAAAACCAATCCGCATTCTAACGTCAGCCCACTATTTCTGTGATATAGAGGACATGACAAAACTAGATTATCACAACCTACTCCCTACTGTCCATCATAAGTTGTTTCTCATTAAATATCCCGAATGGGTCTCTTCTTTCATCTAGTTCCACCGTTGTTTCATGAGAAAACACGTATGAATGGGCCCTGACACGCCACTTAATAATTAAGCGTTTTTTATCACTTGACCACTCGGTCAACTCGGAGTATAATAACGCCATAATCACGTCAAAATCAGGAGGGGGTTATCTAAGGTGAATATTATTGAAATCAACAACCTTACCAAAACTTATGGCAAAGCGAGAGGAATTACCAATGTAAGTTTCAATGTTGAAGAGGGAGAAATTTTTGGCTATATTGGACCGAATGGTGCGGGGAAATCCACAACTATCAGGACCTTGCTGTCTCTTATTTATCCTACTAGTGGGAGTGCAAAGATTTTCGGGAAAGATTGTATAGAATTTGGACCTGAAATTAAAAAGGAAATAGGTTATCTGCCTTCTGAAGTTTTTTATTACGACAATATGAAGGTAATTGATTTACTCAAATATTCGGCTAGCTTTTATAAAAAAGATTGCAGTAAAAGAATCAAGGAATTAGCAGTTATCATGGATCTTGATCTTAATAAGAAAATTGATGATTTATCTTATGGTAATAAAAAGAAAGTGGGAATTGTTCAAGGCCTGCTGCATGAGCCAAAGCTTATTATGCTTGATGAACCCACTAGTGGGTTAGATCCTCTTATGCAGCAAAAGTTCTTTGACTTATTGAAAGAAGAAAATAAAAAAGGTGCAACGATTCTTTTCTCTTCTCATGTTTTAAGTGAAGTTCAGAAAATGTGTGAACGAGTTGCAATTATTAAAGAAGGGAAAATCATTAAAATAGAAAAGATAAGCGATTTAAAGGAGAATAATTATAAAAACTTTGAGGTTGAAACGATATCAAAGATCGATCCTGATTATTTCAACATGAGTGGTGTGACTAACTTACGTGTGACAAATAACTCTACAAGCTTCTTATTTAAAGGCAACATAAATTTGATTATGCAAAAAATTTCAGCCATTGAAATTGCTAATCTTTGGATCGAAGAGCCGCACCTTGAGGATGTCTTTATGCATTATTATGAAAAGGGGGAGTAATTTTCATGAATATGTTTCTACACGAATTGAAGGCTTATAGAAAATCAACCATTATTTGGTCGATTTCATTGGCCGCAATTGTGATTGTTTTTTTATCAATGTTTCCTGCCTTTTCAAGTAACGCAGAGGAGCTGAAGAAATTACTAGAGAATTTACCAGAAGTGCTAAGAAGTGCACTGGGCCTTTCTTTGGATAATATTGGCTCTCTTATAGGCTTTTATTCTACTATACCACTTCTATATATTACGCTTTGTGGGGCAATACAAGCCATGAATTTAGGAACCTCCATTGTTTCAAAGGAAGTTCGGGAAAAAACAGCGGATTTTCTTTTAACAAAGCCGGTTTCTCGTGTCCAAATAATGACAGCTAAGCTTTTAGCTGCTTTAACATCCTTAATCATTACCAATGCAATTTATTTCATTGTTGCCATCATAATGGCCTCAGTTACGTCATCTCAAGCTTTTAGTATGAAACTATTTATACTAATTTCCGCCACACTATTCTTTATTCAATTAATGTTTTTGGCACTAGGCGCCATCGTTTCTGTAGTGGCTCCTAAAATCAAATCAGTGCTTCCTGTTTCTTTGGGGACTGTCTTTGCCTTTTTCTTTATTAGTATGTTTGGTTCTGCTATCGGTGATAACAACCTGAGATATATAACGCCCTTTAAATTCTACGACTCTGCCTATATTTTAAAAAACAGGAGCTATGAAACTTCGTTTATTATCATAGAAATTGTGCTGATTACTTTAGCAATCGTTGCAAGTTACATTATCTATGCCAAAAAAGATATTGATTCAGTCTAATTGATCTTAAATAAGGAATAGGAGGATCGTTATGAATATATTTATGATAGAAATGAAAGCCCATAGAAAATCACTGATCATATGGTGTATCGCCATGTTATTCATGGTAGGCGCTGGAATGAGCAAATATCAAGTTTTTTCAACTTCAGGCCAATCCATCAATGACGTTATGGGCAAACTTCCTAAAGTTGTCCAAGCAATCTTTGGCATTGGTGTTTTTGATTTATCAAAAGCGAGTGGCTTTTACGGGATACTATTTTTATACTTAGTCTTAATGACAACCATTCATGCCGTAATGCTTGGTGCTAATATCATCTCTAAGGAAGAACGCGATAAAACGACAGAATTTTTAATGGCTAAGCCAATTTCAAGGGACAAAGTTATTACTGCAAAACTATTAGCCGCCTTAGTCAATATTATCATCCTGAATATTGTTACTTTGATTTCTTCAATCTTCATAGTAGGATATTTTAGTAAGGGTGAATCAGTCAACAGTGACATTGGAATATTAATGGTAGGAATGTTTATTTTACAATTAATCTTTATGTTTATTGGTACAGCCTTGGCAGCCGTCAGTAAGAAGCCAAAAACTGCTCCATCTGTTGCTACAGGTATACTACTGACTGCTTATCTTTTATCCACGGTCATTGATATCAATACCAAGCTTGAAAGCTTAAAATATTTTACCCCTTTTAAATATTTTGAGGCAAAGAATTTAATGGCTAACGGTAGCTTTGAACCAGTTTTTGTCATTCTATCGTTTTTGATTATTGCAGTCCTGCTAAGTGCAACCTATGTTTTTTATAGAAAACGGGATTTAAACGTCTGAGAATGTCTTTATACTAGTGTTTAAAACATCAAGGTTGATTGAACTACCCCAACAAGGAGAGGTCAAAATTGTACCAAAATTTCGAAAATCTAAGCGAGGATAAAAAACAGAGAATTCTCGAGGTGTGTATCCTTGAGTTTGCCGAAAAAGGGTATGAAAAGGCTTCCACCAACGCCATCATTAAGGCCGCAGAAATTTCCAAGGGAATCCTATTCCACTATTTTGGCAATAAAAAAAAGCTATTTCTCTATGTTGTTGAGTATTCTATCCAATTCCTAGTGACGGAATATAAACAATATCCTTTAATGCAATCGGGTGATATCTTCGATCGCATCCTAGAATTAGGGGTGATTAAGCTTAAAGTCACTCATGCAAACCCCGCTATTAGCAGGCTTATTTTACACGCTTTTATCAATACTCCAGAGGATATTCGCTCAGAGATCCAAGACAAGTACACAAAACTATCCAACGAATTCGTACCTCCAATTTTCAAAGACATCGATACCACAAAATTCCGAGACGGTGTAGATCCTAAGAAAGCGCTAGAATTGGTGATGCTGTTTTTAGAGGCTTTACAAGAAAAATACTCAAGGCAGTATAAAGGGCGAGAGCAGGACTTGTTGGGTGATATGGAAAAGATTATGGAGGAATATAAGGAATATATTGAGGTCTTGAAATACGGTATATACGCCTAACTATTTACATATTACGCTCTGAACTGTAGTATAATACTGTAAAGTGGGGTGGTCTTATCGCCATGAGTATTTTAGGTGGCATTGTGCCTTTAGTCTTTTTAGTCCTTTTAGTTTTGATCATTGCAAGTGTCGTGGGCGTCAAAAAAGGGCGCGAAGAATCTTTGGAAAGAGGTAATGAAGTGATTAAAACCGTCTATGTTTACTTAATTTTGTTCGCCACGTTAATGATGACGATCGGCGGCACGGTCGCTGCTTTTATGGCTGCAGCAGACATTGTTTCTCCACCTCCGTATTATACGGGTTTTGAACAATTCAAGATGCAACCTACTCAATATAAAGGTGAGGTGGCCCCTACTACTCCCGTAACACCCACCAAAACTTTAAGTGATACGGAACTTAAGAGTCAATATGATCAGATGGTGATTGATGACAGAACCAATAATAAGCAGAGAGCTGTTAATAGCCTCATCAAAAGCTTTGGTTGGATCATCGTTCCCCTCCCCATATTTATCTACTTTCAAAGAAGGGTGAACAAGCACCCCGTCCAACCCGTTTAATCCCAGGAATTCATACGTGAACCTTATCCCGTTGAAGATAATTCAACGGGTTTTTTTAATTTCGTTGACGTATCTACCAGTTTCAAACGCACAGTCATTCTTAGTTGGATAATTTTGGATTATTGTCTTGTGAATATTTCTTTTGCTACAACAAATAATACACAACGGAGGTGTTATCCATGTTTGAGGATAAAGTATTAACTTGTAGGGATTGTGGTCAAGCATTTGTTTTCTCAGCATCTGAACAAGAATTCTTCGCTGAGAAAGGATTTACGAATGAGCCTGGACGATGCCAAGAATGTCGGGCTGCTAAAAAGGCACAATCGGGTGGTGGCGGATATAACCGTCAAGAACGCGAAATGTTTCCAGCAACCTGTGCTACTTGTGGAAAAGAAACAACAGTTCCGTTCAAACCATCTGGTGAAAAGCCAGTGTATTGTCGGGAGTGCTTTCACCCAACGCCACGTAACAACTGGTAGAAGTACATAAAGAAAACTTGGCTAGCGCCAAGCCTCAGCGAAGGCGGTCGCCTTAGTTGCACTTATGCTTCCAGAAAGTATATAACAAAAAGTTATACTTTCTGACTAGTATAAAAAAACCTCCCCTCGGGAGGTTTTTTTTATGTACTCATTTGGAGTCTTCTGTGGGAATAAAACGCAATGAAGCGGAATTAATGCAATAACGCAGCCCTGTAGGTGTTGGCCCGTCGTTAAAAACATGTCCCAGATGGGCGCCTGTCTTAGTGCTTGTTACTTCTGTCCTAAGCATGGAATGGCTCGAATCCTTCTTTTCCACAACAACCTCTGGCTGAAGAGGTTTAGAAAAGCTTGGCCAGCCACACCCAGAATTAAATTTATCCTGAGAACTGAAAAGTGGTTCACCTGATATGACATCGACGTAAATGCCCTCTTTATGATGATCCCAGTATTCATTGTTAAAGGCCGGTTCGGTCCCCTTATTTTGTGTCACCTCATATTGCATCTTCGTTAATTTAGACTTCAATAATTCGTTCTCTTTTTCTTGACTCCAGTTCTCTTTTAGAAAAGCATCCCGCCCTGAGCCTTGACGGTATGCGCCATATCTTAAAGGGTTCTTGGAATGATAGTCCTGATGATATTCTTCTGCTGGATAGAACGTTGCCGCTGGAAGGATTGCCGTGACAATGGGATCTTGAAACCTACCGCTTTCTTCAAGGCTCTTTTTGGACGCTAAAGCTGCCCGATGCTGATCCTCATCATGGTAAAAGATGGCCGTTTGATAGGCCTGTCCCCGATCAAAGAACTGCCCTTTAGCATTCGTCGGATCAATTTGCTGCCAGTAAATCTCCAACAGTCTCTCATACGAAAACATTACCGGATTAAAGGTGATCTGTACCGCCTCATAATGCCCTGTTCCCTTCGTGCAGACATCCTCATAGGTTGGATTCGCCAAAGCCCCCCCAGTAAAACCAGACACCACTTTGATAATACCCGGCATTTTTCCTCAAAAGGTTTCACCATGCACCAGAAGCAGCCTCCAGCAAAGGTCGCAAGTTGAGATTCTTTACCCTCCACAGTTTCTCATCCTTTCTCTTTCCGATACGATGGGCTTACCGTTCTAATATGCCAAAGAAATGCTTTTTTAATCTGATGGGTTTTAATGAGCCTTATCTTTTTGCTTTATAGTTAATTAAGCCGTGAGTATTGTCGCAGAAGGGTTTGTTTTGCGATTCACCACAACGGCAAAGCGTCACCTGATTTCTGACTTCGTACTCAGAACCGTCAGACGATTCGATCAGGATACCACCTTTTACCCAAACTGGACCGCTAACCCCGCCTTTGCAGGAAGGGTCTTCTATGATACCTATAGAGGGCTCAAGTTTCTCGTCTATAACTTGTCCTGTCTTATCCCAGGCGACTAATCTCCCGGCCGGGCATTCCCAAGTTCCTTGGATTGCACTATCACGAGATTTCGGATTACCTGAGTCTTCCGCAAGATCCCAAACTGTGCCGTCTTCCCTATGACAAAATCGTGCATAGGCACACAGCTCTGGAAGGTCCGTAACAATAAGCTCTGGTCCTACAATGGTTCCCGCACGTTTGATGTATTTTTCTTTGCTGGCAGTTTCAGTACCATCAAAGGCAATCTTCTGGTGAGTCCCGTCGCAGTAAGGACTGTTTGAGGATTTACCGCAGCGGCAAAGTGAATATTCTTCTTTTTTGGGAAAACAATCGTCCTCTTCCCATTTCACAGAACGTCCTACTTCATTGACAATGATGGTTTGCTTAGTCATCGGTATATTACCCGACACTACATACGGGCCATTTTTTATAATTCTTATCTTGGGGGTCTTCTTCTCTTCTGACATACTAATTCCTCCTGTTATTGCGCCTCGGACTTCAAAAATAGCTTGTCCTTCGCCCTGTGATTTATTATATACCGAATCATACTTTTTTGTATGACGAAGGTCATAGCTGGCTTCGTTCACCGTGCGAACTCGGCCAGTCTTAATGATCACGTGGAGCACAAATTAAGCTAGGAAGTCATATTTTCGTTTTCCGTGAAGTATTCTTCGGATTTCAACGATCTCGTCGAACACTACATAAAACACTTGGTAGTTCTCCACGACCAAAGTGCGATAATTAAGTTGGATAAGTCTCTGATCCTTCGGTATATACCCCATGTAGGGAAAATCTGCCAATTTGGAAATTACTTTATCTATCTCTTCTAGGAATTGTACAGCCGCAGAAGGGTTATCCGTCTGAATATATTCAAGTATTTCCATCAGATCTTTTTCGGCTATTGCAAGGTATTCTATCGAATACTTATTTTTCATCAATCTTAGCCTTTAACCTGTTCATGAGTTCTTTATGTGAAGTACGAGGCATGTGTTCAGCGCTCTGTGCTTCGGCTACAGCTAGTTTTTGATATAAATTTAACAAGGCTTGCTGCTTTTCATAAAGGGCCATACTCATAACCACAAGATTTCCTTGGCCATTTTTGGTTATGAATACAGGCTCACCTTCTGCGTGACATATTTCAGATATATCGTTAAAGTTATTTCTTAAATCGGAAATTGGTTTAATAATCGGCATTTGTAGCACCACCTTATCATTATCTCTATTTGTAGTATATCATAATTATGATATATAGATGCATGTGCAACTACCTCTCAATGGCGTGGTGCCCATAACATGATTGATACACCGACGAGGCAAACAGAAGCCCCGATCCAATCGTAATTATCTGGAACTTTCTTATCGATTCCCCAACCCCATAAAAGAGCGAGAATAATAAACACCCCGCCATAAGCAGAATACACCCTACCGAAATTAGGAAACTTCTGCAGGGTCGGTATAATGCCGTAAACAATTAAGATCAGTCCGCCAATGATTCCATACCAAAATGGCCTTCCTTCTCGAAGCCAAAGCCATACCAAATACCCTCCACCTATTTCAGCGAAGCCAGCTAAAATAAAGAGGAAAATCGCATTAAACATCTTAAGCCCACAACCTTTTCTTCACGATCTATCCTTAGATCAATCTCACCGCGTCGTTTGCACCCTACCACGTTATTTAATCCGACGTAGTTTGGTCTGACTTTTAGATCTTGATAAAGGATAAACTGCAGGCACTTTAGATTTTTTCCCCTTCAATGACTTGGTGCGCCTACGTCCTGACCAATATCCAAAGATGACTATGATTCCGAAAGCAATGATTAGCGTCAAATAGTCCATCTGCATTCCCTCTTCTCAAGTTAATCACTGATACACCGTTAGTATTCATAGTATCCTTCTATTATATCATTATATTGTCCCACTTTAATAAAGTAACCTTTAAACCTAGCGAAACGAGACTGGAAGCATTGCTTCCAGTCTCGTTTCTATCCTGCACCTTTGATATGAGAAAAACTGTCTTCGGTGACTCTTAGCGAAGTTTCCAAGCAAGATCGTTCCAACGCAATTCATTACGGAAAGCCAAAAGATTCGTGTCCTTGTTAATTAATAGACACTCAATGCCCACCATTTCGGACCAATCAAACAATTGCTCAGCACTCACCTTCAAGGAGAAACACGTGTGATGCGCTCCACCAGCACGGATCCATGCTTCAGCGGCCTCTTTAAGATTGGGCTGAGGCTTCCAGAGCACTCTAGCAACCGGCAGATTAGGCAGCGGATGCGGCGATTTTACAGCATCTACTTCGTTCACAATTAGACGAAAACGTCCGCCCATATCGATCAAAGAAGCACAAACTGCAGGACCAGTGCCTCCATCAAAGACCAAACGTGCGGGATCAGCTTTTCCACCAATGGAAAGTGGATGCACTTCAATCCGGGGACGAGTTGCCGCGATTGTGGGGCAAATTTCAAGCATGTGTGCCCCAAGGATCATTTCATGACCTTCTTCTAAATAGTAAGTGTAATCTTCCATGAGGGAGGTTCCTTTGCCTTCAGCCATGATCTTCATGATGCGAACCAAAGCGGCCGTTTTCCAGTCACCTTCAGCACCGAAGCCATACCCTGCTGCCATAAGACGTTGTGCGGCCAAACCCGGGAGCTGTTTCATACCATGCAAATCTTCAAACGTCGTGGTAAAGGCACCAAAACCGCCTTCCACTAAAAAGCCCCTTATAGCTAGTCCAATACGAGCCTGTTCTCGAACCGCCTCATTGAACGGACCCTCTTTCCTTGCGTCTGCCGCGATCTCATAGAGAGTTTCGTATTCTTCCATTAATTGGTTTACTTCTGCGTCAGAAACACCGTCAAGATATCTGACTAAATCTCCGACTCCGTACCCGCTTATGGACCAGCCGAATTTGATCTGGGCTTCTACCTTGTCTCCTTCTGTTACCGCCACTTCACGCATATTATCGCCAAAACGTGCAACCTTAAGATGACGGCCCTCTGTGTAGGCAACAGCCGTGTGCATCCAAGCACCGACTCTTAGACGTACTTCTGGATCTTCCCAGATGCCCACAACCACTTTCCGTGGAATGCGCATGCGAGCGCCAATAAAACCATATTCACGGTCACCGTGAGCAGATTGGTTCAAATTCATGAAATCCATGTCAATCTCACCCCAAGGGAGATCACGATTAAACTGAGTATGCAGATGTAACAGCGGTTTGTTTAACTCTGAAAGGCCGGCAATCCACATTTTTGCCGGTGAAAATGTGTGCATCCAGGTCATAAGTCCAGCACAGGAATCATCGACATTTGCCTCCAGACACAACTTAAGAATACCCTCCGGCGTTTTTAGGACTGACTTAAAGACGATTTGATAAGGTATGGCTGAATCACGATCTAAGCCTTGGGTCATCAACCTAGAATGCTCCTCCACCTTTTGAAGCACTTCAGGTCCATACAGATCCTGACTTCCCGTGACAAACCAAAAAACTGATCCATGAATGTCTAACATACTTGCTCACTCCATCCTCGCTATTTTTTCGCTGTTAGATTCTTAATATTCTTTCATAAGGTAAACTTGATCATTTAGGATTGCCCTTAATTATAGTAAATCCCGGTTACATGACTAGCAGCCTCTTCCAGCATTCCCAGATCTTCAAGTAACTGCAACACCCCATATCGCTTACGTATATCTTTCGCTGCGATAAAGCTTTCCCTAAAAACTTTTCTATCGAGGCCCAATTGCTGAGGGGTAAAAATGGCGCCTGCCTTTTTTAAAATATCCCTTATGAAATCAGGTTCCGGTACCAAACACTCACAGACTCTTTTTATCTCACCCCAATTGGCCATGATCGTTTCCATATTACTTTTTCGTTGAGGTTCGTCAATGCTGATTAACTCTTTTTTAGACTGAATGATCGTTGGGGCGCTTCTCCCATAAACCTTTGTTATATTTTCCATCCATTGCTGTTGATCGAACGTTCGATATTTCCCAGATTCAAAGACCTTTTGGATATTAAGATTTCTTAAATATTTATAGGCTTCTGCGATAATTCCTACCCCAACACCCACATTATTGCCATGAAGCCATTTTGTTGTCTCGCCACGATTCAACATCATCATTTCCCAGCAGTGGGATAGATGGTGTTCCTCACCGGATGCAGGCCTTGAAACACCGACCATTCCTATGGCTAAACCAGAAAGTATTAAAGCCCCTGTTAAGCTTTCTAGTGTCTCCTTTTCTCTAGAGGACAGCCTCTCAGCGACCATCTCACATTTTTTCACGGCAGTACGTACAAGTTCTTCGACGGACTCGCAGAAATATTCTCCCTTTAATACATGCGCAAGGTGCCAATCTGCGAGGGCAGTATATTTTCCTAAAACATCCCCCAGTCCAGCCTGTAGCATATGGATTGGGGCCGCTTTCATAATCTCTAGATCTGCGACGATTGCTAAAGGATAAACTGCCTGAAAGGTTGTTTTAACGCCTTCTACAATAAGCGGAGAAACCACTGAGGCATAGCCGTCCATAGAAGGCGCCGTACCAACAATTACATAAGGTATGTGAAGTTTATAACTTAAAAACCGAGCCATATCATTAATGGTTCCTGAACCAATGCCAACGATTAGGGAGGTATCCTCCGGTATCTCCACAAGCAGTCTTCCAATCGCCTTTTCATTTGGAACTAAATGCTCTTCTCCGAAGATATATTGGCTTACTTGGAAATTATCTTCTAACAGGTCCGCGACCTTTTTTCCTGCAACGTTATAAGTGTTCTGATCTGCTATAAGAAAAATTCGCTTCGCTTCAAAGGCCTTCAGCAATGTTGGGATTTCAGTTAATATACCCTGACCGATTCTGATCGTCTGTATATCGACACGATGCGAAATACCACAAGAACACTGGTAATGTAGACCAGCCATCGACTCTATGTTTAGGCCTAACAAACTCAAACTCTCCACTCCATCTCCAGCATTGCCATTCGTTTGTATTGAAACAGAACTATTGCCCATAATAAGCATTCACGCCATGCTTTCTTTGGAAATGTTTGTCCAGCATACTTTGATCTATGGGATTAATTCCAGGCGTCAGTGTGCATGTCGTATAAGCCATCATGGCAACTTCTTCAAGCACCACAGAATTATGAACGGCCTCTGAAGCATCCTTCCCCCAAGTAAAAGGGCCATGATTATTCACAAGCACGCCCGGCATATACATTGGATTCAAGCCTAGAAAAGTTTCTACGATGACTTCTCCAGTTTGCTTTTCATAGTCGTGCTCTATTTCGTCAGGTGTCAGCTTTCTGGTGCAAGGTATTTCTCCATAGAAATAGTCCGCATGCGTGGTTCCTAGGGCCGGAATCCCTTTGCCCGCTTGTGCCCAGCTCGTAGCCCATCTTGAATGAGTATGGACTACACCACCGACTTGATGAAAGTTTCTATAAATAACAAGATGCGTTGGGGTATCTGAAGAAGGCTTCAATTTGCCCTCTATTTGATTCCCATCAAGGTCCACAACCACAAGATCTTCAATTTTAAGTGCTTCGTAAGGAACTCCACTGGGTTTTATGACAATCAGATTACTCTCACGGTCAATACCACTGACGTTTCCCCAGGTATAGGTTACGAGACCCTTTTTGGGAAGTTCAAGGTTTGCTTCAAAGACGGATTGTTTTAATTCTTCTAGCATATCATTCGCTCCCTTATTGTGAAGGCCTCACACTACTTCACATTGGCTTTTATAAACTACTACTGAAGCAAGTTTCCTTTATTTTCTTTAGTCTTTTCATGACATCATTGGTACCTCGTCCAAAGTAATCATGGAGAATATTGTATTCCGCGTAAAGCAATTCATAGATTTCAACATTTTTTTTATTGGGTTTATAATAAGCGTCTTTTACCTTACCCATGTGTTTTGCTGCCTCAACAATTGAGTCATATCCGCCCTTTTCTTTTCCTGCAACAACTGCTCCAAACATGGCTGAACCGAGGGCAGGCGTTTGAGCTGAAGCCGATATTCTAATTTCTCTGTTCGTTACATCAGCATAAATTTGCATCATGAGCTTATTCTTCTCAGCGATTCCACCCGCTGCATATAACTCGCGAATGGGAACCCCATTTTCCACGAAAGTATCAATAATCTTTCTTGTTCCGTAGGCTGTTGCTTCGATTAAGGCCCTGTAGATCTCCTCAGGTTTTGTTAAAAGCGTGCATCCTAAAATCATTCCGGTGAGGTCAACATCCACCAAAACTGATCTATTTCCATTCCACCAATCTAAGGCAATCAGTCCACTTTCTCCGACTTGGAGCCTTTCAGCTTTCTCTGTTAATAGTTCATGAATATCTATGCCTCGTTGTTCAGCCTCCTTTGTTAGGCTGGCTGGCACACAATTTTCTACAAACCATTCGAAATGATCACCAACGCAAGATTGACCTGCTTCATAGCCCAGTAAGCCTGGTATTATTCCGTCTTCCACGACCCCACACATACCCGGAACTATTTTCTCTTCTGTCCCAAGCATGACATGGCAAGTGGAGGTTCCCATAATCATCAACATTTTTCCCGGCTCTGTGATGCCCAAGGCAGGCATTGAAACGTGAGCATCGACATTACCGACAGCGACAGCTGTTCCGCTGATTAATCCCGTTAGTTTTGCGGCTTTCGGGGTAATCACTCCTGCCTTTGTACCGATTGGATAGATGTCAGTACTCAGTTTCTCTTCGACTAAGTTTTCAAGTCTTGGATGAAGGGCTTTGAAGAAATCCTTGGAGGGATATCCATCTTGTTTGTGCCATATTGCTTTATAGCCAGCTGTGCAACTATTTCTTTTTTCTTCTCCGGTTAGCTGAAATACCACCCAATCAGTCGCTTCCATAAACCGATCTGTTAACTCGTAAATCTCAGGTGCCTCGTTTGCAATTTGAACTATTTTGGGTATCATCCATTCTGAAGAAATTTTCCCTCCGTAATTTTTAAGGAATCTCTCCTCTCTTTCCTCAGCTATTTTATTCAACTTGTTTGCTTCCTCTTGGGCAGCATGATGTTTCCAAAGCTTCACATACGCATGAGGATTTGATTTTAAGTCTTCATCGAAGCACAGTGGCGTGCCATCTTTGTAGGTAGGCAACATAGTGCAAGCCGTAAAGTCGATCCCAACACCGATGACATCCTCCGCGTTTACGCCAGATTTGTTTAAAATTGCAGGAATTGTTTCACCTAGAACCTCCAGATAATCTTGAGGGTGTTGAAGCGCCCAATCAGGTTTCAGCTTCGTCACGCCATCTGGTAAATACTTGTCCATGACGCCATGAGTATAGGCCTTTACTGCAGTCGCTACCTCTTTGCCTGTTTCTACTTCAACGAGGACTGCTCTTCCAGATTGCGTTCCGTAATCCACGCCAATGGCATATTTATGATTCATCGATTTAACATCCCCTAATGTTTTTTAAATCATATTAGCTTAAATTCTTGTGGTATTATCTAAATGAGGTTCTGGCTCATAAATTTAGCTCCATCTTCTCTATTGGTCAAGACAAATGGCTGAATAAACAATAATCCTGCGCCCTGTGCCTAATTACCTTGAAGGACAAACAAAAAGAAGGCTAATTGTGTAAAAATGGACCACAACTAGCCTTCTTTTTGTGATCTTCAAAGAGCCAAATACAGCACGGCGGACAATGCTGTTTTGGTCACCCTAAGTATTTTTTTGGATTTTGTCAATTTTTTTGTTTTTATTATGGATATCTTTTTAATATTTGGCGGAGGTGGAACAAGCAAGCGCTAGTCATATTTAGGTGGTTAGAATGGAAGCGAAAAAGATAGGCTCTGCATAATTCTTTACTGCTGAGCCTATCTTCGTGTGTCCCCGAACCCCAACATTAAAGCTTGTACATGTTCGTGGTTAACTTGCAGATTATATAAGGCCATCGTCCATATCTTTTCGTATTATCTAAGTCTTTCATGACACCTATTCACAATAGAATTATTAATACCCTAATGTCATCTTCTCGACGATCGCTTTCCTTAGCGAGGGATTTCATAGTGGGCTGATCATGAGTGTTCTCGTTATTAATTTTTTTTATTATTTGCACTCTGTTGAATGTTTAGGACTCCGAGCACCACCCACCGTGAGAGTGCAGCGATTCCAAAAATCGTAACAAGGCTGTAGAATAGATTCCAATGATAAAACTTTAGAAAGCTGAACTTTATTAATATAGGAAAGAATACTAGATCATCCCCGTGACGACTCCCGACCATACAAGGAACTTCTTCCATGAGTGGCAATTCTGATAAACCACCATCAAAGCTAGCGCGATTATCGTGAAATCATGCTGAAACGGACTAGGAAAAAATGGTGTTTCGCGAATGTCATAACTCCAAAGGACAGCATTGGTACCAATAATATCCATCACGATTCTCTGGACTGCAACCAACGACCCGAATAATAGTATTTGGGATAACCGCTGTTTGTCTACTAATACCCACCAAATAACATAAGAAATAGCAACGATGGCGACCATACTCCACCATTGGATAGAAAAAAGCGTCTCTGTTTTCCATTGGGTATAGGTTAATTTCCACAGTTCAAGTCTAAGCTGATGTATCATGTCTGCTGTATTCATGTAAGCCTCCTTGAGTTTCAATAAGGCCTTTAGTTTTCCTCGTGTAAGGCATTTTATGCGGTGTAATGTGCCTCGCTAGTGGGAGTGATTTATTTTGCCTAAATTTGGTGTAATTGTTTCTATTTAAATATAAAAGGCTCTCACTCGAAATTTCGGTGAGAGCCTTCTTTGTAGGTGTTGGACGAACGCTTTATCGAGGGATATGATGCCTAGAATTACTCCTCTTCCACCCTGAACGATAATCCCAATTCTTTCAGTTTTAAGGTCACTTCCACGAGCGATTTGTTCCCAAGGTTACGCATTTTGATCATGTCTTCTTCCGTTTTTTGGGTTAGATCTTCCACTGTGTTAATCCCTGCCCGTCTCAAGCAGTTGTAGGAGCGAACAGAGAGCTTAAGATCTTCAATCAACGTTTTAAGGAGGTTATCTTTGGGCTCTTTCTCATCTTCTTCTACCATCACCTCAACCTGATCAAGTTCACCCGTGAGTCCCACAAAAAGGCGCAGCTGATCATGCATAATTGTCGCTGCATCGCTGATTGCTTTTTCAGGTGAGATACTGCCATTGGACCAGACTTCAAGGGTTAACTTGTCGTAGTCCGTGATTTGACCCACTCGTGTTGCCCCTACTTCGTAGTTGACCTTATAAATTGGGCCAAAGATGGCGTCAATAGGAATCGCTCCCTCAGCATCATCTGGCGCCTTGTTCTTGTCCGCAGAAACATAACCACGCCCACGTTCTACCGTCATTTCTATGAACAAACGCCCCTCATTGCCTAATGTGGCAATCTTTAACTCAGGATTAAGAATTTCAAGGGCTGGGTCAGTGACAATATCGCCTGCTGTAACTATCCCTTTGCCTTCAAACTCTAAGCGAATCATCCGTGGTTCGTCCGTAAAGCCTTGCAGAACAAGAGACTTCAGATTCAGAATAAGGTCAGTAACATCTTCCAAGACACCCGGAATCGTTGAAACATCAGGGAGCACCCCTTCAATTTTGATCGATGTCACGGCTGATCCTGGAAGTGAAGCTAACAGGATACGTCTTAGAGAATTCCCCAAGGTAATCCCATATCCCCTTTCAAGAGGCTCAACGACGAATTTCGCATAGGCGTCGTCCTCTGAACGCTCAAGACATTCAATTCTAGGCTTTTCAATTTCTAACATAGCAAACACCTTCTTTTTCATTATTAACGGACAGAATTAACTGGCACGATTGGGATTTCATCACTAGAAGGCCCCCACCATCTGGTGAGAGCCTATAATGCGCATAGAAGGAGAGTGTTATCCAAGTATATGATACTCATGTTTAGAATATCATGCTAAATTAAATATGTAAAACTATAAAGCGTGAATCACAATCTTTAAGGAATAAAGAAATAAAGAAAGCTGACGATTAGTCATTCACCACTATGCTAGTAAATCTCAATAAATAGTATCACTTAGGTGTTATAGAATATAAGACCTCAAACTTGTTCAACCTAAGCAAATTTAGCTTACCAACCCCATCAACCTAAATTTATCAGCAAGAATTGCGATGAATTCTGAGTTCGTGGGTTTTTGGCGATCGATATTCATACAATATCCAAAAATCTGTTTTATCGCATCTGTTTGACCACGCTCCCATGCTAGCTCGATCGCATGACGAATTCCACGTTCTACCCTAGTGGATGCAGTATCATACTTTCTCGCAATGCCAGGATAAAGTTCCTTGGTGACCGCCCCTAACAATGAGACATCCCCTACCACCATTAAAATGGCTTCTCGAATATATTGATACCCTTTAACATGGGCAGGAATCCCAACTTGGTGCATCACTGCGGTCACTTCGTAGAATAGATCGTGCTCGCTTCCACCCGTTGCCACGCTTGGAGAAGCTGAATAAGAGTACTGCGCGGGCGCAGCTGTCGGCGTATCCTGCATTAAAGAGCGAATACGTTGACCGAGAATTTCTAGATCAAATGGTTTTAGAATAAAGTAGTCAACACCGAGGGTCATCGCTTGATGTGTGAGAGATTCCTGCCCAAAAGCCGTTAGCATAATAATTTTGGGTCGCTTCATCGTGGTTTTAGCATTAATCCGTTCCAATACGCCTAAGCCATCCAAATGTGGCATCACTAAGTCAAGAATGATTAAATCTGGTTCCTGATTTTGAATGAGCTCCATAGCTTCCAAACCGTTATAAGCCGCGCCAACGACGTTTAAATCTTCTTGACCTTGAAAATAATTCTGTAACATTTGACAAATATTTCGGTTTCATCCGCAATCATTAGTCTTATTCCGTGTCCCATTCGCCAACATCCCGCCTTAACAGTATTTCCAAACGATTGCCTCGCCAGTGCCTAATTATACCTTACGGATAATGTCGAAGTCGTAATAAATATGGGGATAATTCAGAGAATTTTCACAAAGCGTTTATGGATAATATTTTGGAATAGTAATTCATTACCGATTGTTTGTAGAACGAAAAAATAAATACGAATACGATTAAAATTTTGGTGACAAAAGGCCCCAGCGAGATCTCTCTCTCCAAGGCCCGTTTGTCGCAAATTCTGTCCGTATTGTCAGTATTGATCTCCATGGTGTTGCATTTACGCTAAGCTATTGGTGCTACTACAATAGCAGCTAATCGAGCGAACAAATCTTGTTTGAATGTTTCTGGGGCTATATCAGCTGGTAATGCATTGACAAGCAGTGTTGCTGCATCTACATCAGCTTGAAGCTTGGTTGCTTCTGCTTTTACTACAGCTAGGCGAACTGACAAATCTTGTTGGAATGTCGCTGGGGCAACGTCCACTGGTAATGCGTTAACAAGCAGTGTCGCTACATCTACATAAAATTCATTCTTGCTTGCTTCAGCTGTTACTACAGCAGTTGTTGCTGTTTGTAAAGCTGTTGCTGGTGCTGGGTTAGTACCAGGAGCTACAACTGTGCTCATAATCAAAGTAACTGCAGTCTGTGCCAACAATCGGCCATTAACCGAGGCATTAGACCCCAGAGTGATATTTGTCCCACCCATTACGATTCCCTCAAAATGGGCACCCGTTCCAATGGCAACGGTTTCACAGGACTGCCAGAAGATGTTCTTGGCTTGTAAGCCACCCGCTAGGGTAATTCTTGTGTTGGCGGCTTGGGTAATTCCTTTAGCAATTTGGAAGATAAACACGTCGTTGGGTCCACCAGTGAGAGTAACATCCGTATTAATTAAAACACCAGTGCCCCATTTGTAAACACCAGGGGTCAGTGTTTGACCACTAAGGTCTCCAGTATACAGTTCGGTAAAATCGACAGCTCTTCCAGCTGCATCTGTGTACGCTGTTCCCATGTCGCCTACCGCTGTCGTAAGCTTACTGGGAGTTGGAGAAGCATAGTCTGCAGCGTATGCCTTTCCAGTAATTTGAGTGGACGTTGAAAATTCATTAGTGGCATCTTGTGTCAAAGTAAATCCAGTAATGGCCGATGCAGCAATTGGACTAACTGCTATATCCCCAGTAATAACAGAATTAGGCACTGTGGAGATTCCCGTTTCTGCCAAGATGGCATAATCGCCAGCCGTACCAAGGTTTACTGGAGCTGTCTTGACTAAGGGTGTTTTATTTACAACATTAGAATAGACACTTTCCACAACAGTGTTTGATGCCGATGTTTTGAAATAATACAAATTACCATTGGTTAGACCAGTTACATCATAAGATGCTGTAGTTGCTGTAATTACTGCAGCAGGAGAGCTAATTAAATGATAGGTTATGTTGTGGACAGCTGCTTGGGCACGTTTGCAATGAATGGATTTCCAAGTAACGCCATAAAATCACATCCTTTGTATTTTTACTTTCTTATTTTCTCAAAATTAGGGATTAATATTCAGTAAAAAGATTCAAAAGAATAAAGGCGCACCGGCCAAAGTAAGTAGAATTACAGCCCGTTCGGAAAATTAGCCTTTCCCTTGTCAATAACGAACCAACCTAATAGAGTTGGCGAATGAAAGTTGTATTCTATGGAACAATTGGCATTAATTCCACACATTACCTGAGTAGTAACTTCAATCAACGGTTAAATTAAAATCAGGACGAAAGAAAATTTGAAGGAGGTAATTAAAATGACAAAGTACAACTTACCTGTCACCAAAGAAGAGGTCGCTAAAGAACTTGGACTCACACTGGGTGCTGATCGAACCAGCCGTGAAAATGGTTCTGTTGGTGGTCAAATGGTTAAGAACATCTTTAATCAATTTGGACCTAAGCGTTAATTAGCTGTCTTGTTAAGCCTTCTTTATCAATAGCTCATTAGAAAGAAAAATCTTTCTAATGAGCTTTCGTTTATTTAGGCTCTTAATTAGTAATATACCACAAACTACTTTACACAATATAGTAGTTTGTGGTATATTTGTGTTAAGGAGGTGTTGCACATGGATATAGATAAAGAGGCGATAAAGGGCTATGTAGAAAGCATCATACTGAGCCTGTTGAAAAACGAAGATTTATACGGCTATGAAATTGCAAAACGAGTTCGAAATATTAGTAAAGACACTTTCGAGATTAAAGAGGGAACGCTTTATGTCGTACTAAAGCGACTTGAAAATCAGAACTTATTATCTCCCTATTGGGATGACACTGAACGGGGTGGCGGAAGACGAAGATATTATAAAATCACGGATGAGGGAATCGAGTATCTACTTAGAAAAAAAGAAGAATGGATATTTTTTAAAAATATCATGGACATCTTTTTTGAGGGGGTATAGGGATGAACAAAATTGATAAATACATCAACTTTATATGCAAAAATTCTAGAGGTAGCAAAAAAGAAATTGAAGATTTAAAGCAGGAAATGAGAAGCCATTTGACACAAACTGTCCAAGAATTAATTGCTGATGGAAAAAACGAGCAAGAAAGTATTGAACTCGCAATAAGTCGGTTTGGTGGGAAAAATCAAATACAAGATGAATTAGCACATGTGTTTAGTATCCAAAAGAAATTTGGGAACATTATGTTAGCTGCAGCATTAATTTTCTTCGTAGCGGGTGTAAGCTTTTTAATTGCAGAAAGGGTTACCAATAACCAGTTTATGAAACGTTCCAATGTCATGAATTCCGAAACTCAAGAGATAAACAAGGCAGCTAAAACAAATGATCTGAAGTTTCTAGACCAAACTGTAAAAAAATTATTTATTGAAACCGAGAAGAATCAAATAGCCTATGTGGCACTGGTCAGGTTACGCGATGATTTTGATATTAATAATCCACCTAGAACACAACCGATATTTTCAGGGGAGATCCAGTATCAGTACCCTGAAAAAGTTAAGGAGTACGGAAATTCTGGTGGAGAATTTTTTAGCGATCATATGTATTTAGAAATAGGCATGAAAGAATATTCTAACTCTAATCAATATTACTTTTTCAAAATACTTGGGGTAGGTTTCATTATGATATATTGGGTCTTATTTGGAATATGGGCAACAGTAAAGGCTTATCATTTAAGACGTTCGAATGTAGCATGGGGAATAATATTTTTCGTTCTTAATGTGCCGGGATATTTACTTTACAAAATTTATTACTGGTTCAAAGTAGATAAGATGGCATAGAAACGAAGGGGGGGAGTCTATATCGAAAGACCAGATTTTTTAGTAATAGCTATCTGCTTCTCTGTTTTAGGTTATGGATTATGTTACATGACTCTTTCGTGTAATTATAAAGTCAAAGACGAAAAACAAATTTAGAGTGCAGGTATGAAGATAAACAATCTCACCAAAAAGAGCAGTCTCTCCATAAGGAAAAGCTGCTCTTTTTTCCGTTCCTGGGCTAGATAACAATGATCATGGCTAGGGCCACGATGACTTGGACTATGACATGTCGGAGGGTGATAGCTCGCCTAACGTTTCTTCCATCGCGCATTCCTGCCACGACTAATGCATTCGATAACATTTTCTTGGCCAAGCTCATTGAGCATCCGCTGGATCGTCGGCCGGCTAATGCCTGGACAACGTTCTTGGATGTCATTAACATTAAAGTCTGCCATCATATGGCCTATAACGTCCTGAACCTTCTTGGCTTTCCACCCTCTTTGGCGTTTCAAGTCGGATGTCTGACCGACTCGTTCCTCAAAGCGTTGGTAGGATTTCAAAAGCACCACAAGAAAGTAATTAACCCAAGGAAGCAGATTGTGTTCACCTTCGTGCCATCTGACCGAAGACTGTTCTAGCGTTTCATAATACTGTTCCTTCGTCTCTTCAATGACTTTTTCCAGGCTAACATAGCGACCGACTTCGTATCCGGTCTGATACAGCAGAAGCAAAGTCAGCAGTCTTGCCATGCGACCGTTACCGTCTGAGAAAGGATGAATACAAAGAAAATCCAGAGTAAAAGCAGCAATCAGGATGAGTTCATTAATACTGCCAAGCTCTCGATCCCGTCGATAAGCGATCACAAGTTCATCCATAGCACTCGGTGTCTGCCAGGCAGGTACCGTAACGAAACGAATTCGTTTCGTGCCGTCTGGGTAACTCTCAGTAATGGTATTATCATTATTTTTAAAGCGCCCACCGGTTGTGCCGACATACCGCATAAGGTCCCGATCCATTTGGAGAATGAGCCCTGGTAACAGGTTCATATATTCCGCCGAGGCATGAACTGTGGCTAAAACATCTCGATAGCCCGCCACTTCCGACTCTGATCGGTTTTGTGGTTGTACCTTTTTCTGTACAATTGAAGAAAGACGATTTGTATTAATCACGATGCCTTCAAGTCTGTTTGAGGACTCAGTGCTTTGGATCACGGCCGCATCCCGAAGTGCTTCCAAAATTTCAGGTAGCTGCTGTTTGAAAAGGTCTTGTTTACCCTTGAATTCTTGAATTTGCCCGACTAAACGAAGTGTTTCATTGGGCCAGCTCATTTTCGTTAGTTTATCGTTTCGGAAAGACATCATAAATAAATAACCTCTCTTTATATATATTATTATAACCAAATTTATATATATTGAGAAGTGAACTACTGCTAATATTTCCATAAACACCTAACAAAGTGAAGACTGTTCGAGAATCGTATTTTTAGGATAAAATCCGTATCGACCATAAAATGAAAATACCTGTTCATTCCCACCGCACTACTAATAACACTTTTCTCTGTATAATGACGATCCATCCAATTTAAGGCCATGCGCATAAGGGTATCACCTATCCCTAGTGCACGATACTCCGGGACAATATATTGAATCTACTTCCCCTATTTTTTCCGTGACTAACAGAGCAAATGCAATAACCTACTGCTCCGCCCGTGTCAGAATCTTTAACTAGATCTATCCTGAGTACGCCAGTTTTTGTTTTTACTACCAAACCAGCTTTTCTATCATCGAAATTCCTGTTGTCATAACCCGATGTAAAGTGTTTTGACTTAACTCGGTGATCTTGAATTAGTTCCTCCCACAAGATGCGTACTTCATCTAGTAATTGCTCATTTCCTTCAATGTATTCGACCCTCGGTTACATTCTCCTGCATATAGCTCTAGCACTATTTAATCCCTCTTTCATCTTTGATTCAATCTCTTTGAAAGGCACAAAGAAGGGCCAGCGGAATTCATTTCCCGATGGCCTGTAGTGTTACTTTTCAGTTGTCGCTGCTGAATGCTCGTCTTAAATATCTTTAATAGATAGTTGCTTTTTATTAGCCCCATCCCTTCTGCCTTGTAGTTTGCCTGTATTGTTGCCAACGCATTTTGAGTTGTTAAAGACGGTTCACTGAATACTTACTTATTTTTAATAAAGTAATGGGTAATGTGTGGATTACTCGTTTTCCGTGGCTGGATTTCAAATTGCTTTAAGGATGATATAAGGGGAGTGAGCTTTGAGTGCCCGTAGTTCCTTGTATCAAAATCCGGGTAACGCTTATTGAGCCTTTTTCCAACATCACCCAAAAACGCCCAGCCTTCTTCATCTGAACTCTCTGGTATGATAATTTTTATGGCTTCTATTAGCTTTTCTATATTTGCTATACCTTCTTTTGGCGCATCTTGCTTTTCCAGCCTATCACCGGTATGCGGTTTATCCGAAATTATTGGGATTGCTGCTAAAACTTCAAGATATTTGAACTTTTCACAAGCCGCTATAAAAGGCGAAGGCGTTTTCTTTTCGCCCATGCCTATAACATACATTCCGGCCTCTCTTAAACGGGCAGCCAGCTTTGTAAAATCACTATCACTTGAAACAATGCAAAAACCGTCTACATGATTTGAATAGAGAATATCCATTGCATCAATTATTAATGCCGCATCAGTCGCATTCTTACCTGTTGTATAGCTATATTGCTGGATTGGGGTAATAGAGTAATTGAGCAGCACCGTTTTCCATGATCCAAGTTGGGGCTTTGTCCAATCTCCATAAATCCGCTTATAGGTGGGTGTCCCATGGTTTGAAATTTCATCAAATATATACTTTATATATTTGTCAGACACATTATCCGCGTCAATTAAAACTGCAATTTTCTTATCACTTTGCAAAAGGTATCCCCCCTTAATTCAATATAATGCTATATTATTAGCTTACTGCTACAAAGCCGTATCGAACTAATCTAGTATCGAAAATTTCGAAGCTCTCAGATAGGGCACCATTACACCTTCCACATCTTTCCTCGAATACCTCCCAAGTTATGGAAATAATTCAAGAAATACAAGTAACTAGGGCCTTGCGAATGTATTATTTTATTTCGTTCTTGTTCAGCAACGTATGCCAGCAAACTCATAGAATTAATCTTCAATTAAATTTTTCCTTCTATATATATAGGAACGTTATCATGCGTTAACTTTCTTTGAAAAAATGGCAAACTCCTTGTTCAGCGTGGCTTAGGGTAGCCATTAAATAAGCGCATAACAAAAGGCCCTCATTTGGAGAGCCTTTCTCATAGAGACAAGGACTGAATAAATTTATCCCCCCTTGGGAAACTTATTTAATGTAGAACGTTTTCCTCAAAAAGAACTACTGGTGAGAGTGGTTCTTTTATTGCTTGTAAGATACTCCACATCAGAATGCCATATGTTGTAGTCCACAACATAAAAAATATAAAACAATCCATATATAGTGCCCTTATACTAACGGTGAGTCCCGACACACTTCAAACTCGCTAAGATAAAGGGCATTCCGTTACCGGTCTGAAGGAAAAGTTTGACTCTGGAGGAATTAAGCACATGAACAAAAGGCTAACTGCAGTTCTAGTGATCCTCGGATTAATTGTGGGTAGTACCACAATTGCCCAAGTTATTATAAAAAAATCCAAGCCGAAAACCGTAGCAGCCGGTAGCAATGTTGTAGACAGTCGGCTAGGAGATTACAGTCAGTTCAGGGAGTTGGCGCTTCCAAAAGACAACATTAAGTTAAAATTTGAAAACAAGGAAATAAATTTAACATTGCCGATTTACTATGAGGCAAACAGATATTACCTACCCATAACCGAGGTCATTTCTAAGCTAGGCGGCAAACAGATATTAAAAGATGACAGCATTACCCTGGAATTGGGGAATATCACACAGACCATCAATTTAAAGAAAAACGAGTATCAAAAAAATGGCGAAGTATACCATCTTAAGAAAAAAAGCCTAATCACTGGGGACGTTATTTATCTAAGCATGTTCGATTTTCATAAACTCTTTAGCCTAAAGGTAGATTGGGATACATTGAGCAAGACCTTATCCTTCTACTATAATCGGGATAATACGGCCAGACAAGCGCGCCCAGCGGCAGGAAAACCTGCCCTTATCCGATTCGAAGATGTTTCCGCCGTGAATTATGCTTTGCCCGAATCCATGGAAAAACTCCGGATAGTCAGTGATTACCTCTACGTACAAAACGTTCCTTTTCACGTTGCATGGGTACCGAGATACATAGACCCTCGGCCTGCCTCTAAAGCCGACATCGATATTTCAAAGAAATACAGCATGGAAAATGCCGATTTCGTCTACACGCTAGATTATATGCTTGATCGGGACGGCCTTATCGGTTTACACGGTTATACGCATCAGTACGGAAATACCGTAAGTATTGCCGGGTTAGAGTTTCACGCTCCTTTTGGCAATGGGGTTAATATCCCAGACACGGAAGAATATGCCCAAGAACGGATTAACCTTGCCAAGGAAGCTGCAAAAAATTTGGATATTCCGTATGCCTTTTTTGAAGCGCCCCATTATGGCATTTTCGGTAACCAGCTGAAGGTTGCGGAGAAGAACTTTGACATTATTTATGAAGATTATCCAGGATCGCCAAACCAAATAGCCGTAAGAAGCAACGGGAACAAAACGACAACGTATATCCCCACACCTCTTGACTACATTGACGGGGAGAATGGCGTAATTCGGATGATCAATAAAGTCAGAGATCTTAGACCTAACGTTTTAGCTAGTTTCTTTTACGCCCCACATATGGAATTTGACAGCATAACTTTGAACAAGGCTAAGGATGGTTATCCTTCCTATACTTATGGTACCTCAGTCCTCCATCAGCTTCTGAAAGTCTTTCAAGAAAAAGGGTATCGGTTTGCAAAAATTACGGAACTAAAATAACCCGAATTTTATCTCTGTCATTTAAGGCTTTTTGTATCTGGATTCTCTAAATAAGCAAAGTTACTTCACAATAAAGAACGAGGGTTCAAGACGTTCACCGTACTTACTCGACGGGTGGTTAATAATTTGGTTGTTATAATAGAGAACGGTTGAGGCGCCACCGTCAAGATTCGCGACGTTATATGCACCGTATTGAAGCATGATATCTTGTACATCTTTTAGGGTTGCGCCTAGGGAATCAAGCTGACGTCCGTCGATGACCAGCATCAGGATAGTACCATCCCGAGTTTGTCCAATTGCAGTTCTTGGAGCAATGCCCCATCCCCCGTCTCCATGTGTGATCGCTGGCTTACCATTGACGACGAGAAAAGGACTAAACGTGACGGCATCCCGTATGCCCATCTGCTTGATCTGGGCCTTAGTATAATGACCAAGGATTAGGACATTGTTTCGGTCCAAACCAATAATGCCATAGGTTGTTACTGGATCTTTGTAAAGAATACGACCACTTGAGATGATAATGCCCAAAGGGTGACCGCCATTTCCGTTTCCCTGCGAATCACTGAACACCCCCCCGTTGAT
>Ga0209123_1000573_pt1 | contig 44827 bp, 47 predicted proteins | sample BarGraIncu00431A_FD_184500 | JGI IMG/M metagenome (GOLD analysis project Ga0209123, IMG submission 184500) | Arctic peat soil microbial communities from Barrow, Alaska, USA - Barrow Graham LP Incubations 004-31A (SPAdes) (version 2) | ecosystem: Environmental > Terrestrial > Soil > Wetlands >...
GAACACAGGCAACAGGAGTGCCGCAACGAACACAGGCTACCAGAGTGCCGCAACGGTCGAGGGTAAGGAATCGGTAGCGATCGCGACAGGGTATGAAGGCAAAGCCAAAGGCGCACTTGGTTGCTGGATCGTGGTGGCCGAATGGGAAGAACGCGGACATGAATACCACGTCAAGGATGTTAAGTCGACATTGGTTGATGGTGAAACCATTAAGTCTGATACCTTCTATCAGTTGAAGAACGGTGAATTCGTCGAGGCTGAATAACTAATCTGGGAGGCGATTCCAGTGGTGTTAAAGCAAGAGTCACCAATGAAGTGTTCCTGTGGACAACCTATGGTTTTTCCAGAGGGTGAGATCAGGGCCAAGTGTCAAACAAAGGGTTGCTTAGCGTACTGGGTGATAGGATCCGAAGGTTTTTGGTCTGCGCTTGTCCCTATTGTGGCAAAGCATCGCAAGCTAAATCACTATGAACGGTATATGGCCTGGAGGAACAATGTCACGAGGAAGAAAGGCGGTTCAAGGATGCTGAAAAAGGTTGCTAAGTCTGTCCGGAAAGTGTTGCGTGATCATAAGTCAAATAAGTTGGATGCAGTTCAGCAAATCAGCAACGAGCCAATGTTAGTGGATTACTTAGACAGTCGTAATGTTGGTCAGAGAGGCGTTGCTCCACGATTTATCAGGCCGTTTGGAATGAGGAGATAGGCAAGAAAGGGGAATTCACTTGGATAAATTTGAGTTAGAAGTTGTCGCTGCACTTCGAGAGTTGGAGATCCCAGTGCACATGAAAGGTTATCAGTTCATCAAAACGGCTATGAACCTTCTTCGGGAAGATCCTTCAGCTATTTACGCGGTGATTAAGTTGTACGGGGCCGTTGCTGAAAAAGAAAACACGACTGCTTCCCGTGTTGAACGTGGAATCCGACACGCGATATTGAGTTCTCGCGCCGATCAGCCCACGCGCTGGGAGGTATTAGGTACAGACATACTTCTGAAGAATGGTGAGTTTCTCGCAACGTTAGCCGAGGTAACAAGGATCAAGATCGCTAACGAGCAAGCGCTGGTGGAAGCGGATCGGAGGGGGCCACTCTGAAAAACTCATTAGGCGATTTGAATAATCATTTATTTGCTCAGCTTGAGCGCCTGGGGGACGAGGAGCTCAAGGGCGATCAGCTAGTAGAGGAAATTGAGAGGGCAAAAGCAATAAATCAAGTTGCGTCTCAAGTCATTTCTACTGGGAAGCTAGTGCTTGATGCAATAAAAATGAAAGATGAATATTTGGGCGGTGACAGCAAAAGAATGCCAGCCATGTTGCGCGAAACCTTCCTGCCCGCCGGGGAGTGATTATGCGCAATGAAGAAATATCCCGAAAAAATTATTGATTTCATTAAGCAGCACGTAAAAGGGATCACGACAAAATCCCTTACTGAGTTGGTAAACGAGAAATTTGGTACAGATTTCACTGAAAGCAAGATGAAGTCGTTTAAGGCAAATCATAGACTAAAAAGCGGCACATGCTGCGGTATTCCAAAAGGGACGCCAACGAATTTGTATCCGGAAGAAGTTAGGGAATTTATCAAAAGTAATTATGTCGGCGTCGGCCACCAGGGCATGGCAGACTTGTTGAATAAGGTATTCGATACTAATTACACCAAAGGCCAGATGAAAGCGATTTATGCCAGATTTAAACTTAATAGCGGACGTACCGGGCGGTTTAGGAAGGGGAATGCACCAGTAAACAAAGGTAAAAAAGGATATTCTTATCCCGGCATGGTGGCTACTCAATTTAAAAAAGGTAACATACCGCGTAACTGGTGGCCTGTTGGTACCGAAATGCTTCGAGCTGATGGCTATGTCTGGAAGAAAACAGCTGAGCCAAATAAATGGCGACAAAAGCATGTTCTGATCTGGGAAGCTAAAAATGGGAAGAGGCCAGCAAAGCATGTGGTTATCTTTGGTGACAGCAATCGCCTTAACTTTGACCTTAACAATCTAATATTGATATCACAGGCCCAACTTGTGCGGATGAATCAAAAACATTTAATCCAAAACGATGCCGAACTAACCAGGACGGGAATTATCATCGCTGATATTTGCAATAAAGTCGGCGAGATAAGGAGAAGGTGAGGTTATTAATGGATGAAGATCGAGGAGTTCAGGAGGTCTATCCCATCAAATGACGTAACGCCATTACCTAAGTCAGAAGCAAAGCCCTGTATGCGCGGAGTGCTTGACCTAGAACTTTATAACCGCACAGGAAAAGTCAAGATGATTGAGCCACTTGAGGTGTATGTGCCACCTATCCAACTAGATGATGAGGTTACTGTAAAAGCGGAAGCCATGAAGAGGAGGAGACCAATTATTATGTCAAACAAACCTTCGAGGGAAGCACTGGAAACAGATTTAAGGTCTGGTCTGCCGATCGCGATAATCGCTAAGAAATACGACTATTCCGTAGCAACCGTCCATAACTGGATTAGGTCTTATGGTCTGGCTGGTATTCAGGGGGTCAAGAAGCCGGAGGTTGAGGAACATGCTGTTGAAGAGAAGAGGGAACCAATCTTGGAGGACATGGTCCAGGAGTCACCTACCCCAGCGGAGATTGAGCAGTTCCATACGGATGAACCCGTGCAGGAGTTGCCCAATGTGGAGATGGACCCATCCGGCATGACCGAAGAGGAAAACATGTCAGATGAAGAGTACGACCGAATCATGGCCACGGTTGAGGTTCTGACGGTGGAACCAATTGTTGCTGACGCTGAAATGAACATATACACCTGTCTCGATTGTGGATTCAAATTCTTTTCTGAAGAATACTCAAGTCTATGCAATGCCTGTAATGAATCACTGCAGGAACGCGAGCCGATCACCGAGGAGCCAGATCCTTCCTCTATGGGAGCATGTGAAGAGGTCTTGCAGGGCGTTCTCGATGACCTAAAGTCAGTTCGGAGAGTTTACTTAGCAGAAGCCGAGAAAGCCTTTGACGAGCGACTACGTGGCCTATTCCTCGAGGTAGCCGGCTAGACGTCATGGATAGTGTTCAGTATTTAGGGGGTGGTTGTGATGTAACTCCGTTGCCCCAGTAAACAACAGAGAGGACCAACTAAAAATAAAAAGGAGATGTGAAACAAGTGAGTACAACCAAAGAAGTAAACATCCTAGAGCTGGCACAAGGCGCAATTCAAGAGCAGATCAACAATGAGACTGGCATAATCCTGACTAACATCCTTGACCCGAACACAGATCCCATGGCTGCTCGAAAATTAACCGTTACCCTTACGTTTAAGCCTGACGAAAACCGGAATGTCGTCAAATGTTCGGTTCAGGCGAAGGCCACAATTGTACCAGTTAAGGCAATTTCAGTAAGTCTCATGGTGGAGCCGGATGGAAAAGGTAACCCACATGCCTCAGAAATACTCAAGAATGATCCGAATCAGATGGCAGCATTTGAGGAAGGTCAAGTCACCAACGTTGTGAAGATGAAAAGTGCGTCTGTGTAAATTCGTAGTTGAAACTAAATTTAAATTGAGGAGTGTGAACTAACCAATGATTAAGCAAGCAATCGAGTTCATTATGGGTTTTCGGGATGTAGAGGTCATCGAACATGACAACGTCAAATACTCAAGCCGCCAACTTGTCAAATTCCCCAAACTCAAATCAGATTATGTTGCTACTAAAAGTCTCGCCAGCATTGTGGACTTGGTTTCCAGCGAACTTAACCACTCACGTATCGCAGGCCTTAAGGTAATTATCCAAGTCGAGGGCCCAACAACGGTTAAAGTATTCACCTCTCTGGGAGAAAATCTTGATCGGTTGGAGCTGTATTCGGCTACAGCTGAGATTCCTACCCTTCAGCTTAATAACTTTATCGACTTAGAGACTATGAACATCCACCTTAAGAGCTGCTTCGTTCCAGCCCAACAGCGAGAAGACTTAATCGCTCTTCTTGGCAACGTGAAAGAAGAAGCAGTGAAGACAAGCAGCGATGACGGATTCTCACAAAGTGTTGTTGCGAAGACAGGTATTGCTACAGTATCAAATGTTTCGATTCCTTCAATCGTGAAGCTCACGCCTTATCGAACGTTTCCTGAAGTTGATCAGCCCGTAAGTGAGTTCCTTTGCAGGATGCAAAATGGCCCTAAGGTTGCCCTCTTCGAGGCAGATGGCGGCGCATGGCGACTGGCAGCACGGCAGAACATTAAACTCTATTTCATGACCGAGATGGAAGAACTTATCGACACCAATCGCGTGGTTGTTTTGGAATAGGGATTTAGTCCGGACTGCTAAAAAGTCGTTTTAAAACAAAAAGGGCTCCGGTCAGGGTCGTAACCTGACTGGAGCTTGCGAAAAAAGGAATTTACTTCAACTCAATTATAAAGTTATGGGAGGATTTGCGCAAATGGATATTAAGGGATTATTGCGGTCAGTGGAACGGAGTTCAGAGGAATCGCTAAAGACACTTAAGGATGCTGTCTCAGATGGTGTTTATGATGCGCTTGAAGTATCTCGGGTGGAATTGGAATCAAAGCTCGATGTTGATAATTTTACAAAAAGTATCTTTGCTATGCCAGAAAAGATCCGGATCCAATCAGAAGTTTACAAAGAAGCTAGAACAGCGTTTGAGGCTGCTAAAAGTGACATTGTTAATGCCGAGTCGATGTTGATGGCGGTCATCACCTCTGAGGAAAATGATAAGGGTAAGCCAAGGTACTCCAATGATGCTATCCGTAAGTCCGAGTTGGAGATTCGGAAGAAAGAGGATGATTTCTACGCTATGGCGTGGGGTCCGTACAAGACGGCTCTGGATGATATGGAGAATGCGCAGTTCAGACTAGATCAGCTTACGAACGAATTCAGGGCCTTCCAGACAGTTGGCGGACTGTTGACGGCTAGATTGAGCCTTATGAAATTGGATGTGTAGGGGAGGGGAAAAGCAGTGACAACCATTACTGGAGCCAGTGATGATCTTATCGAACTTGATGGCGACTTATGCGATGAGTTTAGTGCCTACGATTGTAATGACGGTCGGATGGCTTTATCGGATGGAACTTTACTAAAGGTAGAGTACGACGAGGATGGTCTCTGGAGATTCAAGGTTCTATATAAAGGTAGTCTGTATGACCACAAGGACGAGGGATCTGTCGATGAGGATATTAATGATGTCGTACATTTTGTACCCGGCATCAAGTGGGCTGTCTTCTCCAGGGAAATGCAAATTGCATCTTACTCGTAGTGGGTTAACTAGTAATATTTTTCCAAAACACGACGAAACTGTTAAGTTTTACCCAATATCGTCAAATTAAAAAGTGGAGGTTTTCAAACTATGACTGAGCAACTAGTGAAAACGAATCAAAATTCATTGATCCTTGCAGGGATCGATACTACTGGCATGACAGAGGTGGAGGTCCAAGAGCTTGCAACGATTCTTGGCGAAAATTTCAACGAAAGCGGAGAAGGCATCGACTTTCGTCCACAACGTTACAAAATCAATAAGGATGCCCAAGTCTTTGTGGATCCATTCAATAAGTCGCTTGATGAATTGCGCGGTGTCGTTCTGTTTAAGCAAAAGGTTAGAGGTTACTGGGAGGAAGGCAATAAGATTCCGCTTTGCTCATCCTTCGACGCCAATGGAGGAATCGATGCGAACGGCAATCATCGAAAATGCGCCAGTTGCCCACAGAATGCATGGGGATCAGGTAAGGATGGTAAGGGCAAAGAGTGTAAGGAAATGCGCCGGATCTTCCTTATGACTAAGGAAATTGCGCTTCCAATTCAGGTTTCTTTTCCACCTACGTCCATTAGCGAAATAGATAACTTTTTTTCTGCCCGCATAACAAACGGGATTTCCGACATCCGAAAAGAAGTGAAATTCACTCTCACGAAAAAAGAAAACCGTGGCTACACGTTTGCTGCCGCTGTCTTGAAGAATGGGGACGAAGTCCCGCCAAAAGATATCATCGCTATCAATGATATTAGAAAGAAATTCGTTGACGGATGGCGCAATATTGCGATCGAGGAAGAGGACTATGGCGCGGAAGACGGGGCTACTGAAGGTGCTGGGGATAGTAACGAACCGTATTAATCTGGCGGAAAGTTGGGATTGATTTGAAAATCTTAAAATCTATTCGACTCATTAATTTTCAATCCCATCGCAACACTCTTATTAATCTGGCTGGACTAGGGAATCTGACGGTCATTACTGGGCCGTCAGATTCCGGCAAGTCTGCAGTGATCAGAGCGTTACGGTTGGTATTTTATAACGTTCCTCAAGGCATTGGCTTCATTTTCAACGCCGAGGATAAGTGTTCCGTCTTACTGACCTACGATGATGGGACAACAGTCGAACGAATCCGGAGTAGGGGCGGAATTAACCGTTATGTAGTCAACGGTCAAACACTCGAGGGATTTGGAACCGGAGTCCCCTTAGAAGTTCAACAGGCCACAGGGATACGGAAGTTGGAAATCGGAGACCAAAGCTTCTTACTTAATCTTTCCGAGCAGTTAGATGGGCCGTTCTTAGGTAAGTCAGTGTCAGGGCCTGCACGGGCCAAGGTCTTAGGGAAACTGGCCGGCACGGAAGAGATTGATTACGCGGGAAAAGAGATCGGGACAGATCTTTATCGGGCTAAAAGGATGCAGGAGGTCCTAGACAAGGGCATTGAGTTACTAGCAGCTGATATAGAAGAGTTCCATTGGATTTATTCTCGGGAAATGAGAGTTTCATCGGCCGAAGTGTTTCTGGCAGATACGAGGACCAAGGTGACGGAAATTGGGAAGCTAAAGACATTGGCGCAACAGTGGAAGGTATCCAGTGACAATGTATCGTCGTTAAAGAGAGTCGTTGACGGTCTTCAGGCAGTGGACAAAGGCCTAGATTTGGTCAGGACGGCACAGGATGAGCTGGCTAGGGGAAATGTATTAACTGCGTTGGGATCAAGCTACATTGGAGCAATTTGGTGGTCTGAGGATGCAAAGGGAACAATCTATCGATTAGATCCAGTACTCAAAATCGCTAGTCCAATGATTGAAATGGTTGTAGAAAAGAGCACAAAAATATCAGCGTATAAAGCTCTGTATGATCGTTATGACAATTCAAGTATTTCTGTTTTAGCTTTAAGAAAAACGAAACAAAGACTTTCGGGCATTGGGAATGCTGTAGACCATATCGTGATGGCTTATAACTATAACGCGATGGTGTCGCCGTATGAAGACATTCACTCTCGTTATAAGGACTCCCGGCTATCAGTCTTATCCTTACGTAAGGCCGTCATGATGCTTGTTAATATCGACCAGGCAGAGGGACATTTGGAAGAAGCTTCAAATGACAACGTGCGACTGTCAACCATTAGAAAGCTTGCTGACCAAGATGAACGTTTTACCGTTGCCTTTCTCCATTCGAGTAGAGAAGTAACAAGATACTCGAGCATTCACGAAGTTGAACCCTACCTCGATCAAGTCCTTAGGGATAATTTACGACTGACAAAGATTAGAAAGCTTGCCGACCAAGATGAATATTCTACCCTTGCTTTCCTCCTTTCAGGTAGAGAAGTAACTAGATATTCGAGTATCGATGAAACTGAAGTCTATCTTGATCAAGCTTTCAAGGATAATTTGCGGAAATTAGGAGTTATTGAAGCTCGAGGGAAAAGAGATTCGTTTGCGCAAAACATTACGCAGTCTTTGCAGTTGTTCGGAGAGTTGACTCAAGAAATTACCATGACAGAATCTGATTACTTAAACTTAATGTCCACTCTTGGCAAGTGCCCAACGTGCGGTAACGATATCGATCTTAAAAAACTGAAGGAGGCAATTTGATTATGGAAAACAAAGAAAAAAATTCAGCACTTGAGGGAATTAGTGTCGAGGCTAAAATAAACGATCTCAAAAAACGCCTTGAGGCCAAGAAGAATGAGCGCAATAAGGCTGAGGCAAATCTCGAAGTACAGGAAAAGCAACTAGCAGAAGTCACTGCCCAAATTATAGCCCTGGGGTATGAGCCGGATGAGCTGCCGGATGTCATTCTAAAGTTGGAAACAAGTATCCTTGATAATCTAAAAGAGGCCGAACGCATCCTAGATGAAGCTGAACCGGTTACCACGGATGAAATGTTGAAAAGAGTTGGTGCCTGATGACGAAGTTAGAATCCCTTGAAAATAAAACTAGCCTGCTCCGGAGCGATTTGGAGCAGGCCAAGGGGAAACGAGATCTGTTAGTTCAACAGAAAAACCTGAAGGATACTGAGCTACAGGTAATTACCCACAACATATCCACCTGGGAACAAGTTCAACTTCTTTTGTCGAAGTCCAGTGAGTTTGCTCGGGAGCAGCTGAAGTTGAGGATTGAGGAGACCGTTACGGCGGCTCTCCGAAGCATCTTTGAGGATGGCGGGATTAGCTTCAATATTGAGCTATCGACGGGATCAAACCCTTCAGCTACTTGGCAAGTCGTCAGCTCGTATAAGGATTTTGAGGTAGCCGCTAACCCCGAGGACGCGAGGGGGGGCGGGGTGACGGATGTCGTTTCTCTGGCATTGAGGCTGTCACTGTTGGAGCTTGCTAGACCGAAGCATGAGGGGCCAGTGATCCTGGATGAGCCAGGGAAGATGATCAGTCGAGAGTACCTTCCCAATGTAGCAGCCTTCTTGAGTAAGTACGGAGAAAAGACGGGGCGACAGATCGTCATGGTCACTCACCATGGGATATTGGCGGATGCGGCAGATGTGGCATGGTTTGTTCAGCAACAGTTAGGAATCAGCAAGGCAGAGCAGATTCTAGGGGGTGTGGATTGATGGAAGAAGGGGTCAGGCTTATTGTTGCTGGAGATCTACACTTCAGAATGGAGAATCCTAGGAGTAGGAAAGATAATTACTTTGTTTCCCTCCTTGAAAAGCTGGAAGAGGCTTGCATATTGGCACAGGAACATAGTGCCTATGCAGTAATTATACCGGGGGATATATTCGACTCCGCAAATGTTGGACTAAGTACCATTATTGAATTAGCATTCGACCTCAAGCGATTGCGAGAGGCGTATAGTGTTCCGATCTTGGCAATTTCGGGCAACCATGACTTACCTGCTGGAAATAAAGCTGCATTAGGCCGTACGCCTTATGGACTCCTTAGTAAACTAGGGCATTTGAGAGATATCGAAAAGAACCCATGTATGTTTTCTAGTAGTGTCAATATATCCGGTTGTGGTTTCGACTTCAAAACGGATACTGAAGAAGGCGCTTATCAATTTAATGCACCCGACTACGGATTTCAAACAGCAAAACGTGTTGTTTTGAATGAGGGTTCGCTTAGGATCCACGTCGTTCATTCCATGCTCATGGCAACCTCTCCCACTTTCCCAATGCGTCACACGCTCATCAATCAAGTGGAGACTAATGCAGATATCATTATTTCTGGACACTACCACGAGGGTTTTGGAATCATCCGCCGTAAGGATGGCAAGTTGTTCATTAATCCCGGTGCTCTGTGCCGGTTGTCGGCCAGTAAGGCGGAAATGGAAAGAACAGTGCAAGTGGCGCTCCTCACGATTCGAAGTAAAACTGATTTTGATGCAAAGTTGATTCCTTTGTTGTCGGCCCGCCCTGCGGAGGAAGTCCTTGATCGGGAAGCTATTGTTGAGAAGGTGGAACATGAGAATTGGCTTGATTCTTTCTTTGAGAGCTTGGATAAGGAAGGTGAGGTTAAGTTCCTTGGAGTCCGAGAGATCGTCGATAGTATTGCCTCGAGGGAAAAGATTTTGCCAGTGGTCAAGGAAGAGGCGCTAAAGAGGATCGGAGAGGCCAGGGAGAAGTTGGGGTTGGGGAGGGTTGGAGCGTGAACGAGGAAAAATCAAATTATCCGTTCCACATATATCAAGATTCAGCTTCAATCTCTCTGCACAACGAGGATAGGGGAGATCGGGACAGCCATTATCCTATCCTTCATCGATTATTGAATTTCATGGAGGGACGAGGGTTTGATGTTGGCAGAGATCCAGACATTGAAAAGAACTACAAGATTCTTACTAAAGATCATTGGTATGGCCGTAAAGGTGATTTGGAGTTCAAATGTCATCGTTATCCTGCTGGATGGAAGATAGAGTTCTTTCAAAACGTTGTTTTTAAGAATAAGTGCGGTGGGTTTTATGACTTTAATAAATACGAAAAAATGCCTTACATGGTCAAACTCCTGTTTTTGAACGAATGTCGACATATCGCCAAGTTTCTCATTAATCAGGGAGTAGATAATCGCTCCAGGCCACACTATAAGCGGGCCGAGGATCGCATCAAGGAACACATAGTTACACGCCAGTTTGACGTTAAGTTTAAGAGCCCCTCCGAGTTCAATCTGGGTGACCATGTTTGCTCAAGTGCTGGATATGCAAATAATCGCACTGATCGAGACGGCAAGGAAATCCAGAACGGACAGATCAAATATATCCGGCATTACGACGGTAGACTCCGACGCGGAAGAGTTTACCACAACATTAATAATATGTGGTGGATAGTTTTTGACGAGTTTGATTATTCAAATGAAGCCTGTTTCTACATGTTTGACCCAACTCCAGAAGATTTTAAGGCTAGGCGCTTAAAGAAGGATGTTAAGCCGAAAGAGTATCTACTTAAGAAGGAAAAGCTTAAAGAAGCAAGTTCTCGTGAATTAATTAATGAACTCAAAAGGCGTGGGAGGGTTGCTATATGAGAAGTTCAACCGCAACGAGGAAAGCAAAAAAACCTCCCGCCGAACTCAAAACCCTAACTGGTACCATCACATACGTGCGTTTCCATAATCCCCAAAATGGGTACTCAGCCCTTACGATTGAAACCAAGGGTGGAGATCTTTTCGACGAAGTAGACCGTGTTACTGTCGTGGGTAATCTGGCAGCCGTTCGAGTTGGTGACGAATACGAACTCACTGGTTCATGGATAGAAAACCCCAAATATGGTAAGCAGTTTTCCTTCCAAAAGGCCGAAGTGATTCTACCTAAGGAGCGTCAAGGATCTATCTCATACCTAGCAACACTGGCCGTCGGAGTCGGTCCGGGTAAGGCCAAGAAAATCGTTGATGCTTTGGGCGAAGATGCAATTCAACAGATTATCGATAATCCCAATACCTTACAGCAGTTCGCTTGGCTCACTCCTGATCAGTCCAGCGAGATTTCAGAGGGACTATTAAAGAATACTAAGATGGCTGAACTGTCGGCGCTGATCTGCGGTGAAGGCATCGGGATAGGGACGGCCACACGGATCTTCACAGAGTACGGAGCAGACAGTGTCAATGTGGTCAAGGAAAACCCTTATGTTCTGGCAGATGATGTTTACGGTATTGGCTTCAAGGTCGCTGATCGGATAGGGATATCAATAAATATCGCTCCTGATTCTCCGTACAGAGTGGAGTCTGCTTACCAGTATGCACTGAAAGAGGCTGGCAACGATGGGCACGTATTCCTTAAGCCCAAGGACACTATGAGAGAGATTGCGAAACTTCTCGGTAAAGAGTCCATGGTTGGGCTAGAGAACGTCAAGGATGCCTTTTTGGAGCTTGAGAAGCGTGGTGTGGTGATTCGCGAAGGGGATTCAATTTATCTTAGTTCGATGTACGAGGACGAAGTGAAGTTGGCCAAGGAGATTATGCGGATCGCAGAGGCTAACGGTAAGTATGTTAATTCAGAGGAATATCGAGATATCGATAATATCATTGAAGATATCCAAGTGCAGGACGGAATTGTGTATGCTCCAGAGCAGAAGGAAGCTATTGTTAGGAGTTTTGAGAAATCTCTATCAGTTATGACAGGTGGACCGGGAACAGGTAAATCCACAATCATTAAAGGGATCATCCAAGCTTACAAACGGATTGCTAAAAATAACACTATCATGCTAGCGGCGCCAACCGGCAGGGCAGCTAAGCGTATGACTGAGACAACAGATATCGAAGCTATGACTATTCATCGCTTGCTTAAATTTAATCCATTTGAAGGCGGTTTTCAGTTCAATAAGGATGATCAACTTCCTTCAGGACTTTTGATCGTAGACGAGTTTTCAATGTGTGATGTGGCTTTATCCCGGTGCCTATTTGAAGCTGTCCCAAAGGACATGGTAATGGTTCTGGTGGGAGACGTGGATCAACTTCCTTCTGTTGGCCCAGGTAAGGTATTGGAAGACATTATTGAGTCCCGCAAGGTTATTACTACTCGGCTTAAGTTTAATTATCGTCAGGCTTCCGGGAGTAGGATTGCTTTAGAAGCTTCCAGAATTTCCGAACAGGGTGAATGTCGTTTACATGTTGACGAGAATGACTGGAAGACGATCACTGCGGATGAGCCGGAACAAGCATTGGAAGGCGTTAAGGAGGAAGTCCGTCAGGCCGTAACGGGTGGACTAGGGATTATGGATTTTCAAGTGTTGGCACCTATGAAAAAGGGACTCATTGGGGTTGATAACTTAAATGAGGTCATTCGGGAGATCGTTAACCCTCAAAGCTCCAAGGAATATAAGGCGGAGCATAAGATCGGGAAGGACAAGTTTTTTAGGCTGCACGACAAAGTTATGGTTATCCATAATACGTATAAACTGGGCGTTTTCAACGGGGATATTGGGATTATTGTGGATATCAACAGTGGCAATATTTTAGTGGATTTTGATGGGACAAGGGTGATGTTCACCGGGGAGGACATTCATGTTTTGACGCTGGCCTACGCGGGTACCGTTCATAAGTCCCAGGGTTCTGAGTTTAAGCTAATCATTATGGTGGTAATGAGGTCACATTACATTATGTTGCAGAAGAATCTTTTCTACACTGGGATTACACGGGCAAGAGAAAAGTTGGTGTTGGTCTGCCAGGAGAGCGCTGTGAAGCGATGCCTGGATAACAAGGACAAGAAGGCACGGTATACGTTGCTTAGGGAGAGATTGGCGGGGAATAAAAAATGAGTATAACAAGGAATGAAATTTTAGCAATGGTACCCGGGAGGGAATTGGATGCGTTAGTAGCTGAAAAGGTAATGGGATGGACGGTATTCCGTGAGACATGGAATCATTATGAATTGATAGAAGATGAGTACGCACAAGGCTTTCCTCCAAGTGAAGAAGTAGAGGGCGTACCATTTGAAATCGAGGAGTACTCAACTAAAATATCAGATGCGTGGAAAGTGTTGGGAGAATTATACCAAGGAAGGGTCTATCTTCGAATAGACATCCGGCGCACTTACAACGAAGTGGTTGCTTTTGCTGAAGACAGGACTTGTATTTGCGTAGCAACAGCACGGACCGTCCCGGTTGCAATATGTCGAGCTGCACTATTAGTTAGGCTGGTAGAAGAAGTTTCAATTTAGACAATAGGAACCGGGACGCATCCTTTCATCCCGGTTCCGGCCCCTTAAGGCGGTGATGATAGTTTGTCTCAAGATTTGACTCTCGATGAAATCATTCGAATGCTGGATAATGCATCTTATTTCAAAAACTATGGCTTCACTCCTTCGAAGGAAAACGGACACAAGGCCACTGGGGTATGTCCTTTCTGCGGAGATTCAAAAAAGAAATTTAACTTAAACTTGCAAAGTGGTCTATGGAAATGCTTTTCCTGCGGTAAAAGTGGCAATCAAATTTCATTTTATGCTCAACGCTTCAATGTGAGTAATGGGGATGCAATCAAAGAGATTAAGAGCTTTTTAAATATAGCGGAGGAGATACGGGAACCGAGAAAGGCAAATGCCACCAAAAAACAAGACAACGCGGAAAAGCGAGACATAACCCCTAAAGTAAATTTGTCAAAAGAATCGGATGTATCAAGTAAGACAACCAAAGGCGAAGAAAATATCAAGCTTGTCGACGAAAATACCAAGCATCCTGTGGAAGAAAAGCATCCCTACGAACGACTCATTGAACTCGCTCATCTTACTCCAGACGATCGAGAAAGCCTCAAAAAGAAGCGCGGCTTTACGGATGAGATCATTGATGAGTTCAAGTTCAGGAGTGCTGGCGACTACCTTCGAGGGATTATCAATCAGCTCAAACTTGAATATAAAGAGGAACGTCTGCAGGAAGTCGGAATCCTGCGAAATGTAAACGGAACTCTGCTGCCAGAAAAGCAACTGCTGGATGAACGGATCTTGATTCCATACTTAGATGAGGATGGGCATGTTTATTACTTAAGACCGCATAAGATGGGGTTATCCAATATTCCAGCGGAAGCCTTTTCGAGATATTTGTTAAGGCATCGATCGCGCAAAGTCGTTCTTACGGAAGGCGAGTTCAAGGCAGTTGCTCTTTCAGCCTGGGGGATCGCTGGGGTCGGCTCACCGGGTACTGGTACCTTTGGTGAAAAGAATCTTGATCGTTTGGTTTTCTTACTTCAGGAGTTCGAGGCCAAAGAGGTTTGTATTGTCTTTGATTCTGAGGAAAAGGGCAATCCAGAGTTTCAGAACTTTAAGGAGCAACTCAATAAGCGTTACGATACACAGTATTGGTCATACGTTATGGCCTACAAGCTTCACCAGGCGGGATTCATAACGACCATAGGTTGGCTCCCAGCTGAGTGGCGAGTGGATGGAAAGATAGACTTTGACGGTGCACTAGCTCAGGGTCGCACCGTTGCTGAGATTAAGAAGGTTATTAAGGATGCCAGGCCCTATAAGGAATTCCTATCGTCTCTCGATGAGGATGCTCAAAAAGTTGTTAAGAAAAAGATCGCTAAACACTTTTCCAAGAAGAATATCAAGCGCGAATTTAACAAATACACCACAACGGTTAAGGGACCTAATGGTCAAGAATTTGAGAAGGAAATTAGCAACTTTGTAATTAACATCAAGTCTAACTTTTATACTGGTGATAACGTGATAAGAAACGTGCAGTTAGTTAACAGTTACGGTGAAGTTTCTGATATCTTCCCCATAGATTCAAGTTCGATGGCGGCAGCTGATGCCTTTAAGAAGTTTGTTTTAGGCAGAGGAAACTATGTTTTCAAGGGTAGTGGGGCAGACTTAACGAACATTTGGGAATACGAATTCCTTAATAATGACGGTGAGCTGATCTACATGCCGGAGCAGATCGGGTGGATAGAGTCTCATAAAATTTGGCTCTTTGGCAATATGGCCATCAAAAAGGGAAATGTTTATCGTCCGGATAATGACGGGATTATTTGGGTTGAGGGGAAGGGTTTTAAGCCTCAGAGCTTTAGCGTTGGTTCTGCTGATGTCGAAAGTTCTATTCCCTGTTTGAGTGATAAAGAACTGAATATTCAAGAGGTTGCAGAGAAAATTAAGCATTCAGTCGGAGGCTATGAAGCCTATATTTCAATAGGCTGGGTCATTGCAACGATCTTTAGTAAGGATATATTTGCAAAGTATAAGTGTATGCCGATTCTCTTCCCTCACGGCAAAAGGGAGTCTGGAAAGTCGACGTTCATGCGGTGGATGATGATGTTTTTCGGAGTGGAGACGGAAGGTATTAGTGTGGGGAAAACAACCACTGCGAACTATGTTGCCCGCGCCTTGTCGTATTGGAGTTCGATGGGATTATGGTTTGATGAGTACCGGAACGAGCAGGGCGTTATTGAGAAAGACGGGCTCTTTCGATCAGCATACAATCGGCAGTTGTCCGGTAAGGGGACAGCTACTGCGTTTCAGGCAAAAGGATTCTCTGTGTCTGCTGTATTATCGATCTCTGGGGAAGAGTTACCGAAGGATAATGGGTTGTTTACCCGATGTATTCCCTTGCAGATCAGTTCCTACAAGAGGAATCGAGAATTTTATGAATGGGTTAATAAGACAAGTGAATACTTTAGCTATTTGACCTTTGATTTGATTAAGAATTATGACCAGTACAAGGACCGAATTATGGCCAATATTGCGGAGCTAAAGTCAACCTTGGTGAAGAGGGGCATTACGGACAGGACGGCTGAAAACTGGGGGATCTGTGCGGCTTGTTTTGATACGGTCGTGAAAGAGGATGCTGGGTTTATCAAGTGGGTGGAAGCATCTTGTCAGGAGGTTAAGCGAACGGGTGAAGAGGATCATATGCTTAACCAGTTTTGGCAGGATGTCAATACAATGATAAGCGCCGGTATTTTGGGACCTAAATACCTGAAGGTTGAAGGCGGGCAGTTGTATGTCTGGATGCAGGGTGTCTATGGTGAGTGGGGCTCGTATTATCGTAAACGGACAGGACGTGATCCTTTTGATTTACAGTCCGTCATTAAATATTTGAAAGAAGAGCCTTACTGTATTAAGGATTCTCATAGATGTTACATCGGAAAAGTACGGAGAAGGACATCTGTCATTGATATCCTAAAAGCAAACGAGATTATCCAGGAAATTGCCGATTCTCTCGATGAGATAGGCCATAATCATGAAGTAAGTGACGATGAGGCGTATTAATGGGACAGATGGGACAGCTATGGGACAGCATGAAAAAATACCTGTCCCATAGCTCAGGCCAGACGTAGCAAGGGATTGAGGGGTCTATGGGACAGTGGGACAGCAAAAACGCAACTCTGGACAAATATGCTTTCCTGGGAAGGTGATACAGGTGGCTATAACGATATAACGCTCTGAATAATTTAATATGTCCAAAAATCAAAAATTGCTGTCCCACTGTCCCATAGATAGTTGAAAGCCTTGGTATGACTGGGATTGAGTATGGGACAGGGTATGGGACAGCAATGGGACAGCAAAATAATAGCTGTCCCATTGGGAGAGGTGAGAATGATAAGTAAGTATTCTGAAATGATTAATTCGGAGGAGTCCGGACAAGTTTCTATCCTGCCAAAACCCGAGGATAAGGGCTTAGACCATTTCGAGGACGATAAACAAAAATACGGCTCCACGGATCCCCGCAGCGATAAAGCAGTGGACCACAAGTACTGGCTAGATCTTTTGTGGAATGCCTGGCAATTGGACACGACTTTAAACTCTTTGTATTACTTACTCCATGGGATTCGATGTGGTGGTGGCGAATTGACGCTGACTAAAGATAGCTTCCGGCTACTCCAGGGGGATTGGTCAAGTGGGGAATGGGCGAAGATTAGGCAGGAAAATCTTGATCCAGTCAAGGATAGGCTGATATGGATTTTGAAGTTGTCTCGAGTTGGGAAGGTAGACGAGGTGGAGATCCCGGAGGAATGGCTTAATGGAATTGCAGATAAGGAGCCGGCTGCGGAAGTGACTGATACTGAGCAGGGAAGGATGTTTGGGCAATGATAATCATCGGAATAGACCCAAGCCTAACGAGCACTGGAATATGTGTCATGAATGAACAAGGTGTAATCGTCGAATCGGTGGCTATTCAACCGGATAATAAAGGGCCCGAAAGATTAGCACTCTTTCGCGGAAGTTTCAGGTTAATTACAAGTAAATACCATGGCCAAAACGCCAATGCCTTTATCGAGGGGTATGCATTTGGTGCAAATAACCAACGAGAGGCGTTAGGGGAACTCGGAGGAGTTATGAGGTTATCGCTGTACGATGACGGAATAGGTATGGTCATTATCCCTCCGACTGTAGTTAAACAATATATCACAGGTAAGGGAACTGCCGACAAAATAGCAATGGCAATAGCTGTGCTAAAACAATATGGGCACGATTTTCCAACAACAGACCAAACGGATGCATTTGCTTTGGCTGAGATTGGACGAGCTTATTATGGAATGGTACCGGGCTTAACTAAATTTAGGGAAGAAATTATAGATGGGATGAAGAACCCCAAGGTGAAGAAAAAGAGGGTGGCGAAAAAGGGAGGCGCAGTAGGGTGAACTATATTAAAGAGGCTGAAGAGATACTGAAATATCACAGAGACCTTTTTGAAAGTGTTGATAAAATGAGAGAGGAGATATCAAGGCTAATAACTAGACAGGGGCCAAGCTCTTTAAATGCTATTGCCCTTGAGCCAACTGGGATACATGGTGGTTCTAAACAGGACGAAACTTACAATGTGTTGTTTAAGATTAAGACGCTAACCGAGAGCCGTGAAAGGACTCTCGCGAAACTGGAATCGATTAAAGTGGAGCTCGAGGAAATTAACCAAGAGCCTGGATGCGAAAACTATGGTACATTACTTAGGAAATGGTACATTCAAGGGGATAAGAAAGAGGACATTGCTAAAATGTTGGGATATAGCAGCGTGCAAAGTACCTATGTGTTGAAGGATCGAGCCATTAGGAAGTTCGCTATAAGGCATTTTGGACTTAATGCTATGAATCTCTAATTGGAAAAAAACTAGATGGACAAGTACGTTTTAGTATGATAATATTTAAATTGGAATAAGTCTATATCAAAAGATTACTAGAAAGCTTACTTAAGAGATTTTATATAAAGAGAAGAAATATCTTCAAAAAAGCGTTCCCGAAAGGGGCGCTTTTTTGTATTTCCTTAAGGCGGTGATTGTGTTGGCAGGCAATCCCAAGTGTCCCCATTACAAAGAAATAAGACCCGGAGATCAGCCAACTTGTATTAACTGTTATCGATGGGCGGGCATAGAATGCCTAGACCACTGGGCGCAAGTAAGCCGGGTTATAACGTCGAGGAAGTTTGAAGAGATAGAGAATCTCATGAAACATGATGGGTACCGACGTGGGATCGGCGGGATCAGGCAGACAAGGCGGTAGGGTAAAATAACTCAGTAAAGTTGAGGTGGTGGAAATGTAAATGAGTTGGATAGCAATACGACAAGAATTTGAATCTACCGAGATATCGTTAAAGGATCTAGCCGCTAAGCATAGCATAAGCGAAGGCACTATGCGAAGTCGCAAGAACAGAGAAAAGTGGCAACGCAACGCAACGCAGACAAGGCAACGCGCAACGGAAAAGAATAAGAACGTTGCAACGCAACAGAACGTAGCAGGGAAATTAGAAACAAGTAAAGCAGTAACTCCTACCGAGGTCACAATTCCAGAAAGCAAATCGTTGGGAGGTAGGCCAACTAAATATGATGAGAAATACAATAATCAAGCCTATAAACTTTGCTTATTAGGTGCGACTGATAAGGAAATAGCTGATTTCCTGCAGGTGGATGAAGCTACGTTGAATAGATGGAAGATAGAACATAAAGAGTTTCGCGAGTCTCTCACGCGCGGGAAGATAGGGGCAGATGCGAATATAGCCAAAAGTCTCTATCATAGAGCAAAAGGATATGAGCATAAAGAGACGATCACAGCTACCTTCCAGGGTAAAATCACTGATACCATGGAGGTTGTTAAGCATTATCCTCCTGATACTCCTGCTGCGACTCTCTGGCTCAAGAATAGGCAGCCTAAACTATGGAGGGATAAGCAGGATATAGAAATGACTGGCCCCAATGGTGGGCCTCTCTTAATATCCCAACTAGATACCTTATCTGAGACCGATCTCCGCAAGATGATAGAGATAATGGAGAAGGCGCAAATCCAGGGTGAGGTAATCGATATAGAAAGTAGCGAATAAAAAAGAGAAGGCGTTATACCTTCTCGTGTTCTGCTACTCTTCTGTAAAATGTACTTGGCTTCATATCTAGCGTCTTCATTGCATTCACTGCTGTTATGTTGCCGGCTTTCCATTCGCCATAAACAATATCAAACTTATCATTAACAATCTTCTTCCGGCCTTTATATTTCCCGGCTAATTTAGCACAAGCAATTCCTTCCTTTTGCCGATCTAATGTGTAAGCTCTCTCTAGTTGAGCTATTGCCCCGAATATAGTTAGCATGAATATCCCTGAAGGAGTGTCAGTGTCTATGTTCTCTTTCTTGGAGATAAATGCAACTTGCTTTTCTTTCAATATATCTATTAAATCCAGTAGATCACGAGTATTCCTAGCAAATCGGCTAATGCTCTCTACTATTACTGTATCACCTTTTCTAGCATAGCTGAGCATCTTCTGCAGTTCAGTTCGCTTGGTATCCTTTCCACTTAATCTGTCAATGTAGATTTCGTTAACCCCGAGTTGTTGCATCATTACTTCTTGGCGTATTGTGTTCTGCTCTGCTGTGCTGACTCTTACATAGCCGATTAACATAGTAGATCACTCCTTTGTATTTGATACTCTCATTATATAATAGTGACCCATTAAGTTCAATAGCATTGTGGGTTAGTTCAATAATAAAGATATTAGGTCTATTGGGTTATAGTTACTAGCACTCATTAGGGAGTAGTCTATTGACATAGCATATGCTGATCTACTTGGCTAGTACTGCATCGTTGCTCTGCTGTTCTTGCTTGGCTTTAGTATAGGCATAGGATAGGTTGCCTTGCCTGGATAGTTACTCTGTCTGGATGATGGGACCTGCTGATCTAGCAGAACTGTGATACCGAAACAGAATTAGACCCCCCCCATACCCACGGATTTCCAGAGAGGGTAAAGGGCGACTGTGTATATTATTACTCTAACTATCCATAACACTCTCTTAAATAAAAAATTCCATATAAAAATAAATTTTATATTTTTTAAGGAGTTGATTCAATGCAAAGTTTATGCCCTGAAGAAAAAGAACTTCTCGACCAACTGCGAACTAACTATGGTTGTGCATTAGTTTTATTCAACAAGTACACAGAGGATTGGTGCTTACTAGCCAGTGAATATTTCGTTCTGTGAGAGCCATTGTGTCGGCGAAATAGAGCCATGATCACGGGAAAATAGAGCCACCTTCACGGAGTAGAGAGCCATCTACACGTTCCTATTAACATTTAAACAATATGATGCGCGCAGGATAAAACAGCAGCGGTGTAGTCGAGGCTGTGGAGAGTGTGGATAAGTTCTTTTAAGAATGGCCCCAAAGTGCTTATCCAAGTCTTGTGGTCAACCCGAAAGCGATTACGTAGGGTTGTCCACAAGACGGAACTATCCACAACCCTTTGTAGGAGTGAATGGTAACAGTATTGTTTACTATTGTCATCAATGGCTTTCTGGAAGGTGGCTTCGAAGATCCGGGGAACTTAACTGTCCAAAATAGTGGCTCAATCCACTCCAGATTATTCATTTCGACTCTATAATGGTTTATGCACATTTAAATGTGTAAATTTATTATGGAGGACGATAATCATGGTGAATTATCGCGAAATTCTACGATTGCGAAGCTTAGATTACACTCAGCGCCAAGTTGCTGTCAGTGTCAAATGCTCTCGCAATACCATCAGTGAAGTCTGTCGACTAGCTGATGAGAAAGCCCTATCATGGCCACTGCCTTCCGAATGGTCAAATACGGATTTGCAGCATCTCCTGTACCCCGAGAAGGCATCGGGAACCGAAAGAAAAATGCCCGATCTTGCCTATATGCACAAGGAGTTGGCCAAATCTGGTGTGACCCTGACCTTGTTATGGAGCGAATATTGCGAGCAGTGCAAGGTTGAAAAGCTGATTCCCTACCAATACACCCAGTTCTGCGACTACTACCGGTCTTATGCAATGAAAACCAAGGCCACCATGCGAATTAAACGGAAGCCAGGGGAGTTATTAGAGGTCGACTGGGCAGGCTCGGTTCTGTCGGTTAATGATGAATTGACTGGGGAAGTCATACCAGCCTACATCTTTGTTGCCTGCTTACCCTGCAGCCTTTACAGTTACTCAGAAGCCTTTCCTTCCATGGTCATGGAACATTGGATTAACGCCCATATCCACGCCTATCATTTTTTATCGGGTGTCACCCGCATATTGACACCCGACAATCTCAAGGCAGCCGTTATAAAGCACGGAAGAACAGAACTGCTTTTAAACCGTGTTTATCTGGAGATGGCAGAGCACTATAACACTGCCGTGATCCCAGTGCGACCGTTTTCTCCGAAGGACAAGCCTAATGTTGAAGGCACGGTCGGAGTTATTTCCACCTGGATTATTGCAGCTCTGCGGAATGAAAAATTTTTCTCATTCTCCGAATTGAATTCTGCTATTCAAGAGAAGCTTCTGGAATTTAACACAAAACCCTTTCAAAAAAAGAAGGGAAGCCGGTCGAGCGCTTTTGAAGAAGAAGAAAAATCCTTCCTTCAGCCGTTACCTGCTTTCCCCTATGAAATGGCTGTCTGGTCAACTGCCAAAATACAACCTGATTATCTCATAACGGTTGGGAAAAACAAGTATTCGGTGCCTTTTGAATTCATCGGTCACGAGGTGGATATCCGTTCTACGAGCAAAACCATTGAAGTGTTCTTTCAAAACAATCGCATCGCCTCCCATGTCAGAAAATATGTGATCGGTGATTATGAAATATTACCTGAACATATGCCTGAGAATCACCGGAGATACCTGGCCTGGAACAAGGAAGCCTTCCTTGAGTGGGCAGAAGAGGTTGGAAGGTCAACCTTGATGGTCATGAAATCCTTCCTGGCCTCCGCCAAGGTAGAGCAGCTTAGCTACAAAACTTGTGGTTCGTTGATGAAGCTGGCAGACCGTTATTCTATAACGCGGATTGAAGACGCCTGCGCCCGTTCTCTTAGCTATACCCCTTCGCCAAGCTTGAAAAACATACAGACCATCTTGAAAACCGGGCAGGACAAGGTGAAACCGGAGAAGGATTCGGACAATCCAAAACCAAGCGGCAAATACGGTTTTACCCGAGGAGCCGAGTATTTTGGAGGTGGCCGAAATGATTAATCAAGTGACTCTAGATAAACTGCACGGTATGCGTTTGAGTGCAATGGCCGAGGCCTTCACCTCCCAAACCGGAGATAAAGCCTATGCATCCCTTACCTTTGAAGAACGATTCGGGATGATTATTGACCAAGAATGGGGAAAGCGACGCTCCAATAAGCTGCAAAATCTGATCCGGACTGCAGGTTTTCGGTATCCCAATGCTTGCATGGAGAGTATTGAGTACCACGAGGACAGAAAGCTGAACAAATCACAGCTTTTACAATTCTCAACCTGCCGCTACATCCAGGAGGGCCATCATCTCATTATTGAGGGTCCTTCGGGAAATGGCAAAACCTTCTTGGCTTGTGCCCTTGGCAATGCTGCCTGCAGGAACTTCATGACAGTTCGCTATGTAAGGCTTCCTGAACTGCTCAACGACCTTGTCGTTGCCAGAGGTGAGGGTACTTACAAAAAGCTGATAAAAATCTACCAAAAGGTTGATCTGCTGATTCTGGATGAATGGCTGTTAAAGCCCTTAACGACTGATCAGGCTATGGATCTGTTTGAGATCATAGAAGCTCGAACCCGGCAGGGTGCCATGATTTTCAATACCCAGTTTGACCCCAGAGGATGGTATGATCGCATTGGAACTCCAGAAGATGGTACTGTATCGGAGGCCATCATTGACCGAGTTAAGCATAATGCCTACGAAATACTTATCAATGGAAAAATATCCATGCGTGAGCGCCACGGCTTAAATGCCAATAAGCCGGGAGGTGCAAACAAGTGAACAAGAAGAATTACAAAGAACGCTATGAGGAATTGCACGATCTTTTTCAAGAGCTACTGTCTGATCATAGACAGGTTCTTGAAAGTTTGGGCGAACTGCGAGCAGAAAACGAAATCCTTATGGGCATTCTGAAAGAGCATGGCATTAAAATACCAACCAAATATGCGGATTTCTAAGGAATTAAGTTAGGTCACCCTAGCTGAGGTCTTGCCGGTGTTGCTACAAGACCTTAGCTGGCAAACTGAACTTCTGAAATGCCCTCATACCAATATCCTCCCAATAAGCATGTTATCCACAATATCCACAGTCCCCAGGAGGTGATAGAGGAAAAGAGTGGTCAATTCAAAACAATTGCTGATAAAACCATCAGGGTCATCAAAGGGGTTGGTGGCTTTCTATTCCGTGATCATGGCTCTATTTTCCCGTGAAGGTGGCTCTCTTTTTCCGATAAAGTGGCTCATTCACGCCGAAATATTCAGCCAGAAACAAGAATATAGTAGTTTGCTCATTAGGCTCTCATATGCTAAGCCTAGATAGAAACTCCATTCATGTGTTAGATGAAATCTGTATTTCTATATAATCCTAATTCTTAAAAATATTTTATAAATTTTTTGTATATTTTTCCTATCTACCATGTGTAGAAAAGGAATCCGGTTGACCGATTCGTTGATCGGCTTTAATAAAATAAAGTGAGGTAATACGAATGAATATCAGCAAAACAATTGAGGATCAAATAGCAGCCCTAGAGAAAGCTCAGGAAATGGCATTCGCTAAAAATGACCCGGAAATGGCAACGAGTATCTCGTTAACTATTCTTGAGTACATTAAACATATTGATGGGCCTGACTGTGATTGTAATAACGATTACGATGAAGATTACATCTGCCCCGACTGTGAAGAAACCCTCGCTAAAGAAATGCTACATCAAGAGATTGCGGATGAATCTGACTTGCCGATTGAGTTGGTTAGGCGAGTGTTGAATGCACAGGATGAAGTGCTGAATGGGTACGACGAATAGTAAGACCGAAATGCAGTATTAGAGAGACAGAGGAGCATCCAATTTAAAAACAGTAGTATTGATTAGATAATTGAAGATATCCAGAGCTATTTAATCTCAATCTACTTTTTGATATGTGCATGTGAGGATACATATAAGGGGGTTATATGTGCGCCACAGGATACATGTGGGGGTGAAAAACAGTGGACGATGAAGTCAGAGGATTGATTATTGACCCAAAGACAGGTGAGGTTACTGGTCAATTAATGACTGGTGATAGAATTGTCAGAAAGGCATCAACTGACTATCTTATAAAAACTCAGGAATGGAAAATGGAAAACTTCTTCAAGGGTCATGCCGGGGAATTGAATAAATGGATGAAAGACTTTTCCACTCAGGAGAAGGCTTTTTTATTTTCAGTTGTTCCTTATGTTAGTTATGAAGATTGCCACTTGCAGTATTCTAACGGTAATGATTTAGGGACAGAAGATTTAGTCAAAATCACAGGCATGGGCAGAAGGACAGTTTATGAGGTAATTAATGAATTAATAGCTAAGGACATTATTTACCGAGGCAAGAACAGTAAGAACCGTCAATTCTTTGTTAATCCTTGGTTATTCTGTAAGGGCAATCGTATAAATAAGGTACTCAAAACCATGTTTAAGAATTATAAAATCAGAATTCATGGTGGCGTGGAATGGAAGAACTTTAAAGATTAGTGCGTTGTGTATAGGAGTGTTCTTATGCCAAATGAAAACCGTTCGTGTAAAAAGTTCAAACAGGGGGCAGGCATAAGCCCTGACATATTCCTTGGTATAATCCAACCGAACTGCGCTAATTGCTCATTCTGGAATGGCAAGAAGTGCAATGATGAAAAAGGGGCTATAGCGGTGGGATTGCTTGCAGAATTCGGCTGGTGAAAGGTGATGATAAACAATGGCAGAAGCTAAAGTTAAAGTAAAGGCAGAAGCTGTTGTTAAGTCTGCGCCAAAGCCGAAGATAAAGGCGAGTGATATTCCGACACTCGATATAATGAAACAGAGATTAGGGAAGCTTAACTGTCAATACTTTATAGAAAATTTCGTCAAGATAGAAGATCGTGATGCTATTGAATTAGCTATCCCTTTCACACTATGGCCAAAGCAAGTGGCCGCGTTAGACAGCCTCGTTAACAATAGATTGAACATTGTCCTTAAGGCTAGGCAACTTGGATTAACTTGGATGGCATTAGCTTATGCTATATGGAGAATGATACATCAGCCGGGGTATGCGGTAGTTGCGATGTCTAAGCGTGAAGAAGATGCTAAGGAATTATCTAGGCGTGTTGGATTTATCCTAAAATACCTTCCACAAACAATGATAAGGGAAAGAAAAATAGCCGGAAAGTGGAATGGTATTACATGGGAAGGAACAACATTACAGATAATCATTAACCATCCCGGCAAAGAACCTAGTGTTTTTAATTCCATTACGTCTGCTCAAGACTCGGGGCGTTCGCTTACGGCAAGTCTAGCAATACTTGATGAGTGGGCTTTTCAGCAATGGGCAAGAGAAATTTTTGCTGCGATATATCCGACTATCAATCGGCCAACAGGCGGACAAGTAATCGGACTCTCCACAGCAAAACGCATGACACTTTTCGAAGAGATATGGGCTAAGGCTACTCAAGGTGCGAATACATTTGCGAGAGTATTCCTTTCATGGGATACGGACCCAAGGAGAACACAAGAATGGTATGAGCAAACAAAGAAGGACTTAGGCGAACAAAAAACAAAGGAAGAATACCCGAATACTCCAGAAGAAGCATTTTCGGCATCTGAGGGAGTTGCTTTTCCTGAGTTTTCCTACGATATGCACGTTGTGGATGAGTTTGAAATACCTGCTCATTGGAGACGCTGGAGATCAGTGGATAATGGTTACACAGATTCATTCGCTTGGTACTGGTACGCTGTAGACGAGTTCGGAACTGTCTATATATATAGAGAGTACACGCGGGAGCCAAAGGATGATAAAGTAAGCTATTCTGACCAAGCCAAGCAGGTTGTTTTTAAAACAGGTAATGAGCGTATTGGGTTCACGGTAGCGGGACATGACGCGTGGGCGGTCCATCCGTTGACTAAGAGCAATAATACTCCACAGGGTAAGTCGATTATTGATTTCTATATTGACGGTGGCGTTAATGATTGTTTAAGGGCGGTTACTGACCGCATGTTTAGAAAAGCTACTTACCATGAATATTTAAAGCCTTATTTCGATGAGAACGCAAAAGTAATGACTAGCAAGGTTAAGATATTTAGTAATTGCACAAAGCTTATCGAAACGTTACCACAACTCCTACAAGACCCAAAAAATCCGGAGAAGGTTCTAGAATGCTCATATGACCATTGGTATGACGGAGCAGGTTACGGCCTCATAGCTTATCACTCTAATAGGACTGAACTTGAAGTTACGACTGACTACTCAGATTTGGCAGAGGACATATTGGAGGACCTTGATCGAGCCACTCCAGAGATGAGACAGTACATTCTCGCTAGATTAGGTAGATAAATAACCCCAAAAATGGTATAAAAAAGGGGATAGAGAGGTGGTTATAACCCCACTCGAACGGGCATTTTCCTAGATGCCCTTAACGGTATCCAACAGCTCTCCCTAGTCTAATAACGAAAACTCAGGCATCCTTCGGGGTGCTTTTTCTTATGCTCATTTCAAGGAGGTGACAACACATTGATTGATAAAATAAAAGATTTTAGCGCAAAGGTGGTGAGCAAGATCAAGAACACAGCTAAAACCATGAAAGAAGATTCAGAACAGCAAATAAAGCTAAAGAAATACCAGGACCTAATGGCTCAGGCTAAAGCAGGAGTTAACGAATCAATCCGTGACGAACGCGAACAAATCTATCTCGGCACAAAGAATGTGGATGCCAATATAAATGTCCGTAGCAGTAATGGGGTCAGGAAAAAGGCTAACAATGTTGTCAACTTAGTCCTAGAATTTATCGAAACAAATGTTGATTCTACAATCCCGCAGCCATCCGTACGAACCAAGTTGCCCGGTTATGAGCAACAAGCGATGATGATAGAGGACTCTCTTACCTCAGACATAACAGAGCTAGGTATAACAGCCATCAACGACATAAACGAGCGTACGACCCCTGTGCAGGGCTACTCGGCTATGCTAGTTGGCTGGAACCCAGATTTTCGACATCATCTTTACCGTGGAGAACTTTCGATTGAGTCAATCCACCCTAAGCGCATAATCCCACAGCCCGGAGTGTGGGATATTCAGTCAATGGACTACTTCTTTATCATTTCATCCGTTACAAAGTCATACATTAAGAAACGTTATGATATTGACATGGAGAATGCGAGCGAGCAATTCCCCGGCCTTAATTCCATGAGTACCAATGAGTCCCAACCGCATAACCCCGAAATGGTGACAGAGGTTGTGTGCTGGTATCGCAATGATGACGGTGAAGTCAGCAAGCTAGTGTGGTGCGACGATGAAATCCTTGAAGATATGAGCAATTTCTATGCCCGCCGTATTGACGGAAAAATAGTTGCAGAAGAAACGCTCGGCTCTGACGTTACTCTTGCATCTGTTAACGGCCAACCTGGAGAAATCCTAAAAGCAGGAACAAAAGTACCCTACTTTACCCCAACTCGATACCCTCTCATTATTCGTGAAAACATTCCCCTCAACTTCGCCTTTGGTGGTCAATCAGATGTGGATGTTATCCGGGATCAGCAGGACGCTTATAAGAAAGTAGTCAGCGTTATTGAGGAAAAGATTTTCAGGGGAACAGCCATAGTTACCGCATTGGAAGGACACAGGTTCAATTTATCAAATGAGCTTTACCCGATTATCAGAGGAAGCCAGTCGGAATTGAATGCATTAGGTATTAAAAATTTAACCGCGGATATCTCGAATGACATGGCATTCGCTCAACAACAATACAAGGCAGCACAGTCCACGCTTGGTATTACAAACTCCTTCCAAGGTAAATCTGATTCATCGGCAGTATCCGGTATCGCGAAACAAATTCAAGTACAACAGGCCGGTGGGCGTTTACGCTCCAAGGAATCAAACAAATACGCAGCGTTCAAAGAACTCTATGAAATAATGTTCGAGTTCAAGCTTGCTTTTTACGATGAACTACGCCCCTTTGTTACTAAGGATGCTAATGGTAAAGACTCATATGGCGACTTTAATAAATACGCCTTCTTAGTTAGAGATAAGGCCGGTGAGCTTTACTACAATACAGATTTCATCTTCCAATCAGACGCAGGTAAGGGATTACCGAGAGACAAGATGTGGCTATTCCAACAGGCGACTGAAATGCTCAAGTATGGCGCATACGATCCTACTCCTGCCGCCGCGACATTCTGGATGCAAATGGTAGCTCAAAAATATCCTAACGCTAAGATTATTCTTGATGGAATTACTAAGGCGATGGATGCAGCGTCCAAGGCTCCGCCAACTATTCCGAAAGTAACCACCAATTACAAAGACATGATGCCAGAAGCGCAATCACAGTTCTTGCAAAAACTTGGCATTAAATCACAAGGCGGACAACCTTTAGTATTGGCAGGAGAACAGGCGGCGCAACCTCAACCAGCACCGCAAATGAATCAACCGCAACAGATAACAGGACCACAACAACCCAACAACCCACCACAAGGCACAGAACAGCCGCCACAGCCACAAGAACAGCAAAGCGGTATAAACCCACAGGACCAAGTAATGCAAGTCATACAGGAAGCGTTGGCGCATATGAGCGAAGGTGAACAACAAGCGTTTAAAGATGCACCGGATAAGGCGAAGGTACAAATTATACAAAAGATGATGGAGAATCATGCACAAGCTCAACAAAACGGAGGAGGGCAACAATAATGGCAAAAGCAAAAGCAAAAGCGAAACAAAAGGACCCAACAAAACCATTTCCTGCACCGGGAGAGAAGACAACCGGCAAGAAAAAACCTGACAAAATCACTATTATGCTAATGAAGGCGATGCCTGGCGTGTCGATGCCACCGAAGAAAGGGGCTGTAACACCGATGCCCAAGAAAACAACTTCAAAATCTACCAAGAAATCTACTTCTAAAAAGCCTTGTTAAATTAACCCTTCCGTATATTAAAGGAGTTGATGCCCTTGCACTAATTTATATTGCTAACTGATAAGTCACTAAATAGTGGCTTTTATTTATACCCAACTTTAATCAAAGGAGGTGGTAACAATGGCAAGGGACAGCGAACAACGTTTAAGCATTCCTCAAAACAGCGCAGGTTACATCAAAGCGTTGAACATCAACAAATCCAATGCAAAGCCTGTGAAATCCACCGGCAAAGACCTTCGTTCTGGGAAATAAGGTAGCTATTACGGCTACCTTTCCCTTTGCCTAATTTGGGGCAGGAGTCATCCTCCACATGGATGTAATACGTTGGCGAACGGATACGCAAAAGGAGATTCATTATGTTTGTTTTCAATCTTAGAAACCTACGTCCGTTTATGGATGAATTAGATAGTAGCGGAAGTGGTGAGGTCGCTGCACCACAAGAGACTAGTTCGGAAGTATCAACAGAACAAACCACGGATACCTCAGCAGAACCATCTATAGAGTCCACAGAGTCAGCAGAGAAGCAAAGTGAAGGAACAACTGATGTACCTGCTGAGACAGGAACTAAGCCCAAGCAAGACCCCTCTGTAGATCGAGTGATGAGGGAAATGAGACTAAAAACAGAGGCGGCAGAACGTAGGGCAAGCGAAGTAGAATTGCAGCGAACGCGCGATATCGAAATAGCTAAGAAGTACGGCCAATTTGGAGTTTACTCTGATGCTGATGTAGCCGAAAAATACGGCAAGTCACATGGCTTAAATACGGTAGCAGAGTTTGAAGCAGCACTTAAAGCGGAAGAACGTGAAGCTCATCTACAAGAACTTAAAGACAGTGGCATTGACCCTGAGCTAGTCAATAAGATTGTGGCCGAACATCCTGACGTAAAGCAAGCCAGAGAGAACAACCAGGCATTAGAGCAGGCAAGACAAGCGGCGGCCAAAGTGCAGGAGGACCATTTTCTAGTTGAGAGCTTTAACGAGTTGAGCAAAGAATTCGATGAGATTAAGGTTGCTACCGATGTTCCTGCTGATGTTTGGAGAGTGTGGAGAAATGGGCAATCGGGTATTACGCTCAAGCAAGCCTATGCCGCTGTAAATTATGAGTCTATAGCAACTAAAAAAGCTGAAGCCGCCAAGCAAGCTGCACTTAACAATATTCAGTCAAAGGATCACGTAAGAGGCAACGGTAAGGGGATCGAAGGGGACACGGTTAGAATTCCCGATGATGTCATGGAGATGTATATGAGTCTAAACCCCGGAAAGTCCATGGCCGAGTACCAAAAACACTGGAAAAAGGCACAAAACAAATAAGGAGTGAATTCAAATGGCTTTTAAACGATGCGCAAGTAATGATGGGGCACAAAGCCCGTTCGAGTATCTTTTGCTGACCGATAATGAAGGAGCAACGCTGGGAGAAGCGTTGGTACAAATTAGTGGACGATTGACAAAGTGTGGGGCAACTGTGATGCCTGAGTTTATTGCAATGCAGTCTAGAACGGCTGAGTCAACATCCGTTAAACCTCTAGCCGTAGTTCGTATCAATGACCAAACAGAGTACGAAACTCAAAGTATGGCTACCGTGGCAGCTACATTGGTAGGGAATAAAGTTACCTTGCATACCGATGGTTTACTCGTAACGGCCACCGCAACAAGTGGAAACTTCAAGGTATCTGCTACTAACGGGGCAACCACAACCTCCACTGTAAGAGGGTACTTCAAGGCATAAGCGATCTTGTGACCCAGTGGGACTTCTCGGGCGAGGGGTCCTTTTTCTATGAGTAAATTTAAGGAGTGAAAGCAATGATTATCAGTAAAACAAGTGGAGTTAATGAAAGTGCATACGGAAAGTCGCAGGAACCGATTGTGATGATTTTGGAGGAACAGGAAGAAGCATTCAAGAAGATGTCCATCATCGACCACATCTTCTTTAAGGATGAGACGAAGGACTTTGCGTCGAAGTATACTACCGAAACATCAATGGGCGATTTTAAGCCTGTTGGAGAGGCCGGCAAGTATCCCGAAACTGACTTCCAAGAAGGTTATAGTCGCGTCATTGAGCCTGAAACTTGGAAAAATTCATTCGCTATCAGCCAGGAGATGATTGAGGATTCCAAGATGGGCAAGGTTCGATCAAAGACAAATCAGTTTATGATGACATATAACCGAACCCGCGAACTCTTTGCCGCAAAACTCCTGAATAGTGGAAATGCTACGACCATGAATTTTGGAGGAAAGAATTTCGATATTTCCTGCGCTGATAAAAAAGCCATGTTTGCCGTTGACCATCCTTCGATTACGGGGGGGACCGGCGTACAGTCGAACCTCTATAATGGTGCATTTTCTTACGACAACCTTGCTTATGCAGAGGAAAAAATGCATTATTTCAAAGATGATAATGGCCAAATTCTGACGGTTTCCCCTGACACAATCGTTATTCCAGATAAGGCCGGTATTAAAAAATTGGTCTTTGAGGCGATCGGTTCCGAGAATAATCCCACCACAGCAAACCGCGCAAGCAACTTTATGTATGGCCGATGGAATATAGTATTTTCGCCTTACCTTGAAGCAATTAGCGGCACGAATGCAGATTGCTGGATGTTATTGGACAGTTCGTTCAACGAAGCGTACGAAGCACTCGTCTGGCTTGACCGTATTCCGTTGACAATTAGAAGCACAATTGATGAGAATACCGATAATAACGTTTGGAGAGCTAGAGCAAGACACGGCGCAGCCCCTAACAACTGGAGAACAATTCTCTGCTCTGCACCTGGTCTTTCCGGTGCCAGCTCATTCTAATCAACTAGGCGAGTAGAAATACTCGCTTAATCTTTTTATTTTAAGGAGTGATTCACTTGGGAATGTCAAACGTAGATGCCCTTACTGCGCCTGATGGGGTATTCGGTCCGCTAACCGGAAACCACTTATCCGGTTCCGAGACAATGCAGGGTGGTGTCCTTGCCGCAATCACACTAGCCACGGCAGACTTAACCCTAACAGCAGCACAAGCTTTAACAACACGATTAGAAGTAACTACAGGCCATGCAACACAGGCTATCATCGTCCCTGTCGGTCTACCAGGGAAGATATATGTAGTAGTAAATGCTCACGCTACTCTTGCCGCGCTTATTAAGGTAGCTGGCGGAACAGCAGTATCAGTGGCTGCAACTAAAACAGCGATTGTCCAAGTTAATAATGCCGGAGATCAAGTCACTAGATTAACAGCAGACGTATAAGAGGGCTAGAAATACTGTTACTAAATACCTATAAAACCATAGAGAACTCTACTGATTTTTAGTAGAGTTCTCAAGAATAGTAATGTAGTCTCAAACCTACGGAAGCGCAAGAACACCAACTACGGAAGTCCTCCAGAACTGCAAGGTGGGCATATGATTGGGCACTAGATAAGCAGGAGATGAACTAATTGCAAGAATCACAAATCGACACATCAACGTCTGAGCGTCAATTGCTTTATGACATACGCACAGAGTCACGTAAAGCAAACGAACTACTTCTGCAACTTCTCGAAGTCCTGCGTCCGGTAGCTAGGGATACAGAGCAGGAAGAAGTTGCACCGAAGATTGAAGCGAGACATATTGCGACCTCAAAAGTAGCAAAGAAAAAACCAGCAATAACAAAAGAAAAACCCAAGAGGGGGATAAGAAATGTCAAGAATATCTGATTCACAGGGGAACGAAGCTAAGATAAATCCAGATGGGTCGCTCAGAACTTCGCTTATTGGGAGTTTACCGAACATTATAAAGGCAGGAAAAACAAATGCAACTACTGTGGATCAATCAATAACTGGTGATTTCAACTCTGTTTCACTTGTCAATGATGGTCCAAATGAGTTAATTATTGCTATTGATCAAAGTACGTCAACAGCAACGTCTCTATTTTATATTGCACCCGGAGAACCATTTGAAAGAAATATCAAAGGGACATCTATGCACTATAGTGTAGCGAGTGGTTCGGCTACTTTACGCTATGACTTAGTGTAGGGGGGGGGCGTATTATGAGTTACGGCAAAAGAAGAAAGAAAACACTTACTCTAGTACCATTTCCAACAGGATTCACATGGAATACTGCTCCTATAACAATATATCAAAATCAGTATGGAAAATTTGAAACAGATTTTGATGTATCAACTTTGCAATATGTTGGAACAGGAAAAACATATTACGTTGACATAACCAAATCTGACGCCAATGATGGATTGACACCCGCAACAGCTGTCAAAAGCCTTTTTACTGCTTTTATGAAGGAGGACGCGGATATAATAATGGTAGCTAGTGGGTATTATCAAGACGCTAACTCCAACAATGACCACGGCATTAGCAAAAACATCTCTATCAAAGCGTTGCCTGGGGCAGACGTTACGATAAGCACTAAGCGACTTCTGACATTCGCAAAAACCGCTGGGCGAATAAATGTTTATGAAGCTAGCAGGACGGTTGTCGCTTCTGTTTATGACGGTTTGCATAAAGATGTTAATGGAGACTATACACAATTAACCCCCGTAGGGTCTATAGCTGAAGTCGATGCGACTATAGGATCATATTACTATGCAACTCCAATGCTTTACGTCCACACTTTAGATTCTCGCCCTGCTGATTCTGATATTGCTGTATTCTTAGATATCTATAATGTGAGGAACTATGGTAATTTTGTGACTTACCTAGAAGGAATTAATTTTGAAGGTGGGAAAACAGGGGCAGTAGACATACAAACAACGTCTACATTAGATGTAAATGCTATGTTTTCAGCGAAAAACTGTACCTTTAAGTATGCAACGGGAGGGAATGGTGGTCTATCAATATTCGGAGTGCCATTTTCATACACTCAAGGGTGTGTTGCTTCAAAAAATATTAATGATGGGTTTAACTATCATTTATCTAACAACTTTGCACCTAAAGCAATCGAAGTAAATTGCGTAGGCAGGAGCAACGGGAGTGAAAGCAACACAGATAACGGCTCCACCATGCACGACGGTGGGATCATAATAAGGATAAATGGTGCTTATTATAATAATATGGGACCCAATGTCGCTGATGTGCTTAATAATACTCAAGCATGGAATATGGGATGTCTCGGCTTTAAGTCAAAGGCATCTAATTATCAAAATTGTGATTTTCAGGGGCAGGACGGATTGACAGAAATGTGGCTAGATGGGTGCATATCATATGGTTCTGATGCAGGATTATCAGTAGGGAACACAGGCACAGGAGCTATTATGCACGTCCACAATTGCAAGTTTTCCCCACCAGACCTTATCGGCACAGGTGGAACAAAAAGTAGTTATTAACCTTCGCTAAAGACCCAATAACCGAACATCACAAAGGATGCTCTAACCAGCGTCCTTATTTTTATTGAAAGGATGAATTTCAATGAATCTTTCACAAATACGAGACTTGGCATTAACCCTAGCTAACTCATATTCGGCTGATGGGATATTGCTTGAAGAGACCGAAATAGCAGATTTCAAATTAGCCTTTCCTGGGTTCCTGAACACTGCCCAAAACAAGTTTGCTGAAAAAGACAAAATCGAAGCAGTATTCACCCTTGTCCAAGTCTCCTCAGATGTTGGAGATGTGTTGAATCCTCTGCCAACCGACTTCATTAACATCAATAAAGTTATATTCCTTAATAGCGATAATCGACGCAGATTGTTTAATGATTATTCCGAGGAAATGGGAAATATCGTTATTGATTCGAGTTATGAAGGCAGTTTTTTCGTCTATTACAACAAGCGACCGGATGCATTGGTTTTAGATACGGATGTGCCCAAGATACAAAGCCAATTTCATTCCTACTTGGCCTATTTTTGCGCTGGAAATTGGCTGTTTGCCAATGGGAAGCAAGCCGAGGGATTAACTCTCCTCAATCAATTTGATTTTTTTCTACGCGAGTGTGAACCAAATAACGAAACTGGTTCGGGAATTATTAATGTTTCTTCATGGTAGGGGGATGGTGATATGGGACAGCTAAAAATTCCAACGTTTAAAAATACCTCTCGTGAGATAATTTACCAAGACTTTTCAGGCGGGTTAAATCTAAAAGAGAACGCGTCTCTTATCGCAACGAACCAATCCCCCGAGATGCAGAATTGCCGTATCAGAACGGGTCCTATCGACAAAAGACCGGGGTACAAACGTCTCTACGCAACTAGTCTCGGTACTGGAAAAATCAATGGCGTTTCCCCCTATATCAAAGCATCGGGAGTAAAATACAGATTAATCGCTCACGGTACAAAACTTTATACTCAGGAAGGAAATGAGCAACCGGTCGAAATACGAAGTGGCCTAGCAAACGCTAAGGCTTCTTTTTTTATTCTCAGCGATACAGTTTTCCTTAAAAATGGTACTAACTATCTTAGCTATAACGGCACTACCGTAGCAGATGTAGCAACAACAGCCCATATTCCTATAGTTATCGTTGGGCGTTCTCCTTCGGGGGTTCCTAACGCGGGTACGACAAATGAGAGTTTTAACTTGTTATCTCCTGGCTTTGGTATCTCGTTTAGCGCAGATGGCACAGCGACATCATACACGCTTCCTTATGGCACTCTAGATGCTACGCTAGTTACAGCAGTAGTCAACGGAGTAACGATAACCGAAGGCGCAGGATTAACCGTCAATCGAACAACAGGCGTGGTGACATTCAACGTAGCCCCGGCCATTGGCACAAACAACGTCATAATAACGGCATTTAAAGCATCGCTAACAAATCCTGAATTTATATTGAATTGTACGCTTTCAGAGGTTTTCGGAGGAAAGTCAGAAACTACAGTTTTCTTCTCGGGTAATCCTAACTTCCCTGACGTTATATGGCACTCGCGGCTGTATGGAGAAATGCCTTCCGCAGATTATTTTCCTACCGATGCACTACAGAAAGTCCCAGGCAATGTCGCAGGGTTTGGGCATCTTTTCGACTTGCTTTATGTCTCTCATAGCAAAGGGCACGGATTCCTTTCTTACCTAGACGGAACCAACTACCCAATATTCCCCTACAGCGAGATCAATTCAGAAAAGGGCACAGATATACCGGGGAGTATTCAGGAAGTCGATAACACGGTCGTATGTGCTTCTAGTGTGAACGGAGTCATGCAAGTACTATCAAACACAACTGTCAACAACAGGTTATCTGTCAATGACGTATCAGACCTCATCGACAAGGGCGGATTAGAACGTCAAGACTTGGGATTACTTCGGCAAGTCAACTTAAAAGATGCAATATCCTTCAACTTCGATGGTTATTACGGGTTGTGTGTTAACAACGTTTGCTATGTATGGGACTACAAAACAAATGCATGGCTATACGACACAAATATTCCTGCATCTTGCTTTGCCGTGATTGATGGCACTCTTTGTTTTGGGTCCAATACCGAAGGACTAGTTTATCAATTTGATTCGCTACTCGCTAATGACGATGGCGTAGCAATTGACGCTTGGTATGACACGAAAGAGGATTGTGCAGGTACGCCTAATAAAATTAAACCAACTAGCCGAATTAGTTTAGTGGCAAAGCCCATGACTCGGGGTTCAACGGAAGTTACGTTCCGTTCTCGTCAAAGCCAAGGGGTTGTAGTTTTGAATATGCAGACAAATGCATTCGGGTATGTCGGCTTTTGTTATGTTGGGTTCACTTACTCGACATTAGCTTTCCCTGTGATTAAAAGAAAACGAATGTCAAAACGAGCTAACTATTTTCAATTTAGATTTAGAAATAACGTACTAGATGAAGGTATGAGCGTGATCTCGCTCAAATTAGAATTTGATAGTGGAACGGAGGTTCGATAATGCTTTTTCCAATAAAAGAATCGTTTATTTTCGACCATACAAAACAAGCCCCTTATCCGACATGGACACCACCACAAACACAAACCAATCTCAATGCGCGAAGTGAAGAAATGCGATTGGCTCATAACGCTTTGGTTGGTGCGCTTAACTCTACGGGTGAAGATAATTGGTTATATCAGCAGATTGCAAATGCGATTTTAGGACAGGTGGCAGACGGTTCGCAGACTGACGTTAAATTGTCAGACGCGGCAGGACAAATCAAGGAGAGAGTTGCTAATCTTTTAATAGAATACGCGGCATTTGTGGCGACTAAAGGCATGCCCGGTGGAATTGGAACACTTGACACTGGCGGTCTTGTGCCTTTCTCGCAAATGCCTTCCTATCTTTTGTTTGGAGACGGACACGATGGCACGGCAACGATAACAGTTGGAACAACTACGCTTTATCGCGACATGTTTTACGAGAATTTAACTATTAATAGTGGCGCGATTTTAAAAACAGCAGGCTATAAGGTTTTTGTCAGAGGTACTTTGACGAATAACGGAACCATTGATAATAGCGGAGGCAACGGTGTAAACGGTGGTACTACTGCATATCAAGGAGGAACGGCAGGAGTTGGAGGCGGAGACGGGGGAGGCGGCGGAGGAGCTAGATACGGGGTGATAGGCACCCTCGGCGGCGGAGGAGGTAAGGGCGGGGGGTATATGTACAGCGGCGCGCTTGAGGTAAACCCCGATTCCCCAGTAGCGGGTGTTGCTTTTAGTACCGCACATGCCTCATCATTAGCCATACTATGGAGTTGCCAATCATTTTCCCTAGGAGGTGGAACGGGCGGAAACGGTGGGTTGCAATCAGCCGTTAGTTATCAAGGAGCAGGGCTGTACGGTGGTGGCGGCGGTGGTGGTGGTGGAAAAGTACACCTTTATGCATCCACTATTATAAATAATGGCATTATCTCATCAAAGGGCGGAAACGGCGGCATTGGAGGATGGGCCAATGCAAGCTATTACGCAGGTGGCGGAGGTGGCGGAGGTGGCGGATTTGTGCTACTCGCCTATCGTGTCTTTAGTGGGAATGACCCTGTTGTTACGGGAGGGGCTTTGGGAGTTGGTGGAGTGTCTAATGCTACCTCGGACGGTACAGCAGGAATTATCGGTATAGTTAAGAAAGTACAAATGCTGTAAAAAGGAGCAGTGGCTTGTATGAGAAAAGTATTGATAATTAAGGCAGGAACCTTATCTGAACATATGCAAATGGCGGCAGATAACCGTGTCTCTGAAATCGTCGAAGGAGTTCCAAGGTCGTTGGCACACTTGTACAGTGAAAATTCTTTGCCTGTTATATACACAGAAGAATCGAGAGAACCAATGCCATCCATTTCGCCAAGCATAGAGGAACGATTAGTGGCAGTAGAAGAAAAAGTGACAATTCTCGCTACTCCGTAAGTAACAATAGCATAGCAACAACACAACAAGAGGGGATAAAAACCCCTCTTTCCTTATGGAAGGGAGGCAATTCAATGGGAAAAGCAACGGACGCATATTTAAACGGCAGTGGTTCATATGCAGCTATGGCGGCAGAAAAAACAGGAAAAAAACAGGCTAGCATAACTTCTAATGGCAATACGCGCACCTATAACTCAGACGGAACATCGTATACGGATACAGATTCTAGCGGCAGACAGACAGGATGGGGACTTGCTGGTACAGAGAATTACTCAACACCTAGTTATTCGGGAGGTTCATCTAGTAGCTCGGGTAGTTCAACAAACTCCTTATATGATAATTCAGCATCGGCGGCAGCAATAAAAGATGCCCAAGAAAAAGCTATGGCTTACATGAAAACAGCCTATGACGATCAATTAGCCGCAACTGTGGGAGGCTATAATACCGAACGAGCAAAAATTCCTGCTCAGGTTACTGTAGCTAATAACACGGCATCTAGCACAGGATTAACCAATGCGAATCATATCCGCAGTGCATTATCTCAAATGGGACTCCTGCAAAGTGGCGAATCAGCAACACAACAACTCGCCAATGATATAGGCACAGCAAGCAATATCAATGCAAATACTCTGCAAGGACAAGCTCTTGACGCAAGTTATGCCGACAAGATTGCTGCTGCAAAGGCAGAAAATGCAGTCAACTACAACAATGCGGCTTATCAAATGAGCAAGGATGCAACAAGTGAAAATCAAGCAAACGCTCAGTTAGCGGCACAGATAGCTCAGTATCAGCAAAGTCTAGCACAACAAAAAGCACAGGATAAGTTTAATAATGGAATTGCAGAAGGAACATTGACAGGCTATTACGGCGGGACTTATTACAAAAATGGCATAGCACAGGATACTTCAAGTGTGGCATTACCTGCTTCGATTGCTTCACTTTATCCAGGAGCTACGAATGTGGTTAGGACGGGCAATGGGTATAGCTTTACGAACGCTAACGGAATTAAGTCTTACTATTACGGTGGATAAGACGGAAAGGAGGATAAACGATGGCGATATATGGGGTAGCTAAGGATTACGAGCTGAACAAAGCACGGGGTAAGGATGTGCAATTATTCGAACCCGGTAAAACTCAATTGGCTGATGGTGATGTATTTTTGGGCGGACCGGGAACAGGCGTAACGGATGATATGTTGGGTAAGGGTGTCAGGGTCTTTGGCGATACGGCGGAGAAAACTTCATTAGCCTTGGACAACTACGAAAAGGATAAAAGTGGCACTGACCTTGCTTCTCAGCTTAAGACGGTTATAGCGGCTAATGCTGCCCCTAGAGTGGATGCTAATAGGGGGATGCCGACTTTAGCTCGTCAGAATATGGAAAATGGACAAGTTCAAAGTGCTATCACAAATGCTTTAAACCAAAAGACCTTCGACCACGGAGTGGCGCAAGACAACTTCCAAAATGAGTATAATGTCGGCAATCTGCTTGGCAATTACAAAGGGCAGGATACTTTATCAAAGCAAGCGCAAGCGATTCAAGATGCTCAGTATAAGATGGGACTAGCACAGGACGAATCACAGTTTGGGCGGACGTTGGGGTATAATTACTCAAATAGCGCGGCGAATCGCAAGATTGACCAACAAAAAGCTGACTATGAAACAGGCGTGTCTAATGTTACTTATTCAGCAATACCGGAAAACTTCTGGAAAGAAGCGACTGCTATTGGCGGTTCGTATGGCACAGACCCCTTGTTGCTTGCAGCTATAGCGAAGCATGAAACAACCTTTGGCACCGAAGGGGCAGGTAGAGATGGATTCGCGTTAGGTGTTGGCGTTTACGACTCGGGTAATCCAAACAGTAATTATCAAGATAGCGCGGGGGATTATACCAAACAACTGACATGGGCCGCTAACTCTCTCGCGAACAACTTCTCTGGTCCAGTTACGGAAGAGAGCATAAAGGCGTATCAGAACGCTTCGGGATATGCTACCGACCCCGATTGGGCAAAAGGCGTATACAGAAATTATCTAGAGCTAAAAAACTCTAAGAAAGCTAGTGCTGTCAAACCTCCATCAGCAGCAGAAATAAACGATGCCAAAACATCGGCGGCCTATGCAGACATTCAGACTGCCCTAAATAACGGAGTCGATCCCGAAACAGTAAAGCAAAATATTTTATCCCATAGCGCAGATTACAGTCCGTTCGTTAATCCTTCGACATTGGTTTCTAATGTAGATGATATTGTTAAGAGTTGGGGTGATAGTGGCGTTAATCCTGCAACTATACCTAGTGCTTCTGCTTCTGCGGCGGCGGCATGGAATTCTCTAAACAAAATCAAGCCCGGGGGTTATGGAAGTGTATCCACTAGCAATTGGTAAAATGACCACTAAGGGGCGATAAGATATGTTTGACTTATCAATGTCGAAAGAAGAAGAGGAAAAACAAAGAAGAGGGCAATCGTATAGCCCTCCTTCTTCTCGGAAATCCCTGCCCGATGATCTCGGCCCAAGAATAAGCAAACTTCCGGCATTGCGCGCAACAACAGAACCACAACAGTCCAACAATGCACTTATTACGGGGTTCAAGATGCTTCCCTCTCATGTTCCGACTGCTGCGCCTGTGCAAGCTCCAAAAGCTTCGACATGGGACCAAATTAAAGCGTTCGACCTCAAGGGATTAGGCAGCGAAGTCCTTAAGGGATTAGATGCTGGGTACTTAAAATCTCCAATGGCGCAACAAGACGCAGATATGGCGAAATTACTAACAAAGAGTATCGTGCCAGGGATGGCTAATGCAGGAAGGCAGCAGTTAGCAGAGCAACAACAATTCCGAGATAGGATGAGTGCTAATCCTGCCAATTCATTTCCTGCAATGTTGGGAGAACAAATCCCGCAACTCCCTCTGTGGATTGCAGGAGAAGGGGCCTTGGCCAAGTTGGGAACAAGTATAGGCAAGTTAGCTCCACCTCTCGCTTCTGTAGCTGGGAAGGTAGGTTCTAAGCTCCCTGGTTTTGTTAAGGGCGGATTGATGGATGCCGCGACATATGGCTCGATTGTTGCTCCGACTGAGAACATTCAGCAAGGAGGCAGTTTTCAGGATCTTCTCGATAAAGAGAAACAACTCCCAGGGGTTTTACTTGGTGGAACATTAGCGAGGGGAGTATTCAAGGGGATAGGCGAAGGGGCTAGATTAGGCAATGACGTTATTGGAGAAGGGGGTTCACTTAAACAAGCTTTGGCATTGCGGAAACTTAATACTCCCGAGATAGCTTCTAATCCTTTGCAAGATGCTCAGAGTGCTTTTAAGGCGCCTACTCTCCAAAATGCTCAATTGGCTAATCCAATTACTCGCTCAACTCAGCGTGGCGCAGACCTAGGGCCATTGAAATTAAGAGGTACCATCACTCCTGAGTATAAAGCGAGACAAGCTGAATTAGAGAATACCCTACGAGACTATAATCCCCCCTTGAAATCTCTTGTTACTACTAAACCTGCACAGCAGAGTATAGATGAGAGCATGGGAATCGGAAAGCCCACGGAGGACTATGGAGGACTAGATGCGTTCGGAAAGCCTTTGCAGAGTTTCAAGAAAAACACTGATACTCAAGATGCTGTAACTGAAATCTCGGCTAAAATGACAAAACAGGTTAATGATATTGCTAATATGTTGAAACAACAAGACGGGCAAACTAAGATTGAGACTATCCGCAAAACTGTGAAAGGTATGGGCGGCATAAAGCAAGGCAATGCAGATATTTTCGAAGAGCAGAAGGTTATCCCTAATTGGATCAGAAATGACAAAACAGGCAGACCATTAGATGAGGTAGCCAACACTCTAGGAATGACATCAGATGAGCTGTTAGGGGCTATAAGCGACTCTGCATACAAGCCGAAGGATTATGTCACAGAAGCGTATCGTATGGCCCATAACGACCCTGAGTATCAAGCATTGAGCAATACGTTGGATACTTTGAAGTCGCAGATACCGCAAAGTAAAACGCTTAATGTTATTCCGAAACTTAAACCACGCGAGCTAACTCCAAAAATTGAACCATTACCAATTCAACAACCGCAACGAATGGGATTATCAGGAAACTTGCCTATAGATGAACTGGCCAGACCTGTTAAGCAATTAACATCTATCAAGAGAGAACCCCTGCAATGGGACAACAGAAGTGGCATTCCCCTCAAAAGCCCTGCTCCCATTAAACCTATCCCTACTGAACAAACTTTAGCTGATGTGTTAAAGGGGAGAGAAGTTCAACCGATTACGATAAATGAGACGGTTAATACTCCATTGAAATCACCTAATCTAGTTCCACGAGATGTTCCGACTAGTACGGAAATTCCCAACGTTGGGAATTCTGAAATACCTGGAATATCTGGAGTTCGGATAAAAGAGGTTCCGAATTCAGAAACGAAGATTACTAAGGCCCCTGAGATTGATCAGATGAGTTTGAAGGATATTCCCGATGCACCAAGTCATCCTGTAGCTGAACATATCATCAGTAAATTGGACGATTTTGAAGCAGCAGCCCGCGCTCGCATTGCAGCCAACAAAGGAAGACTGAACGCAGGGCTTCCGATTGATACGATGATTGATTATTCAATAATTGGCGGAATCAAGATCGCGCGGGGGACGGTTAAGTATTCGGTTTGGGCAGCAGATATGGTTGCCGATTTGGGTAATTCCGTTAAACCCCACCTGAAGGATATTTGGGAGGAGAGCAATAAACAACACTCGTTGATGGTGGATGGGACGTTTGCCCATGCGTTACCGGAACCGCAAAGTAAAATAATCATTGGCAAACCTAAAGACAGTATTAACTTCAAAGATGCCTTAAAGAAGTTTTATGTAAAAGTAGTCAATACTCAGCAACCTATTTATGATGCTGGTAAGGTATCGGGTTCCGATGTTGGCAAACTAGCAAGTAACACGAAGAATGTTAGCGGAATTGTGGACCATAACTTCTTGAAAGCAATGGTAGATACGAAAGGCAATAAGGTTGGCGAATCTTTGAAATCGACCGTAGACGCTATTCCTAAAGGCCAAGAAGAGGAATTCTGGACGTATATGTCTCAAAGGCACAATATTGACCGCGCCCGCATCGAAAGTCACGAAGTCCCGAAGGTCGATAGGCAAGGGTTCATAGTCAAAGATAAAGACGGGAATACGCTTTACGATACAGTTGTCGATAAGAAAGCTACTCCCGTTCAAGCCAACTATACTCCAGGCATGTCGGCAGAAGCAGTTAAGTTTGCAGAACGAGCACATCCTGAGTATAAAGCGGCGGGGGATGGCATAGTTAAATGGCTGGATGATTTCATGCAAACATGGGGCGTGGATACTGGCATCGTTGACAAGGATATCTATGCTGGTCTTCGCAAAACGTATAGATCCTACTTCCCAACACAAAGGGATTTCAGTACATTGGAAAGTGCCATACCCGATGGAGTAGCATCTAAATTTGCAGATCAAAGAACCCCAATCAGAAAAGCAACAGGTTCAGAGAGGGACATTGTTGACCCGATTGAAAACATCATGAATCTTGTCAGCAAAGTGGTTCGGACAGCTAAATATAATGAAGTCGGTCAAAGTTTACTCGATGCAGTAAAAAGTGATCCGGCTAAGATGAAACAGTTTGCCGAGGTTATCCCTGTAAAAGATGGAATGTTTGCGAACACGGACAATATAATCTCTGTTCTCATAGACGGTAAAGCACAGTATTTGAAAATTAATAACAAAATGCTTCTCGATTCCATGAATGGGTTACCGAAGTCCATAGGACATATTCCAGTTCTTGATACTTTAACTAATGGGTTCAAGGGTTTAATTACTCAAAAGAATCCATTCTTCGCAATTCGTAATATTTTTCGCGATCTTCCTACAGCGTATGCTTTTGGATCAGAAGCCAATCCGTTGAAATTTAGCGCAGGGCTTATTGGCGCAGGGAAGGACATTTTGACCAACAGTGAACGATTGCAGAAATATCAGGCTATTGGAGGCGGGGGAGCGAACTTCTTTAGTCCTGGTGATGTAACTAAGTCGGCAGCTGAATTGATGGGAAAAGGTAGCACAATCAAAAAAGTGTTGAAACTTCCCATAAAAGCTATCGAAAAATTCAATAACATTACCGAAACTGCACCGAGACTTGCCGAATTCAATCG
>Ga0209123_1000574_pt1 | contig 44800 bp, 45 predicted proteins | sample BarGraIncu00431A_FD_184500 | JGI IMG/M metagenome (GOLD analysis project Ga0209123, IMG submission 184500) | Arctic peat soil microbial communities from Barrow, Alaska, USA - Barrow Graham LP Incubations 004-31A (SPAdes) (version 2) | ecosystem: Environmental > Terrestrial > Soil > Wetlands >...
TCGACCCAATGATTAAGAGTCATTTGCTCTACCAGCTGAGCTACGGAGTCATGCTCATTTCATTAGAACGGGTGCAAAAGTACACTTTTTGGCAGAAACCTAAAAATTTTCAGAGGTGTTTTTTTGCTGTGACCTCGATTTATTTCCTTGCAGGTACTATAAACAGAAGGGAATCCGTAATTTAGACGGATTTAGACCTCCTGATTACGGATTCCCAATTAAACTATTAAAGCATATACGATTGGTTGGAAAGATCAGCTTCACGGATATAGGCCAATTTATGTTTAAGAATAATTTCACAGGTTTTGTCAGAATCGCTGGTACGGAAAACAAGAATACCCTGCTCTTTGATCAAAAAGGAATACATATATTCGATATTAATACCGGCATTTGCAAACAGACTAATAACATCAGCAGCTTTACCCACTTTATTATCCAGGGAAATGGCAAAAACGTCGGATAAATTGACCGAGATGTTTTTTGCTTTCAATGCATCAAACGCTTTTTGCGGTTCAGAAGTTATGATGCGGTAAATACCGTATTCAACTGTATCTGAAATAGTGGATGCAATAATCTGAATATCGGCAGATTTCAGTATACTCAGAATTTCATTAAGCGTTCCGGGTTTGTTTTCAATGAAAACAGAAAGTTGATGGATGGTCATAGTATTTTTGGTCTAAACTAGTTTTCTCAAATCTTTAACACGTACAGCTTTACCTTCAGATTGGGGAAGACTGCCTTTCTGGACAATTTTCACTTTGGGCGTTACCAATAGTTCATCTTTCAGTTGATGAGTGATTTCACGGGTCAGTGATTGCAATTTTGCAAAATCATCCGTGAACATATCGTTGAGTTCTACTTCAACCAACATTTCGTCGTTGGAGTCGATGGTTTCAAGAGTAATCAGGTAATCGGTGCTCAATTCCTTGAAGTGCATCAGGATCGTTTCCACTTGAATGGGGAAAATGTTTACACCTTTAAGTATGATCATATCATCGCTACGGCCTTTAAAACGATCCAGACGTGCATGATGACGTCCGCAAGGACATTCACCCGGAAGGATGCTCGTAAGGTCTCTGGTGCGGTAACGAAGCAAAGGCATGGCTTCACGGTTGAGGGTGGTCAGCACCAATTCGCCAACTTCACCTTCTTTAACAGGCTCCAGCGTATCGGGATCAATGATTTCTACAATGTAGTTATCTTCCCAAATGTGCAGACCATTTTGTTCCATACACTCGAAAGCGACACCGGGTCCGCACATTTCAGACATACCGAAACAGTTGTAGGCTTTAACACCCAACATTTCTTCAATGCGTCGGCGTTGTTCCTCGGAGTGAGGTTCTGCACCGATGATCAGTGTCCTGAGTTTGGTGTCTTTTCTGGGGTCAACACCCATTTCTTTCATCACTTCATACAGACGTCCGGCATAGCTTGGGATGGCATGAAGTGCTGTCGTGCCAAAGTCGGTAATGAATTTCACCTGACGTTTGCTGTTTCCCGCAGCTGCAGGAATGGTCAGCATTCCCAAACGTTCAGCTCCATACTGGAAACCCAGACCACCGGTAAACATACCGTAACCCGAAGAATTCTGAAAGACATCCGTTTTACGCAGTCCAACCATATACAGACAGCGGGCTATTGCTTCAGCCCATTCGTCCAGGTCTTTCTGAGTATGTAAAATGACGGTGGGTTTTCCTGTGGTCCCACTGGATGAATGCAGACGAACTGTTTGTTCAAGCGGTACCGAGGCCATTCCGAACGGATAGGTATCGCGTAAATCGGCTTTGGTGGTGAACGGTATCTTCTTAAGATCTTCCAAAGTCTGTATATCATCGGGTTTGAAACCAATTTCTTCAAACCGTTTGTGGTAGAAGGCAGAGTTCATACAATGATTAACCGTTTTTTTAAGACGCTCCAATTGAAGCTTTTCTATTTCCGGTCGTGTGAGCGTTTCGAGTTCTTTGTGCAAGTACATGGTATACGATTGAATTTAAAATAAGGTATCGCAAAAATAACAAAAAAAATGTTTTAAGGATGCCAGGATGAATACTTTTTCCTAAATCCCTTTCATGGAAAGTTGTACGCGCTTCCGATCCAAATCAACACTGAGAACCTTGACTTTTAAATGCTGGTGCAAAGTCACTACCTGAGAGGGGTCTGTGATATACCTGTCCGCCATTTGTGAAAGGTGTACCAGGCCGTTTTCCTTGATGCCCACATCTACAAAACATCCGAAAGCAGTAATGTTTGTGACGATGCCGGGTAAAACCAGTCCTTCCCTGAGGTCTTCTATTTTGTGGATGGTTTTATCAAATTCAAAGACTTCAATCTTGCTTCTGGGGTCACGACCGGGTTTGTCCAGTTCTTCCATGATGTCTTTCAGGGTTGGCATGCCGAAATCTTTCGAGACATAATTTTCGAGTTTCAATTCGCTGCGTAGTTCCTTTTTTTCCAGAAGGCCTTTCACGGAACATTTCAGGTCTTTGGCCATCTTTTCCACCAAAGTATATTGTTCAGGGTGTACGGCGGTATTGTCCAGAGGATTTTTAGCATCCGGTATCCGGAGAAAACCAGCAGCTTGTTCATAAGCTTTTGGGCCGATGCGCGGTACTTTCATCAATTCAGTCCTGCTTTTGAAAGCTCCGTTCTGGTCACGGTATTCTACAATGTTCTGAGCCATCAGCGAACTGAGTCCGGAAACATAGGTGAGCAGGTATTTACTGGCTGTGTTTAAATTGACACCCACCTGATTTACACAATTAATGACGGTCTGATCCAGCGATTTTTTGAGCTTTCCCTGATCTACGTCGTGCTGGTATTGGCCAACTCCGATGGATTTCGGATCGATTTTGACCAGTTCTGCCAGTGGATCCATCAAACGGCGGCCAATAGATACGGAACCACGTACAGTTACGTCGTATTCAGGAAATTCTTCCCGGGCTATTTTGGAGGCTGAATAAATGGATGCTCCGTTTTCACTGACCACAAAGACTTGTAGTTTACGATCGTACCTAAGGCTTTGAATGAACTCTTCAGTTTCACGGGAGGCTGTGCCATTACCGATGGCTATGGCTTGAATGTCGTAAGATTCAACCAGATGGTAAATTTTTTTGGAAGCAAGGGCTGTATCGCGCTGTGGAGCATGTGGGTAAATGGTTTCATTATGAAGGAGTTTGCCTTGTGCATCCAGACAAACCAACTTGCAGCCTGTACGGAAACCCGGGTCAATGCCCAAAACCCGTTTTTGTCCAAGCGGAGCAGCCAAAAGCAGTTGTTTGAGATTTTCGGCAAAAATACGGATGGCTTCTTCGTCCGATTTTTCTTTACTCAGACCGGCAAATTCGGTTTCTATAGAAGGTTTTAGCAGTCGTTTGAATCCATCTAAAATGGCTATTTTCACCTGTTGAGAACTGGAGTAGGTTCCTTTTACAAACATGCGGCAAAGGTCTTCAAAACAGTTGTCTTCATCGGGTGTGATGGTCACCTTTAAAAACCCTTCGCTTTCACCTCTGGTTACAGCTAAATATCTATGGGAAGAACAACGCTTGAGCGGTTCTGAAAAATCAAAATAGTCTTTGTATTTCTGAGCTGCTTCTTCCTTTCCTTTCACCAATTTCGAGGTAATGGTCGCTTCTTTCCGGAAACGGTTTCTGACCATCTGACGCGACCTTTCGTTTTCGTTGACCCATTCGGCAATGATGTCTCGGGCACCTTTCAATGCTTCATCCACATTTTCAACAAGGTCTTTCACGAAGGGTAGGGCAGCATGTTCTACATCGGAGACATTTTGTGCCAGAATCATTGTTGCCAGTGGTTCGAGCCCTTTTTGACGGGCTACTTCTGCCCGGGTATTGCGTTTTTGTTTGTAGGGGAGATATAGATCTTCCAGCTCATTGAGTAGCCAGCAATCCTCAATGCGTTTTTTGAGTTCAGGTGTCAGTTTATCCTGTTCTTCAATGGAATTCAGAATTGATTTCCTTCGTTTATCAAGTTCGGTGAGTTTGTCTGAAAGATCGGAAATGTCACCGATTTGAACTTCGTCCAGTCCACCGGTACGTTCTTTTCTGTAACGACTTATAAATGGAATAGTTGCATCTTCTGATAGTAGTTGAAGCGTATTTCGAACGCCGTTGGGAGGTAATTGCAGCTCAGCAGCAATGCGTTTAATGTAATTTTCAAGCATGATGTAAAGAATCTTCTATGTGGGTGTTCATCAACGTCGTGCGAAGATACAAAATTAAAAGCCTATCTTTGTGGAAATATTAATAAATGAAATCAAAGTCTCAACCCAAACGCAAAGTCTTTTTTGCAGCTGCAAAAGCGCCTAAAGCATACATGGCAAAGAATCAACCTAAGCCAGTAAAGGAAGTTCCTGAACCCAAAGCGCCCATTTCGCAGCCAAAAAATGCAAAGAAAAGAACTGTCAGTGTTTTAGTTGCAACAGAACCAAAGGAATTGATGACTTTCCTGATTGACAACCTCAAGGACCAAAGCCGTACAACCATTAAATCGTTGCTGGTTCATCAGCAGATCACCATCCGGAAACAGGTGATTCGTCAATACAATTATCAGCTGAAACAAGGTGAGGAAGTAACTATCCATTGGGGAAAAGGTAAAACTACCCTCAAGGATCCACAATTGAAAATCGTTTTTGAAGACAAATATCTGATTGTAGTTGATAAAGCCGCCGGTCTTCTTTCCATCGCTACCCAAAAAGAACGCATCCGTACAGCATATAGTATTTTGAGTGAATATGTGAAACAACAAAATGCCGGAAACAAGATTTTTGTTGTTCATCGCCTGGACAGAGAAACTTCCGGCTTGATGCTTTTTGCCAAAGATCCGGATGTACAATATGAAATGCAACACAACTGGAAATATGCTGTAAAACAGCGTAGATACACTGCTGTAGTTGAAGGAAAGCTTGAAACAGGTGATGGCTCTGGAATAGGTTCCATCAAGTCGTATTTATGGGAAAGCAAAGCATTGATTGTTTATTCAAGTCAAAATCCGGAAGATGGTCAGGAAGCCATTACACACTATCGGGTAGTGAAGAGCAACGATGAATTCACCTTGATTGATCTCGAACTTGAAACAGGCCGTAAAAACCAGATCCGTGTGCAAATGAACAGCATTGGATATCCACTGGCTGGTGATATTAAATATGGTGGACATGTTTCCAGTTTGAAACGTCTGGCTTTGCATGCCAATGTGCTTTCGTTCGTTCATCCGGTCACAGGCGAAGAACACAATTTTGAATCCCCGGCTCCAGCTTCTTTTGTAACTTTGGTTGAAAAAGGAATTGCGAAAAATATATAGTAACTTCTACATCAGAATAGACTACAATTTAAAAGCCTCTGTAATAATACTTTACAGAGGCTTTTAAATTTAGATGATGTATGAAGCTTAGTTTTTCAGCTCCTTTTCCAGCTTTTTAAGATAATCCAGACTTCTTTTTATACTTTCTATCGGTGTATAATTGTATTGTTCCACTTCAACAACGATTTCTTTGGTACCAGCTTTGTCCAAATTATTTAAAATGGCATCAAATCCGACCATTCCGCTTTGGCCCAGTTCTTTATTATCCTTGATGTGGAGCAATTCAAAACGACCTGGATATTTGTTGAAATAGTCAACAGGACTTTGACCACCCATAATTGTCCAAAATACGTCCATTTCAAAAAACACCTTGGTTGGATCCGTATTTTCCAGCATAAAATCATACATCCTTTTACCTTCGATCTCAACATATTCATAACTATGGTTGTGATAACCAAATCGAATTCCGGCAGCATTGCATTTTTCGCCGATTTTGTTGAAATAATCGCAATAAGATTTTAAATCTTTCAGGGTTTTCAGATTGGACGGCATGGATGGCGTTACGATATAGCGCATACCTGCAGCTTTGTGAGCAGCGATGGCTGTGTCCCACCATTTCCAGATTTCATCCCAATTGGTCTGTTCAATGTTTGCATTCAGCGACTTTCCAATATGCGATGAAAGTACCGTCATACCGGTAGCTTCCACATCCTTTTTGAATTCTTCAGGTGTTAAACCATACAATTTCCCATCCGAATAATTTGCAGCTTCCACACCTGCACATCCTATTTTTGCCAATTTTTCCAAAGTTCCTTTGACATCGTGAGGAATTTCATCTCTGACAGAATATAACTGGATGTAATAGTTCCTTTCAGCTTTCGAAAAACTCAAATTTAAGGTGGTTAGCATGAGTATAGCAAAAAATAATAAGGTATTTTTTTTCATTTTTTAAATAATAGGTTGATTATGAGAAGAGATCAGACCGACTTAATCCAGGATTTTGATTTTGATATTCCGGTACCAAACATCGTTCCCATGATCCTGAAGTCCGATAAAACCTTCCTGATTGGCTCCGCCTGCATTCATGAAACTTTCATAGTCCTTAAATTTGCTGCCCAGAACCATTTTTTTCCAATCATCCGTCCATAAATGGTATTCCAGTACATTTTTCCCATTTTGACTGTGTACGACCGTTCCCTGGTATACAAGTATTCTACCAGTATTCCATTCACCGTAAGGTTTGGAATTTTGTGGAACTGCAGGGATCAAATCGTACAGGGAGGCAGATTTACGATTGCCCTTTTCACCCAATTTTGCATCCGGATGATTTTCGTTATCCAGAACCTGATATTCAGGGGAGGATTTCCAGATAGGTTCGTCTTTTATTTCCTGTGCAAGGTAAAAAACGCCGCTGTTTGCTCCCTTTGAAACTTTCCATTCGAAAGTAAGTTCGAAATTTTTAAACTTACGCTCAAAAATAATATCACCACCATCCTTGGCACCGGCCTCACCTTTGCCAGATCCGTTAATTTTAATGGCGCCGTCTTCAATCGTCCATGCCTTAGGCATATCTGTCCGATTATATCCACGGAAACCTGTAAAGGTTTTACCATCGAAAAGTTTGATCCATTCTTCTTTTGGTGTGGAAACTTTAGCCGAATGGCTCTTAACAGATTTCTTTTGCGATTTACCAGACGTCATAACCATGGCAATCAATGTTAAAGTGATAAACCCATAAATAATTTTTCTCATAATTTTTATTTTTTAATAGTTATAAATGTAATACTAAGGCATTTCCGGAAGTGAATATCCGTTTTGATAGGTATGTCTGATCATTTCGTTGGCAAAAGCCAGTGCATTGATCGGAGCGGTATATTCATTATTGAAGGAAGGATGACCTTCCTTGATGGAAAATCCGTCCTTGATCTTAATTTTGATCGTATCATCCGGATTTATATTGGTAAAGCACATTTTCTCACCGTCCCATTTCAATTCCCTGTTAAGTCCTTGCAAGCGAACAGCCATAACTCCCATAACGACCATTTCGTTTAAAGGTCCGGATTTGCTGAAGTCAGATGCTGTCAGAACGCGATCTTCTGCACTTTCCTTGCAGGCACGACTGAAATCCTTGATGTGGTTGTGTTCCGGAACTTCTCGTGTCATGGTTGGTGTCGGCATTTCTCTGCCAGAAATCAACCAGGGATTTGCTCCGTAGCAACCGCAAACGAGGGTATCTTTGGTACCGTGAAAAATAACCGCTCCACCACCGTCGTTCATACTTTTACCAAGTGGCCATCCTTTTGGATATTCAGGCATAAGTCCACCATCGTACCAGGTAACTTCCACCTGAGGCATCGATACCCTCGGCATATTGTCCCGTGCAGGAAAAACGTATTTGACAATCTGAGCATTAGGAGCGGAGTCCACCATCAAGTTGGTCGAGCTGCCTTGAACACTGGTGGGAGAGTTAAGGGCCAGGGCTTGCACCACAGGCTGAAGAATGTGGCAGGCCATATCACCAAGTGCACCCGTACCGAAATCCCACCATCCCCGCCAATTCCATGGATGATAGATTTCATTAAAAGGACGAAATTTGGCCGGGCCGATAAATAAGTTCCAATCCAATTCAGGATTTGGAATGTCAACACTTTTAGGCGTTTCCAGACCTTGCGGCCAAATAGGTCTATCGGTAAAAGCTTCAACTTTGGTTACTTCTCCAATCATTCCTGACCAGATGGCTTCACAGGTTTTGCGAACACCTTCACCTGAAGCACCCTGATTACCCATTTGGGTAGCTACTTTTTGTTTCTTTGCCAGTTTGGTAAGCAGACGAGTTTCATAAACAGTGTGTGTAAGTGGCTTTTCGCAATAAACGTGTTTTCCCATAGCCAAAGCCTGAGCGGCAATGACTGCGTGCGTATGGTCGGCAGTACCAATGACCACAGCATCAATCTGATCTCCAATTTCGGCAAACATCACCCGATAATCCTTGTAAAGCTTGGCGTTGGGAAACTCTTTAAATTTTTTGGATGCATATTTCCAGTCCACATCACAGAGTGCAAGAATGTTTTCCCCGGCGAGCTCACTGATAACGGCTCCACCTCTTCCACCTACACCAATACCGACTACATTCAGTTTTTTGGTGGAAGGCGCTTTTTTATTCTTTACTGGATTGGTACCGGAAACACTGGCGAGAAGTGAACTTGATGCAGCAATGACTCCGGCTGTTGCAATTGCGCTCTTTTGAATGAATTCTCTCCTTGAAAAGTTTTTACTCATAGTATTTAGGTTTAAGGTCGTGGCGATAAAAGGTTTATTTCGTAAAAATAAGAATTCAAAATAAGAATACAACATTTCCTTTAGCAAAAATTGAAAAATAAAAATATTAGGATTAAATTTGAATTATTTATGCAATGAAAAAAAATAAATTGAAAAATCTTGATTGCGCCAATTGTGATCTGAAGGTTGAACCGGAAGTGGAAGTTTTGGAAAATGAATTAAAAAAAAGCGAACTTGTTGAAAACAAAATAGCTATTCTGAAAGCCTCTTTCGGACTCTTTCTATTACTCCTTGGTTTCCTGTTAAAAGACGTATTGTACAATACTCCATTTCATTGTGCAACCTATCTGGTTTATGGAACAGCCTATCTGATAGTCGGCTGGGATGTCGTAGCTGCTGCTGTAAAAAACATCATCAAGGGGCAGGTATTTAATGAACATTTTTTAATGGCTGTCGCAACCATAGGCGCTTTTGCAATTAATGCCATGCCGGAAGCAGTCGCTGTGATGTTGTTTTATGTTATAGGGGAATTATTTCAGGACATAGCTGTTGGTCGTTCCCGAAAATCAATTAAAGCTTTGCTGCAAATCAAACCGGAATTCGCAAACTTGATGGCCGGTTCTGACATTCTGAAAGTTTCACCGGAGGATGTAAAGATAGGCGATATCATTCTCGTTAAAGCAGGTGAGAAAATTCCTCTGGACAGTGTCGTTATGGAAGGAAAGTCCTATGTTGATACTTCAGTTTTAACAGGTGAAAGCGTTCCACGAAAAATCAACGTAAATGATGAGGTTCTGGCCGGTATGATTAATCAGTCCGGAATGATTACCTTGAAAGTCCGGAAAGCATTCAATGAATCTTCCATATCCAGAATACTGGAACTTGTTGAAAATGCCACTTCCAGAAAAGCTCAAACAGAAAAGTTCATCACAACATTCGCAAAATACTACACACCTGTCGTTGTAATTGGAGCCTTGTTTTTAGCCATTTTACCTCCACTCTTAGTGGAAGGTCAAACATTTGCAGACTGGATTTACCGTGCATTGGTGGTGCTTGTTGTTTCCTGTCCCTGTGCTTTGGTCATCAGTATTCCACTTGGCTATTTTGGTGGAATTGGCAGAGCCTCTAAAAATGGAATCCTGATAAAAGGATCTAACTTTCTGGATGCATTGACTCAAGTAAAAACTGTGGTATTTGATAAAACCGGAACACTGACTAAAGGAGAGTTTAAGGTTTCTGAAATTGTTACTTCCAATGGGTTCACGAAGGAAGACATTCTGGAATATGCAGCTTATGCCGAAATCCATTCAAACCATCCGGTCGCCAAATCTATTTCAGAGGCTTTTGGAAAAGAAATAGACCTCTCCAGAATTAAAAAAGTAGAAGAAATATCCGGTCATGGCATTAAAGCTATTATTGACGATAAAACAGTAATTGCCGGTAATGACAAGTTTCTACATTTGGAAAACATTGACCATCCGGTTTGCAATGTGGAAGGTTCGGTTGTCCACCTGACCATTGATGGAGTCTATGCAGGTTATATACTCATTTCAGACACACTCAAAGAGGATGCTATAAAGACCATTCAATCGCTGAAAGCCAAAAATATTCAGACAGTGATGTTAACCGGCGATAACGCCTTTTCAGCAGAAATCTTTGCAAAAAAACTGAAAATTGACGCCTATTTTTATGAATTGCTACCCGAAGACAAGGTCAAACATCTGGAGCGTTTGATGATGGAACAGCATGAAGGAAAAGTTGCTTTTGTCGGTGATGGTATAAATGATGCACCGGTTATTGCCCGCGCTGATATTGGCATAGCAATGGGTGCATTGGGTTCTGACGCTGCCATTGAAACAGCGGATGTAGTACTTATGACAGATTCACCTTCAAAAGTTGTTGATGCGATCGATGTTGCGCAAAAAACCAGGAACATCATTTGGCAAAACATCGTTATAGCCTTGGGCGTAAAGCTGTTTTTTATCACACTCGGGGTCTTTGGAATTGCAACCATGTGGGAAGCTGTATTCGGTGATATGGGTGTTGCTTTAATCGCTGTTTTTAACTCGATACGGATATTAAAGAAGTAAAAAAAACGTAAAAACCTCAAAATTAAGAAAAGGTAACAGTTTAAATTATCGTATTAGAGTTCTGTAACCTATACTTTGAAATTTTAATGATATTTTTGTAACAAATTTTACCAGACAAGATTAAGGTTTTTATGAAGTATTGTAGCATCTGTTTCCTTTTCCTGTTCTTTTTCTTTCTGCTTCCATCCAGTGCGCAACAACGTTTCACCGTAAGCGGCTTTATTTCTGATTCAAATACCGGTGAAAATCTGATTGGAGCCATCGTTTCCATTAAGGATAAACCCAATATTTTAACAGCTTCGAACGCCTATGGTTTTTATTCCATCACGCTTCCTGCCGGCAACTATCAGATCGTTTCTCAATACATGGGGTACTCGATGCAGGTACAATCTGTCGATTTAACCAAATCTGCAAAAATCAATTTTTCGCTGAATGAACAATCCAGCGATCTTCAGGAAGTGACAGTTACCACGCAGCGTAAAAATGAAAATGTCACAAACACCAAAATGGGCTTGCAAAAGCTGACCGTAAAGGATATTAACAACATTCCGGTAATCTTTGGTGAAAGGGATGTTTTAAAGACCATCCAGTTATTGCCGGGTATCAAATCTGCCGGAGAAGGAGGCAGCGGATTTAATGTCCGGGGTGGCTCAACCGATCAGAATCTTATATTACTGGATGAAGCCACGGTTTACAACGCTTCGCATTTGATGGGCTTTTTCTCCGTTTTTAATTCAGATGCCATCAAGGATTTATCTGTTTATAAGGGAAATGAACCTGCTGAATATGGGGGCAGACTGTCCTCGGTATTGGATATTAAAATGAACGATGGAAATGCTAAAAAGTATGCTGTAAGCGGCGGTATAGGACTCATATCCTCGCGAATCAATGTGGAAGGCCCCATCGTGAAAGACAAAGGTTCGTTCATTATCTCGGCCAGACGTACCTATGCCGATATGTTTTTAAAACTTTCAAACGATACAAGCTTGAATAGTACCAAGCTCTATTTCTATGATTTTAATGCAAAAGCCAATTATAAAATCAGCGACCAAACCCGGATTTTTCTTTCCGGGTATCTGGGAAAAGATGTTTTGGGATTTAGAGATATGTTTGGCATTAATTGGGGAAACAGTACGGCAACTCTGCGTTTGAACCACTTATTTTCCGATCGGATGTTTTCGAACACCTCCCTGATTTTTAGTAATTACGATTACAAAGTAAACATCAATTTGGGGAGTGGAAATAAGATGGATATCATTTCCCGCATTCAGGACTATAGCTTTAAACAGGATTTTCAGTTTTTCAGGAACGAAAATTCCACCTTGAAGTTTGGCGTCAATTCCGTTATTCATAAAATTATTCCTGGTGCCATCACTACCGGACAAAACATCAGTCTGAAAAGCCTTTCCAATAAAAATGCCTGGGAAAATGCACTGTATATTTCCAAGGAGGATAAAATTTCAAAGAACCTGAATCTGGAATATGGTTTGCGTCTGAATTCGTTCAGTCTGTTAGGTCCAGGGGATTTCTATAAGTACGATGTCCTTGGTAATACGACAGATACGGCAAGCATTGGCTCTGGTAAGTTTGTGAAAACGTATTTCAATCTGGAACCACGCGTTTCCATGAATTATATATTGAACGAAAGGAGTTCGGTGAAATTTTCGTATGCACGCAATACCCAGAACCTGCATCTGATTTCCAACTCCACATCAGGCCGTCCCACCGATTTATGGATACCGAGCAGCAACAATGTGAAATCAGAAATTGCGGATCAGATATCCCTTGGTTATTACCGCAATTTCGTTGATAATTTATACGAGTTTTCTGCGGAAATCTATTACAAAAAACTTCAGAATCAGATTGACTACAAAGACGGCGCAGAATTGAGATACAACGAAAATGTAGAATCTCAGCTTTTGTTCGGAAATGGTAGGGCTTATGGCCTGGAACTTTTCCTGAAGAAAAAGTACGGTCCCTTCAACGGTTGGATTAGTTATACACTTTCACGATCGGAGCGTAAGTTTAATGCCATCAATCATGGAAACTATTATCCGGCAAAGCAGGATCGTACACACGATATTTCAGTAGTGGGCATGTACAATCCAAATAAACACTGGTCTTTCTCTGCCACGTGGGTTTATTATACCGGTAATGCGGTTACATACCCGGTTGGTAAATATGAAATGGACGGTCAAACCATGTATTACTACACCGACCGTAATGCCGATCGAATGCCTGCATACCACCGACTGGATCTGGGAGCCACCTGGAACATCTCGGACAATTCAAGCTGGTCGTTCTCACTGTACAACGCCTATGGGCATGATAATGCCTACATGATCGATTTCCGTAACAACGAGGCCGATCCAACACGGACAGAAGCAGTTCAAACCACTTTGTTCAAGTACATTCCATCGGTTTCTTACAATTTTAAATTTTGAGTGAAATGAAAACAATCCATATAGTTCTGATTTTTTTATTCGTTGGCCTGTTTTCTTCGTGTGAAAAGGTGATCGACCTGAATCTGAAAACATCCTCCTCACAGATTGTCATTCAAGGCACCATTTATGATCAGCCAGGCCCTTACATGGTTACAATATTCAAATCCGTTGGTTTTGACGAGCCAAGTATCTATCCTGCAGTTTCCGGCGCCATTGTGACGATCAGTGACAACACCGGAATTTCCGATAGTCTGACAGAAGATTCTGCCGGTGTTTATGTAACCTCTAAATTGGAGGGAATACCAGGTAGAACCTATACGCTGAAAGTTGAAACCGATGGACAAACCTATACGGCCAGTTCAACCATGTATCCCGCAGTAGAAATTGATTCCATTTTTATTAAAAATAAATTCGGAAAGTCCACGAGCATTAATTTACTATTCAAAGATCCGGTCGATACGCTCAATTATTACCGCCTGGTAGATTTTATCAATGATAAGAAGCAGCCGTCAATCATGGCTTCAAGTGATTTGGGTTTTGATGGGAAAATAATGACCGGTAGGGTTTTTTACAGCGAAAAAGATTTGAAGTCTGGGGATACATTGACTTTTTGGCTGGAAAGTATTGACAAAGGTGTTTACGATTATTTTCGTACTGCATCCTCATCCGGTGGTGGACAAGAGGCATCGCCTGCCAATCCGGTTTCAAACATCAGCAACAATGCTTTAGGCTTTTTCAGTGCGTGTTCTGTCCGGAAAAGATCTTTTCTGATGCCTTAAATGTATTTTATCCGGTGATGTTGCCCCCTTTGTGCGGCTCTATCGTGACTTTTTTTGTAAGTGAGTGATGCCGCATTATCAATAAAAAATTGAAGGCTATTTTTAAAGTGTGAAGTAAAAAGTAGCTCCCTTCCCAACTTCTGATTCTGCCCAAATTTGACCACCGTGTTTTTCAATTATTCTTTTCACAGTTGATAATCCAACACCTGTACCACTAAAGTGTTCAGTAGAATGAAACCGTTGAAATGGTTGAAATAACTTATCTGCCTTACTCATATCAAAACCGGTACCATTATCACTTACATAAAAAAGATCTTTTCCATAATAATCTTTCTTTCCAAATTTAATTTCAGCATTGGCATTTAATGAAGAATATTTAAAGGCATTCCCCAGAAGATTGTCCAATACTACTCGAATCATTTTTGGATCCGCTTTTGAATGCATATCCTTATCGATACGAACTATAACTTTTCTGGAAATGTCTTTTCGCAGAATAGTCTCCTTTACTTCTTCCGCTATCTGACTTAGATTAACAGGCTCAAGTTCTAACTCTACTAATCCGGATCTAGAAAATTGAAGTAAATCCTGAATTAAATTAGACATATTCCAGGCTGACTTATTGATAATTTTCAAGTATTCTTTTGAATCATCATTGACGTTGTTTTCATTATCTGCAATTAACACATCAGAAAATCCTATTATTTCAGACAACGGTGATTTCAAGTCGTGAGAAACAGTACGTGAAAAAGCTTCCAGATCTTGATTTGCTTGTTTCAGGTTTTCGTTGACGACTTCCAGTTGTGCTTTAGTCGTATTTAACTCATTGTTGCGTTGAATGGCAGCTTCGTAAACCGATAGCAATAAATCTAAAATTTGTTTCTTGTCGGAATTGATGTGATATTTTTGTCCGCGGAAAACTAACTCAATAACCATTTCAGAACTTCCGTTGAAGCGGATATCGCGGTTAATCAAAAGGTATTGAATTCGTGAAAACAGGTACTTTTCGTCGTAAGGTTTCGTTATAAAATTATCGGCTCCCGATTGCAAACCCATAATAATATCTTGAGGGTCTTGCAATGAAGTCAGTAAAATAACTGGGATATCTGAAAATTCTTTGTTCTCTTTAATCAATTTGCAAAACTCGTATCCATCCATGCCAGGCATAACAATGTCACTTACTATTAACTCAGGCTTTTCGTTTAATACAGCCTGGTATGCATCTTCTGCATTAACATATAGTTGATAGTTAATATTATATTCTTTGAAAAAATGTTCCAAACGTTTAGCTTGAACCAATGAATCTTCAATAGCTAAAATATAACCAGATTCTAAAATTAATTGAGAATAATTATTCATACTATTTTGATTTTATTAATTTATTTATTTCCAATACGATACCATTAGGTGATAACAATTTACAAACAGCTCCAATTTTTACGGCTTCTCCGGGCATCCCAAATACCAGGCAACTATTTTCATCCTGAGCTATTGTAAAAGCGCCTAAATCAAATAATTTTTTTAATCCGACTGCACCGTCTTTACCCATACCAGATAATAATACGGCCAACGAATTTTTACCATAAGTCTGAGCAATACTGCTGAAAAGCACTTCTACAGATGGCCTCAATCCATTAATAGCATTATCTTTGTTTGTGGAAATAGTGCTATTCTCATTTATTGCTAAATGATGATTGCCAGGCGGAAGATATACATGACCTGGTAGCGCTTTTTCACCATTTTCAGCAATGCTAACAGGTAGTTTCGAGGAGGTATTTAGCCAGCTTGCAAATCCTTCGGCAAAAAGGCTATCAATATGTTGCACAATAAGAACCGGTACTGGAAAGTCAATTGGCAAACCCGAAAGAATGGTTGTTAAACCTTCTGGGCCACCTGCTGAAGCACCAATCGCTAAAACTTTATAGTTCGGATTGTAACATTTTTCTGATGAATTAGAATTAGTAAGAATTTCTTTCTGAATATGTTTTTGATAATCTATTCTATTCCTTCTAACAACTTTAATTTCAGACATTGATTTTAGTGTGCTCAGGTATAGTCGAGCTGACCGCTCATAATTTGAGTGGCCAGGACCGTATGGCCTGGGTATAATAGATACTGCCCCGGCTTCTAGAACGCTCATTGCCATATCAATCTCAGATGCTTGGTATAAACTACTTACAATTACTATTGGAACAGGGTTTTCGCGCATAATTTTCCGGGTAGCTTCAACTCCATCCATTACTGGCATTAAAATATCCATACTTATCACATCGGGCTTAAATCTTTCGACAAACTCACAAGCTAGTTTTCCATTTTCAACCACATCAATCAACTCAAATCGTTCATCACTCAAAATCAATCTACTGAGTAATTTTTGTGTAACCAAGGTGTCTTCAACAATTAAAACTTTAATTTTTTTTTCCAACATACAAAGTATTTATATCAATCGTTGAATGGTTTCAATTAAGTTGCTTTTATCGAAACTACTTTTTATAATATAGGCATTCGCACCAACTTCTAACCCTCTTTGCCTATCGTCGGCAGTTTCGAGTGCAGTTACTAAAATTATCGGTAAATCGTTGTATTTTAAATTTTCACGAATTTTAGCAGTTAATTCAAAACCATTCATTCGGGGCATCTCTATATCCGTAACAATTAAATCGAAGGTTTCATTCTGTAAAACCTCATAAGCTTCCATTCCGTCAACAGTAGTTTTAACATAGAAACCGGCATTTTCAATAAAGTTTCTAAGTAGTGTTCGAATAGTAATTGAATCTTCGGCAACTAAAATTCTTTTCTGTACAAAATCTTCTAACAAAGGTGAAATTTCTAACAAATAATCAGTGGAAGCATTGTTTTGAGTTGCTGAATCAATTAATTCGGTTGGGTTAAGAATTGGAACAACTCTTCCGTTGCCCAAAATTGTCGCTCCTGCAATATTATTCACATGCGATAACTGCAATCCTAAATCTTTCACAATCCCTTCATGTTCTCCTAAAATTTCATCTACTACGAAGGCAATTTTCTTTTGTGAAATAGAAAGAATGATTAGGTGTAAATAATCGTCAGTATTTCTTTTCTTTTTAGCGGTAGCTATTTTTAATACGTCCCACAGAAAAGTCAATGCAATGGTTTCGTCTTTGTAACATATCGTTTTTCTTGATTCTACGGTTTTGATGTCTGCGTATTTTATCCGAATAGCTCTTTCAACGGCAAGTGATGGGATAATAAAATGCTGTTCTGCTGTTTTTAATAATATACCTCTAAATGAAATAAGTGTTTGAGGTAGTGATAAAATAAATGTGGTGCCTACATCTTGAATGGTTACTAATTCAATACTACCGCCCAATTTGGTGACTTTTTCAGCTACTATAGCCATGCCCAATCCTCTACCTGAAATAGTTGTAAGAAATGGGCTAGTTGATATTCCAGATTGGAAAATCAACGAATAAATTTCTTTGTCAGAAAATTTTTCAACTTCGGCCTGCTTTAAGATGCCTGTTTTTATTGCCGCATTTAATATTTTGGTCTTATCAAGACCGGCACCGTCATCCTTTAGTTGCAGCTCGATTTTATTATCAATATTTTGGAGAATTTTTAGTTCAATTTTACCTCTGATTGGTTTTCCTTTTTTTAGTCGATCGGTGGCGTTTTCAATCCCATGGTCAATACAATTACGAATCAAATGCATCAACGGATCTTTTAGTTCTTCTAATATTCGCCGATCAATTTCGATGCTTTCGCCAATAATTTCTAGATCAATATCTTTTGAGTATTCCTGACTTAGGTCTCTGACTATTTTTGGGAAGATGCCGAGCATGGATGAAAATGGGAAAAGTAGAGTAGTTTTAATATCATGCAATAATTCATCAATCATTATTTCTGTAACATGCTGAAATTGAATAATATCTTTGCTAATTCCTGCTAATTCACTTTCGTGTCTTTTTCTGAAATCATTATCTTTGACAATATAATTGCTTGAAATCTGATCTTTATTCCAGCTATCTGATTTATTAAACTTTTCGTTGACTTTTCTATTCCATGAAGAATACTGATGGTTTATATTTTGCAATTCCTTTGCAAAATAATCGAACGTAGTTTTTATGGAAAGGAGTTCTTCAGATTGTTGCAATAAACTGTTTAATTTTTCGATGGAGATTCGTACGGTTTGATTTTCTTTGGAATAAATAATGGGCGTTTCTACAATATTTTTCTCTGGTAGAACATTCATTTTGATTGCTGAATCCAGCTCGACTGTTTCTTTATTATCTTTTGATTGAATAGAATTTTTATGCGCAAATTCAATATCTCTACAAATCTGGTTTAAATTATAATTGCCTTTATTCTTTACATTTTGATTAACATCAGTTAATAATAAAAACAATAAATCGGTCGCTTTATGAAATACATCAAACAAAGGTGGAAAAAGCGTTGACTCTCCTTTTTTAAGACTGTTGAAAACAGTTTCCAGGTGCATGCATAGTTTTTCGATATTCATCAAATTAACTGCACGTGAAGCGCCCTTTAGGCTATGTACTTCCCTGAATATCTTTTCTAATTCCGATTTTTGAATAAAAACATCTACAGTATTTTCCAAGACTATCAGGCCATCAACGATGGCTTGATAGTGTTCGGATGCTTCAATTTTAAAATCATCAAGAAGTTCATTCAAAAAGCTTTCCTGATCTTGATCCATCATAAATTACAGATTAAATTTTTCAATAATTTCTTTCAGATTCTGACCTAAAGTATTCAGTTCATGCGCTGCTGTCTGAGCTTGTTTTATTCCTGTTACATTTTGCTGGCTTGCAATTTTAATATTTTCCATTGCAGGAACGACCTGTTCCATTCCAGCCATTTGCTGTTGATTTGAGGAGGATATCTGGATAGATGCCTGAGCTGTTTCTTCCACATTTTCGGCCAGAAGTTCAATGACTTCGCCACATTGTGTAACCAGATTCCGGCCTTCCTCCACAGTTCTGCTACCTTGTTCTGTAACACCAACCGCTTGATTGACCGATTTATTAATTTCATTTAAGATTTCTTTAACCTGAGCAGTTGCTTTCTTGGATTGATCCGCTAAGCTTCTGATTTCCTGAGCAACTACTGTAAATCCCCTACCGTGTTCACCTGCTTTAGCTGCTTCAATAGCAGCATTAACGGCCAATAAATTTGATTGATCGGCTATATCAGCTACACTAGTGGTGATTTCCCCAATTGTTCGATTCTGATCAGATAATTTTAGAACTGTATCGGAAATTATGCCCATTTGAGCGTCTATTTTTTTCATAGAAACAATTACTTCTTTAATGGACTCTCTTCCTTTGTCAACAGAAGTGGCAGCTCTTTGGGAACTATCCAAGAGCAATTGTGCTTTTTGATTGGAAATAACAGAAGTTTGTCTCACTTCTTCAACAGTGGTGGTTATTTCGGAAACCGATGTTGATGTTTCTGCTGTACCAGTTGAAATTTCAGTAACTGTACTTAGAATTTCAGCAGCTGATGTTCCTAAAATAGTTACTCCATTCCTAATTTCAATGGATATTTTACGGAGCATTTTAATCATATAAACAGCTAGCAATAATGAGATTATGATTATAACTAGTCCTAAAAGAAGAAAGGTAAAATATATTATTCTGATTAAAGACTCGTTGCGTTTAGTATCTTGTTCTGCAATTTTGTTAAGTTGTTTTTCCAAATCAAGAATATTCAATCTAATTCCGTCATATAAAGGGATTTGAATGTTTTTTATATATACACTGGCTTCTGCATTTTTTCCCTTATTTACTAAGTTTACAATAGGATTTCTGTTATTTCTGTATTCTTTTAAGACCATCGTAAGATTTCTGAATTGATTTTTCTGGTCAGGAAAGTTGATTAAAGCGCTATCAATTGCACTTATTCTTTTTTCAGTTGATGTAGTTCTGAATTTGATATTTGCTTTAATTGTGTCATTGTAACTTTCATCATTAGCCAATAAAAGTTCTAATGTTAATGATATCAATCTATTTTCGTCGGAGCGCAATTCAGTTAAGTTGCTGGTAATAGTATCTATTATTTTTATTTGATTATTTGAGTTCTCAATCATTTTAATACTTGAAAATGAAACAATTATTAAGATTACAATGGATGTAAGAATTATACCAAAATCAAATTTCAATTTTGCTTTCGTACTAAGTTTGTTTAATAGGTTCATTTGATTGTCCTCCTTTTTAATATGAATGATTACTTTATTTTTTTGCTTGACAATAAGTTCATCGCATTAAGCAAGATGAGTCCATCGGGAGTAATTCCTGTAATGAATTCGTTACCTATTGTATCTAATGTTAAGGGTGGTGGGCTAAAACTATTAAGTGCAAGAGATTTATTTCCGTTAATTGCATCGGCAACTATTCCAAATTCCATACGTTGATTTTTAAGAATAATAACCTTGTTTAATTCAGTTAATCCTCTTTCTTTCAAATTAAAAAGGGTCTTTAAGTTTAGTATGGAAACGATTCTACCCCGAAAATTAATTACGCCCATTACATAAGCAGGTGTTCCTGGAATAGATGTAATTTGTTTCAGTGGAAGAACCTCTGTTACAAAATGCTCTTCAAATGCAAATCGTTCCGGAACTAACAAAAATTCAATTACCGATATGACTTCTCCGGTTTGTTTACTTTTATCAACTTTTCGACCTGCAATAATTTTCGCTCTTTCCACTAAGATTGTTTTCTCGTCTTTCATTTATAGCTTCATAATGATTTGCTCTGTTAATTCTTTTATTCTTCCGGCAGTTATTCCATCTGATTCAGGAACTATCTCATTATCATTGTATTCACTAAGTAAGTTAATCGTGGTTTTAAAATGCTTCAATGCCAAATTATTTACCCCCTTTTTTTGATAAACATTCCCCAACATTAAATGAGACAAAACGTGCTTGTGATTGAGATATATTGCTTTTTTTAAATTAACTTCTGTCTGCTCTAATTTGCTTTGTTCATTTAATAAACTGGCATAAATATAATACATTTCAGGTGTCGCATGGTTGGTGTTAATAATTTTATCGATAATTTTTTCCCCCTCAGACATTAACCCCAAGTTTGCGTATGATTTTACTAGAATGGAGAAGATGTCATTTGAAAGGATACCATGGGAAATGTTGTGCAAACACTTGTCAATACATCGCAAATAATGTCCTTTTTGAAATAGTGAAACGGGTTCAACTTCTTCAGCATGTTTTTTTTCAGGTGGCTTATTCTCCAAAGAAGTTTTCCCAATATAATCAACAGTTTTTACAATTTCTGCTTTTTTAATTACTTTCTTTTTTAAATTAACGGGTAAACTTTTGGCCTTGTTCACAATTGGTCTATTTATTGCTTCAAACGCCTTATTTGTTTTTTGATAAAATAATCCATTACTGTAATTAACTCGTTCGAAATTTGAAAAGTATGCATCATTTAATTCCACCTGACTGGTTATTAACCAGCCATTTTCGTTTAATGATTCATGAAACCTGGCACTTACATCTTTTATTACTTGGGGAATAAAATACATCATTACGTTTCTGCAAAACACTACATCCATATTTTCTGTATCAGTAAGAGTTGATGGGTATGTATTTTCTGAAAGGTTCAAATAGGAAAAGTTTACCATCTTCTTTATTTCGGGAATAATGCTCCAATTCTTTTTCGATGGTGTAAAATATTTGTTTTTTATTGCTGGCTCAATTTCTCTAAAACTCCAATCAGTATATTCGCCCACTAAGGCTTTTTGAATTGCTATCTGACTGATATCGGTCGCTAGAATTTTCACATTCCAATCGTTCAATTCTGGAAAATGTTCTTTTAGAATAATGGCCAGTGTATAAGGTTCTTCTCCAGAACTACAGCCTGCACTCCAAATTTTTATTTGTTCATTTTTGCCACGTCTTTGTTTTATTAATTCGGGAATTATCTGGTGAATAAATAGTTCGAATGCCGGTTTTTCCCGAAAAAAATAGGTTTCGCCAATAGTTAAATGAGTCGATAAAGTATTTAGTTCAATGTTTGAAAAATGTGACATGGAAAGCCATTCGTGTATTCCTGAAATATGGTTATCTATTTTAAGGTCTTTCGCCGCAGCTAGAAGTCGCCTTTCCATATCAATATATTGATTTAACTGAAATTGAAGGCCAAAAATTTCAGCAATTCGGATACTTATTTTAGATAAATAATCTTCTTCTTTCATAAATAACTGGTTGACCCACTGCTAATTTCAATGTATTTGTCCAATTGTATTTCTTCGGATTGACTCAACAGATTTTCCAAATTATTAATTAGTATTATTCCATTATCATCCCGTAGGACAGTGAATAATTTCAAGCCCGCGTCTAAATCAGTTGACTCGTATAAATCCTGTGAATCTGGCACGATCACATTTTCAACCAGATCGACGATTAAAGCGATTTTTCGATTAGTGGTTTTGGCAATAATGAAACGGTCACTTTCTTTCAATTCCTGTAAGGGACAACCAAATTGTTTTCTCATATTTAGTACAGCAATGATCTCTCCAAAATAATCAATTACGCCTTCAATAAAACCTGGTGTATTAGATAACCTGGTAACAGCTATTGCTCGTATTACCCGATCTATTGCATTTAAACGAATTCCAAAGCGTTGGTTTTCAACCTTAAATGTGAGTATCTCCTGTAAGTTCTCTGTCATACAATTTTTTGCATTAAAAAAAATCGCATAAAGATAAAAAGAATTAGGAGATTTCAATAAAGAACCTACGACCATATCCATAACCACTTTCTACCCAAATACTTTTGACATTTTTTGCTATAGATTCTTTGCAAAGAAGCTGCCCAAATCCAATATTAACATCTCTTTCCATATAATGTCGATTCGATTTAACGTTCATTCAAAATATGTTTTCAATTATATACTTGCAATCATAGACGAAAGAGTAGTGGACTTTAAAAGGCAAATCTTTTCTTAAACAATTTGTGCAGAAAATACTAAATATATTTTGAAAGCATATAAACGGCAACAATCAGCAAAAAGGCCGCATACGCTTTTTTAAACATGGCGGAAGGCAGTTTCACCGCTAATTTTGATCCGAATAATGCCCCGGCTAAAATTCCGAGGGCGATTAAGCTTGCATATAAAATATTCAAGTGTCCATCGTTTGCGTAGATGATTACGCTGGGTAAACCGACAGGTAATTGCAAAGCAGCCAATGAGGTAGCTGCAGCTGCTTTGGGACTGTAATGAAAAAGACCGACAAGTATCGGGACAATGATAATTCCACCACCTTTACCAAAAAGACCGGCAAAAACGCCTGCACCAACGCCAACTAAAATAAACATCCAGTAAGGTTTTTTTTCAAAGGTTACTTCCACCACTGGCTGTTCTTTCTTTTTCCTGAAAAAAGACAAGATATCAAAATAGCTCAATGCGATGTAAAACAGAATTCCAACGTATAAATAAGCCAAAAGATTTTTGTTGATAGTCACAGCCAATTCTCCACCACCAAAGGAGCCTAAAAACAATCCCAATGCAATCCACAAAGATTCCCGGACATTGATCAAACCAGCTTTGTGATAGGCAAAAACACCTAAAATACCTACAGGCAATAACATAGCTGTCAATGAGGTAGCATTTGCATCCAGAATATCCATGCCAAAAAAAGCAATCAACGAAGGTACCATCACTATTCCACCGCCAATACCGAATAAACCGGATAAAATACCTGCTGCGATTCCAAGAATTAAAAAACCTACCTCTATCATTTTGTTTCTAGTTTGAAAGCATAAAATTAGTTCAAAATATGTGTACCTCCACCATTTTATACGTTATTCCCGCTAAAAATTGTTTTTAAACAATAAATAAGTTGATTTGTTTCAAATGTATTGACGGTTTGTTTGTGAGCAATAAAAAGACAATCAAACTGAAAGGATACGTAAATTTGTATAAAAAATAAATAGTATGAAAACAGTTTTGATCGTCGTTGGCCTTTTGGCTTTAGCTTTTATTCTTTTAAACATAATTGCTCGGAAACAGATGAAGAAAATGCCTGCCGTAGCTGATCATGAAAAGATACTGACCCTGACAGACAAGAACTTTCAGGCTCAAACTAAAAACAAACTTGTTTTGGTAGATTTTTGGGCCAGTTGGTGCGCTCCATGCCGAATGATGGCACCCATACTGAACGATACAGCTGCCGAGTTGGATGAAAATACACGAATTGGTAAGATCAATATTGAAGAATTTCAATCCTTGGCTCAAAAATTTCATATTCGCAATATTCCTACCATGGTTTTGTTTAAAAATGGGGTAGAAGTCTCCCGTTTTTCAGGAGTTAAAAACAAGGAATTTTTATTGAAGCAGATTCAAAATGCTCAATAATTTGTGATATACTTTAAACAATTTTTCATAATAGATGTTTTAACAAAAAACTAAAAAAATAAATCAGATGAAAAAGAACATTGGAACTATTGACAAAATTGTCAGGATTATCTTAGTACTCGTTATCGTTGCCCTTTATTTCACTCATGTTATTTACGGAGTTTTAGCCATTGTGCTTCTTGTTTTTGCAGGAATTCTTTTGCTGACCAGCTTGATTAGTTTTTGTCCGCTATATTTGCCTTTTGGTATTAAAACTACCAAAAAGAAAAAGGAATAAGTTCTTTTAAACAGAAGAAAGAAAAAAATAAGGCTAAATGTTGAAAGATCAACTTTAGCCTATTTTTTTGCCTATTTTTTAGCCATTCTGGCTGATCAGTTGCAACGACTTTTTATTCAATATGCTGATTTTTTTCCCTTTCAGTTCAATGATTTTGTCTTTATCAAGTTCCGTCAGAATCCGACTGACACTCTCACGGCTTGTATCTACCAGGTTGGCCAATTCTGCTTGCGAAAGGGGCAAAACAAAGGTATCTGATAAGAAAATCCGGTCTGAAAATTCCAATAAGGCATCGGCCATATTTCCACGAATCAATTTTTGGGTCCTGTTGGCACAGCGGTGAAACGATTCAAGTTCATTTTTGCATAATCCCAACATTATTTCATGTGAAAATTCCCTGTTTTCATTTAATATTGTTTGAAAAACGGTGACATCAATAAAACAAACTTCGACATCAGAAACAGCAGTCGCAGAATATTGGTTAATTTTATCTCCGAAGGTCGTCGGTAAACCCAGATATGTCGGTGCTTTTACCAGTTTTACAATTTGTTCGTGATAGGGTCCTGCCAAATGTACCTTAACCAACCCTGTCCGAAGAAATACCACATTGGTTGAATACATACCTTGTTTAATAATAGAATCCCCTTTTTTGAATTTTAAAACCAGATGGTTTTCAGACAATTGATCAAAACTACAATCACTTAGCGTAGCTGCAGCTTTTGAATTAAAAGGACATTTTTTACATTCATTATCCATGAAAAAAATAGTATTATTGAGTTTTGGTTGCAAATATACACATTGTGATGTATATCACAAAATTATGTAGGGTGCTACACATCAAAAATAGGTTATTATAAACATCATTAACATACTTTTGCCGAACTGGATTCTTTAATCATTTAATCTGCTTTAAAATGGAAAATTTACACGAAGTAACTATAAGTCAATTGCAAGCCCAGATCGATGAACTCAAAGGGAAAATTGAAACGCTGGAAAATTCCAGAAAAGATCAGCTATCTATAGCCATTGTTTCCGGAGATATGGATAAAGTTCTTGCTGCTATGGTTATATCGATCGCCGCTGCCGCCATGGACACCCAAGTCAAATTGTTCTTCTCTTTCTGGTCCCTTTCTGCACTTCGCGATCCCAAAAAATGTCCCAAAGGCAAAGATTTTATCTCGAAAATGTTTGGTATCATGCTGCCCAAAGGCAAAAACAAACTGGCCTTATCCAATATGAATATGTGTGGTATGGGTCCCTTGATGATAAAAATGCTGATGAAAAAGCAAAATGTCATGTCCCTGGACACCATGTTTAAGGAAGCCGGTGAATTGGGCATTGAAATCACCGTCTGTGAAATGTCCATGGGCTTAATGGGTTTCAAAAAAGAAGAAATGATTGATTATCCGAATTTGCGTTTTGCAGGTGCAGCCACTTTTGTAGCCGATGCAGGTGAAAGCAGCATTCAACTATTTATATAAAACTACCTTTAAAACAAAAAAATATGACAACCGAAGAATTGAAATCAGTAGCAGTCGCTAAATCTGTAGATGCACGTGGTACAGCTTGTCCGGGACCACTTTTGGAAGCTAAAAAAGCCATTGGAACCATAGGTGCAGGCGATGTAATGGAAATATTATCCGCAGACGAAGGCACAAAAATTGACATTCCAAAATGGTGTGGCAAACAAGGTCACGAATACTTGGGAACGCTGGAAGAAAACGGCTATTACAAAGTGTACATGAAGAAAAAATGAGTGCAAAAATACTGGTGTTTTCCACCGAAAAGATTTCCGATCCTGCCATCGACATGGCAGGATTGTTGAAATTACATTACCCGCCAACAGTCTACACCATTTCCATTCCTTGTTCGAGCGGCATCAAACCCAGTTGGATTTTGTATGCCTATGAAAAAGGGTTCGACGGAGTATTTATAGCCGCTGATGGAAGTGATTGTGTGTACGGAGAAACGTGTACAGAAAAAACAGGAAATATTGTAGGTCGGACCCATGAGCTGATGAAATCCAGTGGTATTGATCCGGCCCGCCTTCGTATGGCTGCTATTTGTTCGGTTTGCAGTGAATCGTTTGTTAAACAGGTACGCAGTTTCAACGACTATTTACTAAAAACACTACATCCCTGATGGAAAACCCAATAAAAAATATCACTTACGATGCTTTGGTTATCGGAGCTGGCATAGCCGGTGGCGAAGCAGCGCTAAATTTAGCCAACACAGGATACAAAGTCTTATTGGTGGATAAGGAATTATCAGTAGGTGGAAAAATGATCATGCTGAGCAAGGTTTTCCCTACATTGGATTGCGCCGCCTGTATTACTACTCCAAAAGTTTCAGAAATATCCCGTCATCCCAACATCACCATTTTTACCGGAAGTGAAGTAGGCAAAATTCGTAAAATCAGTGAGAACGAATTTGTTGCAGAAGTCACCAGAAAACCCCGGTACGTACACATCGAAGATTGCACAGCTTGTCAGTTGTGTGAGAAAGCATGTCCGGTCAATGTTCGTGACCAGTATCAATTCGGATTGATTGGTCGCAAAGCCGCATTTATCCCATTCAGCATTTGCAGTCCCAAAGCTGCAGCCATCGATATTGACAATTGTACGTTGTGTGGTGCTTGCGAAAAAGCCTGCCCAACGAATTGCATAGATTTTACCATGGAAACCGAAATTCTGGAACTCCACGTTAAAACCATCGTTATTGCCACGGGTTTCAACCTATTTGACCCAATGAAAATACCCCGTTACGGTTACGGTCAATATAAAAACGTACTGACAGCCCAACAAATGGAACGTGAACTTGCACCCACGCGTCCTTTCAATACCATACTTCGCCCGGGAGATGGAAAAATGCCGGATCGAATTGCCTATGTCCTTTGCGTGGGCTCGCGGGATGCTTCGGTTGGAAACCCCATTTGTTCCCAAATTTGCTGCATGTATTCCATCAAGCAGGCTCAATTGTTGATGGGAGCTTTGCCCATGGCCGATGTGACTATTTACTACATCAATATTCGTTCCTTCGGTAAAGGCTTTGAAGAATTTTACCAACAAGCCAAAGGGATGGGTGTCTCTTTTGTAAAAGGAAAAATCGGACGCATTTCTGAAAAAGAAAATGGCAATCTAATACTCCGTTACGAAGACATCAACGAAGGAAAACTAAAGGAAACCGAACACGATATGGTCATTTTATCCACCGGTGTACTTCCAAATACAGGAATCGACAGATTGTTTGAAAACCAAACACTGACGCTTGATCCCTTTAGTTTCGTGGGACAAAGCGATATGCTTGCAAGCCCGGCTAAAACAAGCATCGAAGGCGTTTTTGTGGCTGGAACGGCTACAGGTCCCATGGACATTCCCGATTCAATATTATCGGCTGGTGCTGCCTCTTCTGAAGCCATCAGTTACTTAATTAAACACGCATGAAGAAAAGAATAGGAATTTATATTTGCCATTGCGGTGGTAATATTTCCGATTATGTCGATGTGGAAAAAGTACGTCAGGCAGTAGAAGGCGAGGACATTGTCTTTCTGGCAAAAACCACCATGTTTGCCTGTTCCGATTCCAACCAACGTGAAATGGTGGAGGACATCAAAGCCAACAATCTGGATGGGGTAGTGGTCGCTTCTTGCTCACCAAAACTGCACTTGTTGACTTTCCGAAATGTAACCCAACGTGCCGACCTGAATAAATTCACCTACGTACATGCAAACATTCGCGAACAGGCATCGTGGGCACATTCAGACAATAAATTGGGAGCTACAGAAAAAGCCATCCATCTGGTGAAAGCAGCCATTGCCAAATCACGCTATGCAGAAGCTTTGGAAACCAACAAAATAAAAGCCATCAAATCCGTGGCTGTCATTGGAGCCGGAGTAGCAGGAATGAAAGCAGCCATTTCATTGGCAGACAAAGATTGTGATGTTATTCTGATTGAAAAGGAAGCCTTTGTAGGTGGTCGTGTTGTTCAGTGGGATTCACTTTCAACAACCACAGAAACAGGCAAATCAATGGTTAGCCGCCTGTACAACGACTTGATAAAGCGCGAAAATGTCACGATTCTGACCAATAGTGAAGTGATCGGTAATTCCGGAAGTGTGGGCAATTTTAGTTTGAAAATACGCAAAACACCCCGTTACATCAGCGGTTCCTGCCATCCCGAAGATTTAAAACGTGCCATTGAAGTATGCCCGGTAGAAGTACCCGATGAATTCAATTTCAGATTGACCACCCGCAAAGCTATTTATAAGAATTATCCCAGCGAGTATCCTCAAATTCCGGTTATCGACCTGAAAAATTGTAGCCGTTGCGGCGCTTGCGAAAAAATATGTTCATCTATTGATTTTTCAGAAAAAGAAGAAATACTCGAATATTCCGTTGGCTCAGTCCTGATGGCAACCGGTTTCGATTCCTACACACCGGCTTATGGTGAATTTGGCTATGCCACCTCAGACAATGTCATTACGTTGCCACAATTCAAGCGACTGATTGATACTCAATTTGATAAACTCATTTATAAAGGCAAAGAAATTCATTCCATCGCTTACATCTATTGCGTAGGCAGTCGTCAGACAAACGGTGAAAACACCTATTGCTCCCGAAATTGCTGCACTTCAACGATTCATGCCGCTTTGACTGCAAAAAATAAATTTTCGGACATCAATAATTTCCATTTCAATCGTGGTCTACGAACGTATGGGAAACAAGAGATTCTCTATGCCGATTCGTTAAGATCGGGCGATATTTATTTGCAATCGTACGAGGATGGACTGCCTACGGTCACTGTAGAAGGTCAAAAAACAATTGTAAAAATCAACGATATTCTGACCAATGGAAAGGAAATCGAAGTAGAAGCCGACCTGGTGGTTCTCGTAACCGGAATGGTTCCACGCGCAGATAATTCGGTGGGAAGTTTGTTTAAAATACCCAAAGGACGGGATAAATTTTACAACGAAATTCACATGAAACTTCGTCCCGTTGAAACGGTGATCGATGGCATTACCATTGCTGGAGCTTGTCAGGGACCAAAAAACATTGCAGAATCGGTCAATTCCGCACTTTCTGCTGCAACCAAATCATATTCCATTTTAAGCAAAGGTGAATTGGAAACAGATCCACTGGTTGCAACCATCGAAGCTGAAAAGTGCGTCTGGTGTGGTGCCTGTGAAAAGGCTTGCCCATTTGATGCGATACTAAAAACAGAGAAAGAAGGTAAGGTTTTTGCCGAAATAAACAATTCGGTTTGCAAAGGTTGCGGTATGTGCGCTCCTGTATGCGAGCCGGATGCCATCAATTTGATTGCTTGTTCAAGTGCCGAAATCAGGAGTATGATCGATGCTTTAGTCTAAAAACAACATGGAAGTAGAAAAAGGTAAAACAGCAAAATACCTGCGCGAAAAGTTGGGTGGTGCCCCCGAGCAGGCTAAAGAAAATCTTAAAGCGTTCAACAAGATCAAAAAAGTCCTGTTGGATGCCTTAGCAGAAGAGGATTTAACCGTGAAGCAACTGGCTGAAAAATTGAGTATGCCAACGGATGAAGTGGTCTATAATTTATTGTCGCTGGTGAAATACGGTTTTGTAAAAACCGGTGATATCGACGATATGGATGAGTACTATACGTATAAATTGAATAAGTAATGGCAAAGATAAATCCTGCATTTGGAAAAGAATTGCAAAAATACGGGTCTGTGGATTTTAATGCCTGTTACAATTGCGGCAACTGCACGGCTGTATGCTCCTTAGCCACAGAAGACGATTCGTTTCCGCGCGAATTGGTACGACTAAGTACTCTCGGGCTGGAAGATGAAATCAAAGCCTCACTAAAGCCCTGGGAATGTTACTATTGCGGCGAATGCTCTACGTATTGTCCTCAGGAAGCCAATCCCGGGGAACTGATGATGTCGTTGCGCCGATATCTCACCGCTAAGTACGATTGGACAGGCTTGTCGGGTAAGATGTACAAATCCCTGCCAATAAGCATCGCAGCCTTTATTCTGACATTTATAGGCGTGATGGCGTTTGTTTTTTCTGTAGGTTCTGACCTGGAAAAAATGCTGCACGTCGGTCATCTTTTTGAAGTCATAGCCATTGGAACTGTAGGCTTAGTTATACTTTTACCAAACGTGATTCGTATGTGGTATTTCACCATTCTGAAACCAAAAACCAAAGTGCCGTTTAAAAAGTATTTGAAAAGCATCGGCGAATTAGTCATTCACATGTTTACCCAGAAGAAATCTTTGGGTTGCGACGATAATCAACTTCGATGGTTTGAACATTTTATACTGGTTCTCGGCTATTTGTCCTTGCTTTTCACCACCGTGTTCCTGAATTGGTTCTCGACGGAATATCTGGCCGTAAACATCTTTGGGTACGTGGTGAGTGCCATCGTCTTTATCGTCACTATCGATTTTGTAAACAGCCGTATCAAGAAAAAGAAAGCCATGAATCAACACTCGCAACCTTCTGACTGGTTCTTTGTTATCTGGTTGTTTCTCATGGGTTTTACGGCATTTTTTGTTCGCCTTTTCATTGATCTGGACTTGCTGGAAATGAATAAATGGTTGTACATAGTCCACCTGACCGTACTCGTTCAATGGGCATTAATTATTGTTCCGTTTGGTAAATGGACACACTTTTTGTATCGTTCGTTTGCTATGTATTTTGTCAAATTAAAAGAAACAAAATGATAGATACTTTTGTTACCAAAGCTGCAGATTGGGACAGTCCCGATAAAGTTAAAATGACTCAGAAATTTGTGGCTGAATTGCTCCTGCATATTCAACCGCTACCATCCTGGAAGGCCTTGGAAATAGGTACGGGTACTGGTCTGGTCGGCCTGCAAATTGAACCTTTAGTTGGTAAGATCGTTTTGGAAGACACTTCTGAATCTATGTTGGCTGTATTAAAACAAAAACTGAATGTCGATAGCAAAGTCGAACTGTTGCACGGTGAAGTCTTTGATTATAAACAGCAAGATCTGGACTTCATTTTCTCCTGTATGGCCTTTCATCACATAACCGAAATTGAAAAAACGTTGCAACATTTAGCCTCCATTACAAAAACAGGAGCTTTGGTAGCTATCGGTGACCTTGTTTCAGAAGACGGTTCATTTCATAGCTTTGAACCGATGCCACACAATGGGTTTGATACCGCTATTTTGTCTGAACAATTCAGGAAGGCCGGATTTGATGTCAAATTGGTTAAAATCTATCATGTCATTTCACGAACGGTTGAATCTGTTACAACCAATTATGAACAATTTATTTTGATTGCGGAACGAACCTAAAAAAGGGGATATTACGGAATCATGACCAATATCCAGAATTATTTTAATACAATTCAAAATGGAAGAATTAGATATTAATGCCCGCACTGAACAAGCAGTAGAGAATTTCAAAAATGGCTACAACTGCGCTCAGTCTGTAGCTATGGCATATGCAGATCTCTATTCTATAGATATTGAAACACTAAAAAAACTTTCTGCACCCTTTGGTGGAGGAATGGGACGTTTACGTGAAGTTTGCGGAGCTGTCACCGGGATGTTTTTAATATTGGGTATGGAACATCCGGCGAATGACCCCAACGATAAGGAAAACAAAAATGCAAACTATACAGCTGTTCAACGAACAGCCTTGAATTTCAAGGATAAAATGGGTAGTTATATCTGTGCTGATTTGTTAAAGATTGGAAGGCATCCTCAGGACCCGATGCCCGATGACAGAAACAGCGAATACTATGCGAAGCGCCCATGCGCTTATTGTGTGGCAGTGGCTGCGGAAATTCTCGGCAATGAATTAGTAAAGTCAAATTCAGCAAAAACCGAATGATCGGTCTTTGCTGAATTTCAATGATGACTTGGTTTTATACCAAAATTAAATCCACCCTTAACGCGTTCTATTAACTCCGGAATAATATCCTCGTATTCACCAACCAGACCAAAATCTGCGTTGTTAAAAATCGGGGCTTTTGGATTGTGATCAATAGCAACAATTTTTTCAGATTCCTTCATTCCTGAAAGATGTTGTATGGCTCCGGAAATACCAACAGCAACATACACTTTAGGTCGTACCGTTTTTCCGGTTTGTCCTACCTGATGTGCATATTCAGCAACGCCTTCATCTACAACCACACGGCTGCAAGCCCATTCTGCATTCACACCGTTTGTCTTTAAAGCATCTACCAATTTTTTAATCAATCCAAGTTTGTCACTGGTAGCACCTCTGCCGCCTGAAACAATGACATCTGCCTCAAAAAGATTTTGCAAACCACCTTCGCCACGCACCGTTTCTAAAATTTCAACACTGAAATCTGAATCTTCGAGTGTTGGCTCAAAAGTGGAAAGAATGCACTTGCGCTCTTCCTCTTTTTTTGGTACTTCAAAAGTACCGGGACGTGCCGTTGAAATTTGAGGATAGACAAAACCTAAAATGGTGGCCAGTTTGCTTTCACCATAGGTTGGCCGACGTGAGTGTAAAATCGGTTTGATAATTATTTTTTCTTTGCGATTGACATATTCGCCTATTTCCAGCCCTGTACAGTCTGCAGTAACACCACTTCCTGTTTTCACAGCAATACGGGGTGCCAGTTCACGACCAGACGTCGTTGCAGCAAAAAGTGCTATTTCAGGTTTTCTTTCTTTTATAATTTGAGCAAAAATGGAGGAGAATGGCAGCACTAAATATTCTTCAAGCTTGTCATTGTCTACCAAAATGACTTCATCCGATCCATGTTCCATCAATGTTTTGGCCATTGGTTCCACCTTTTTGCCAATAAGAACCGTCAAAATTTTAGTATCATTCCCCAATTCATTGGCCAAATTGCGGGCCGGGGTGAGTAATTCAAGCGATGGACGTGAAACCTTTCCATTGGTTACTTCTGCCCACGTCAGAATGCCTTTTGCGCTGTTTCTTTGATCAACGATGGGAAAATCAGGAATATCGGACTCTTTTTTTACTGCTATATCTTTCTTTTCCAGCACATTTGATCCTTTTTTAAAATTAGAGATCAAATTTTCTACCAGCGCAGCTTCAGTATGTCCGGTCGACATAATAATCGGAGCTCTTTCACTCACCATATTCACCACGTTGGCCACAATTGTCGGAGATCCACTAATTCCAATCTTCTCTGTGCCCAATCCAATATCCTCAATGCTAAAAACGGTTATGGTTGCAGTTCTTGCTTTAATGGCTCCAATTAAGGATGGTTTACGTGGATGAATGCCTGTAGGTGTTAATGAAATAACACATGGCATCGGCAATTTCATCATCTGATAACCACCTTCAATAATTCGTCTGGCAATTACATTTCCTTCACCATCCGCTTTTACTCTTTCTACAAATGTAGCTTGTGGAATCTCCAGATTTGCAGCGACTTGCGACGGTACATGTGCCGTATCACCATCACTGGTTTGTCGTCCGGCAAAGACGATAAATGGTTCTTTTGACTTTTTTGTAAATCCCAAATGTTTCAGCATGGTTGCAATAGCCAATCCGGTAGCAAAGGTATCACTACCACCTAATTTTCGGTCCGACAAAAGATACGCTTCATCGTAACCCATAGATATAGCCTTGCGTAAAGACGCTTCAAAGGAGGGCGGTCCCATGGAGCAAACAATTAATTTTGCATCGGGATAATTCTTTTTGAGTTGTAATCCGGCTTCAAGACCAAACTGACAATCATTATTGATCATCGATTTTGCTTTGGTTCTGTCCATCAAACCATCATCACCCATTCTCATTTCGGTAGCGAGCGGTACCTGTTTAATTAAACATATAATTGTAAGAGCCATTCTTCTTTGTTTTTTAATTACATATTTTGATACTCAGGGCCATTGCCACCGTTTGGAACCGACCAGGTAATACCATCACCAGGCGTTTTAATAGCGCAGGTTTTACAATGCAAACAGTTTTCAGCATGAATTCTAAGCTCCTGATGCCCACTTTTATCTGTATGAAGCTCATATACTTCTGATGAACAGAAAAACTGACAGGGAGCGCCAAATTGCTTAATATTAACAGCATCAAACGATTCGGGATTATTTATTTTCACATGAGGTACCTGTTCTTCGTCGTGATTTACGCCTGAATAGTAGACATCCGTAACCTTATCAAAAGTCAAAATCTTATCAAATTCAAATTTGCCTTTAAATCGCTCTCTAAAAGGCTTGCCTTTAAATTGGCTAAGTGTTAGGGTTGTATCTTTATCGAGGTGAGCTTTTAGTTTGCCAAAAAATCCTGCACCACCGGTAATTAATTGAGTGCCAAAATGAATTCCTCCCAGGATCATTCCTTTCGCGAAACCTTGTCTAAAATTTCGAACCGGATACATTTCTTTGTAAACCAAGCTGTCTTTCACCAATGATTCATAGAGACTTAGTGTCTTTTCTGAAAAATCATTTTTACTCAACGCTTCTACAGCTGTTTTAGCAGCAAGCATACCCGAAGTGATGGCCAGATGAACTCCTTTCAAAGCTGGCATGGTAAGCAGACCTGCGCTATCGCCAACGATTAGGGCGTTATCGGTATAGAGTTTTGGGATGGAATAAAAGCCGCCTTCCGGCAAAGTTTTTGCTCCGTATTCCAGTATTTTACCACCTTTCAGAAATTTTGATACATAAGGAGTTGTTTTCCAAACCTGAAAAGCATCGTGTACGTCGAAAGCGGGGTCTTGATAATCAAGACCAACAACCAAACCGACGGCTACCTTGTTGTCCTTCAATGCATAAATAAATCCACCCCCAAATTCTTTCAGATTCAATGGATAGCCCATGGTATGATAAATTTCTCCTGGTTTAATAGTACCTTCCGGAACGCTCCACAATTCTTTACAACCCAGAGAATACACCTGAGCGTTTTTATCTTTGTCAAGATCAAATTTTGCAATCAATTGCCTGGTTAAACTGCCTTTGGTGCCTTCTGCAAAAATGGTTAGTTTTGCTTCAATGCGTGTACCGGACTGAAAATTTTCCAACTGATTTCCATGATGGTCAACGCCGGTATCAATTGTTTTTGCACCGATCACTTTTCCATCCTGGTACAAAATTTCATCAACCGAAAACGCCGGATATATTTCAACCCCTTTTTCTTCGGCCTTCATGGCCAGATATCGACAAACTTGTCCCAATGAAGCGACATAATTCCCGGTGTTATTCATATAGGGCATATGAACCGGCAAAGTCAGGGAACCATTTTTACTCAGTAAAACTGTTTTATCTTTTGTTACCTGAGCATTAAATGGAATCTCTTTAACGTCAACATCCGGCAATAAACTCTTAAAAACATCGGCTTTAATGACTGCACCTGATATAATATGGCTGCCAATTGAACTGCCTTTTTCAATAACAAGAATCCGACTTTTTAATTCTTTTTGTTTTAAAATGTCTGCCAGATGAATGGCGGTGGATAGTCCAGAAGGGCCACCACCAATAATTAAAATATCTGTAGAAATGGTATCAATACTATTCATCATTCGTTGATTTTTAGAATAATAGTCATGAACGAAATATTCGATTATTTCAGATTACAATAGTAAACAACTATCGTGGTTGATGCAAGTTTAAAGCCTATAAAACGAAGATTTTCAATACTGTATTATTCACCAGTCGAGTATAGAGTTGTAACAGTTATTTCTTCAATAAAATTTCATTGATTGCTTTTACAAAAGACTCCTTTGGCATGGCACCCATCGATGAATGTGGAGTACCAACCATGGGACAAAAAAGGATAGTTGGAATACTCTGAATGCCAAATGCAGCAGCTAATTCCTGTTCCTTATCCGTATCTATCTCATAAATATAGATTTTTCCTTTGTATTCCTTGGCCAATTCTTCCAGAATGGGAGCCACTTGTTTGCATGGACCACACCAGGTTGCATAAAAATCGATGATACAAGGTTTGTCACCCAAATATTTCCATTCCTTCGGATTTGCTTCGTAATTAGCAACCTTAGCCAAAAATTCAGCCTTGGTTAAATGGATGGTTCCAGCTGAATTTACCTGTTTTGTTTCTTTTTTAGTATCCTTACTGTTTCCGGCACAAGCTGTAAAAACGGTGGCAAGCATGATACTTGCGAATAGTAGTTTTCTCATTTTTTGTATAAATTTTAGTTCATTTCTTTGGATATGGTGATTGCAGCAATGGTCCCATCAGCTACTGCTGTAGTAATCTGACGGTATTTTTTGCTGACAATATCACCGATAGCATAAACATCCGGTAAATTTGTTTTGCGGTCTTCGTCGGTAACGATGTAACCCCATTTGTCCATTTCTGGAAGTGTTTCACCCAACAGGGCCAAATTGGATTTAAAGCCGACAAAAACAAAAACACCATCCGACTCCAGTTCTTTCAACTGTTTTGTTTTTAAGTCCTCCACAAAGGTGATCATTTTATCCCCCCGTTTTTCAAATTTACGAGGTTCATGTTCGTACATGACAGTGATCTTATCGTTTGCCTGAAGCTGTTCAATAGCAGTTTGATTGGCTGTCAACTTGTCAAACTGGTGAATCATAGTGATCTTACTGGCAAATTTGGTGATAAACAACGCTTCCTCAACGGCAGAGTTTCCGCCACCAATTACTGTAACTTCCTTATCCACAAAATATTTCGCATCACACGTGGCACAATACGAAATGCCTTTACCTTTGTATTCACTTTCACCGGGAGCATTCATGGTGTTTGGAGTCGTTCCTGTTGCAATAATGACAGTCTTGGCACGAATGGTTTCCAATTGGTCAATCACGATTTCTTTTTTTTCCAGATCCACCGAAGTAATATCTACCGCCACTTTCAAATCAATTCCACTTCCTTTGGCTTGTTCGCTCATGTAATGCGCCAACATAAAGCCGGGTTGAGGTTTATCAAAGCCCGGATAGTTTGAAACCTGATGAGTGATGCCCATATAACCGCCTGGTAAAGCAGGATCGATCAATACTGTTTTAATTTTGGCTTGCCCCAGGTATATTCCTGCAGTCAATCCGGCAGGACCGCCACCTAAAATAGCCACGTCGTATTCTGAAACAATGGATTTCTGATGGGCTTTGATCACGGCAACTTCCTCTGGAGTCAACATCTGATCCAAACGTTCCATGATTTCTGATTTTTTGATGCCACCACTGATGGTATCCAGAATTTGTTTTCCGTTTTCAAAAAACAACAGGGTCGGAGAGGAACTTACACCCAATTGAGTAGCCAGTTCACGATTTTCCTGACGGAAGATTTTTAAGAATTTTATTTTATGACCGTACAATTCAGCCATAGCTTCAAATTTTGGTGCCAAAGCTTCACAGGGTGCACATTCCGTTGAATAAAAATCGATAACGACTTTGAGAGCATTTAAAACTTCTTTTTCGAAGTCAGCTGCATTAAATTCTTTCATAATCGTATTTTAATAAATCGTATATACATAAAGTTAAAAAGGGGTTTATCCACTTAATATCAGTCTTTTAAATAATAGGCTGCGCCCAACGACAACAATTCTTTAACCGGTCTACAATCGGGTGAATTTACGTGACCATTTTTATTTTTGGCAACCGAAGCACAACCACCGCCACAAGCCAAGGCCACAGAGCACGTCTTGCATTCTTCGATCGTCGTAACATCGCGGTTTTGCCATTCTTCAATGACTGCTGTTTTTTTGGTTACTTCCGGATAAAAAGTACCCAATTCTTCGCCTTCTTTCCCAACAGTTGCTGTACAGGAATAAATGGTCCCTGTAAAGTCAAATGCCCATTCCGTCTTGCATGCAGGACAGGAATCAAAAAGCGCCATGGGTAATTCTTCGTGCTCCGAAATATATTTAGCTATGGAAAAGGCCGGTTTGTAAAATTCTGCGATGTAGGGATGTTCCTGAAGTAAGTCGTACAAATGCTGATACAGCGTTGCCCGGTCAAAAAGCTTTTCCGGAGTGCTGTTGCAGAAATGAAGTTCGTAATTCCGGCCAATCTGGGTTTTAAACAAGGGTGAGCTCGTCCAGCCACGATCGATGGCGAAACGTGAAAGTCCTGCCAGATTCCCGATGTTTTCTTTGTCAACTACCATGCGTAAATTGATGTTGATACCTGCTTTCAGACAAGCATCTACACCTTCCACAATCCGATCAAAGGTAGGTTGTTTACCCTTGAGGTATCTACGGCCGTCGTGAACCTCCTGAGTGCCATCAATGGTGACCTGAATCTCCCGAATGTTGGCCGTTTTCAGCAAATCAACATAGGAAGTCAAGGTATAGCCATTGGTAACGAAGGCAACATCCAGATTGGCTTCGTTGGATTTTTTCAACAAATAAGCAATCATCTGGCGTTGATTATCGCCTGGTAAAAGAGGCTCCCCGCCGAAAACGGTTATGTATTTTCGTTTACCTGCGAATTCGGTGTTGATGTAACTGAAAAATGCATCAATCACTTCCGTACTTACCACTTTCTGCACCGGATTGTATCCTTCCTGATAACAGTAGGAGCAAGCAAAATTGCAGGAATAATTGGGCACAAAAAACAGTTGAATTTCATCTTCTTCACGCTTTTCAGCAAAATCAAGATAAGCCAGTTTGAAAGCTCGTTTTTCATCAACCTCGTCAACCAAATATCCGCGTTGCTTAAAATCTCCGCTTGAATCTTGAAGTTCATTCAGCAATTTCACTTCATTTTCGGAAATGATATCTGCCGACTTATACAACGGATTGACTAGGAAGAACTTTTCAGAATCCTTGATTGGAACGATGATGTTGTGATTGGATAAATTCATACGCTATAGATGGTTCTAAGTATTGTTTATTTTTAAGATGTTTCAATAGAGTTTAAAGGTCAAGGCGCTGATTGTGAGACATACCGGAGCGTACTTTTCGTACGTGAGGATTGGCGAATAAGCAGCAACGCAGAGATTTGAGCTCTATTAAAACATCTTCATAGTTAGTCGTGACAACCGGCTACTATGATCGAAACCTTGGCGCAACATTGTGCTTGTTTCGTTTTGTTGTTGTTACCCGAACAACACTTTTTTTTCACTACACTTTTCATAAAAAATCCTATTTAATTGTGAATAAACGGTTTATACATAAACCTTTTTATTTTGTTCCTGAAATTGTGAAACTTGCCACTTCGGCTTTGCCTTTTGGGTAAGGTTTCGATTCTTCCAGAATCTTAATGTCATTAAATCCTGCTTTTTCAAGCATTGTCAAGTACTCGGCCCGGGTTACTGAGCCGGCCCAACATTCTGCAACAGCCATCGGATCATTTCTATACTCATCGGCAATGGGTTGTGTAGCATAAATATCGCTGACCACAAAACGACCGCCTGATTTCAAAATCCGATAGACTTCACTCCAAACAGCCGGTTTGTCCGAAGCATGATTGATGGTACAATTTGAGATAACCAAATCCACGCTATTTGAGTTCAATGGAATTTTTTCAAGTTCAGCCTCTACTATTTCTGCATTGATGATTTCGAATTTCTCCAGATTGGCTTTAGCTTTAACAATCATACCCTCAGAAATATCAATTCCATACACATAACCATTGCTTCCAACGGCTTCGGCCAAACGTATAACATCGTTTCCGCGTCCACTTCCCAGATCCACACACACTTCTCCGGGCTCTGCCTTGGCATGATTGATGGCTCCACCGCAGGATAGACAACAGCTGGTTTCACTCAGAGAGGAATAACGTTCATTTATAGCTTCAGTAATCATATTTTCTGTCGATTTTATTTGATGCAGCAAATATAAATGAATTATTTTGAATTATAATAGTATCACTCTTAAATTATTTTAATCGCACCGATTATTTTTGTATTTTTGTGCCGGATTTGTTATTTAACTTGATTGACTATGATTTTTAAGGAAGATATTACCCCTGAATTTGCTCAGGAACTTTTTGAGAACCCGGAAAAAGTCCTTCAATTTATTGCAGGAGTGAAATGGAAGGATGGCTTTGAATGCAAAAAATGTGGACATACCAATTTTTGCGAAGGTAAATCCCCTTTTTCACGGCGTTGTACCCGTTGCAAATCGGAGGAATCTGCCACCTCACATACCTTGTTCCACAACATCAAATTTCCGGTGAACAAGGCTTTTTTCATTGCGTACAACGTTTGTATTCTCCATAAAGATCTTTCATCCTACAATTATTCCGACCAACTGGGTTTAAATCAAATGACTTGCTGGAAATTCCGCAAACGAATTCAGGACTGTATCCTTAAGCAAAGTTCTTGTGAAAAAAACAAGGTCAACATTCAAACCATATTATTGGCAGAATATTGACCCTGGGTATTTTAAAATAAATAGTTGAATAAATAACCCACTATCATTATTCCGGCGGCCACTATTCCGACAAAAGTCAGAATCAACGGGAGTTTCAGCACCTTTTTCAAGATAATCATTTCGGGAAGCGACAACCCTATGACTGCCATCATAAAAGCCAGTGAAGTTCCCAAAGAAGCACCTTTTTCAATAAGAACGGAAACAATCGGAATGATGCCGGCAGCATTTGAATACAAGGGAACCCCGATCAGAACGGATAATGGAACACTGTACCAGGCTGTTTTTCCCATCAACGCAGCCATAAAATCTTCCGGAACATATCCATGCGCTCCTGCACCTACAGCAATACCGATGGCAACATAAATCCAGACTTTACTCACGATTTCTTTAACAGCTTCATATCCGAAACGAATCCGGTCAGCGAATTTTTGTTTTTCTTCCCCTTCACCGATGTTGCCAATTTTTGTAGCATACACCCAATCCTGAACCCAATGTTCCAGCTTAAGTTTACCGATCACCCATCCGGCAATAATAGCGATGGTCAGGCCTGTTAGTACATAAATTACAGCTACTTTCCACCCGAACAATCCATAAAGCAAAATCACCGCCACTTCGTTGATCATGGGAGAAGCAATTAGAAAGGAGAAAGTTACGCCCAAGGGAACACCGGATTCAACGAAACCAAGAAACAGGGGGATGGCCGAACAGGAACAAAATGGGGTGACAATACCCAGCAAAGAAGCCAAAATATTGCCGGCAAAAGTCGACTTTCCTTCCAAAATTTTCTGTGTTCGTTCTGCTGTAAAATACGAACGAATGATTCCTACGAAAAAAATGATCAGTGTCAGCAACATCAATACTTTAGGCAACTCAAAGATAAAAAACCGAAGTGCTTCCGTGAGGTGCAAACCCTTTTCCATACCAAATACGGTATCAACCAGCCAGTCAGTTGCAGGTTGCAAATTGTGATAAATCAAATACCAGACAGGTAGAAGAACGATGGGAAAAGTTATTTTTCTATTCAATTTCATTTTATTTTTCATTTCGTAAATAAACGAACTACTTGTTCAAATTTTTTAAAGGTAAAACACGATGATGTAATAAACCCCAACCACGATAAATAAAACTCCAACCACACGTCTGAACCAAAATTCAAATGTTTTTAGATGGTTATACAATTTGCCTACATTGCCTACTGCAAAAGCAAGAAGCCAGGCAAAAATAATAACCGGAATGCCCGTAGCTACAGCATACAAAACAGGTAAATACAGACCACTTGGACTGGTTATAGTCATTGGAATCAGCATAGCAAAATAAAGTACGCCGCTGTACGGGCAAAAGGCCAGGGCAAAAACCATCCCCAAAAGCAAAGAGCTCCAATAGCTTCCCTTCCCATTTTGACCAATTTTTTCCGTCAGGGTGCTGAAACCGGGGAATCTTAGTTTAAGAATACCCAGCATAAACAAACCAATCAAAATAAGCACAGGCCCGAGGACTTTCTCCCCCCAACCTTGAAACAGCATCGTGATGTCCATTTTACTGGCACCGAAATAAATCAGCAAAGCCAGCGTGGTGTAACTAATCACTCGTCCAAGCGTATAGACAAGTCCATTCAAGAAAACACGTTTGCCATTTTCCAGATCCCGACTGATAAAGCCTATGGCCGAAATATTGGTTGCAAGAGGGCAGGGGCTGATGGCTGTCATCAACCCAAGCACAATTGCCGTAAGAAAGGTATACTGCGAATGATCCAAAAGACTTTGAAGCAATTCCATCAATCCTTATTTAATCAAGGGGTCAATCGTTTTTTTCAATTCAGCCTTCAATTTTTCCGGATTGCTTCTGGCATACATAAAGCCCTGGGAAGTCAGGTCTGTTTTTTTTGCACCTTTAATGACTAAGAGACTTTGGCCTTCAGCACCGCTTTTTTTAGCTATTGCTGCGCTGCTTGCTTCGTCCAGATTGTATGCCTTAAAAGTAATTTTTCCACTCTTCACCAATTCCGGATAAAGCTCCTGAATGGCTTTTTTAGATTCTGTTTCCACTGCATTGCACGTAACGCAACGACGGGTAAAATGAAAATAATAGACTTCTACCTTGCTGGAAACAGCTGTTTTGGCTTTTTCCTTATTTGCACTCTTTGCATTGCAAGAGATACCGCCCAGCATCATAATCAGGGCAAAACTTACTAAAAAAATCTTTTTCATCGTAGTTAAATTTTTAGATTCCCAAGGCTGTTTTAATTTCTTGTGATGATGGGACACGCCCCTTGATGACCACATTTCCATCCACTACCAAAGCCGGTGTTGACATAATGCCATACTTCATGATTTCCATGATGTCCTCTACCTTTGTAACAGTGGCATCCACTCCGTTTTGTTCAATGACTTCGCGGGTTAACTTTTCAAGTGTTTTACACTTTGAGCAACCGGTGCCCAGAATTTTAATTTCCATTTTTTATTTATTTTTGGTTTCACAAGTTCCCTGATTGACCCGAACGAAAAACTGATCCATCATCTGTTTTGCTTCTTCCCAATTTGCGCGGTTTATGCAGTATTTGATGTAAGGTGGATTGATTTCGCCTTGTATTAAACCTGCGCGTTTCAATTCTTTCAGATGTTCAGAAAGGGTAGAGCGTGCTATGGGTAAATTTTCAGCCATATCGCCGCTGTAGCAACATTTATCAATGTTTTTTACCAGATAATCCAAAATATAAACCCGTACCGGATGTGAAAGTGCTTTCGCATAACGGGCCAGTTTCTTGTGGTGATCGGTGTTGAAAACTTCAGGAGCAGTCATAGTTTAAATCATTTCGTTTTTTTACGAAACAAATGTAAGTAAAAAAAAGAAGGATGCAACTTTGAAGGAGTTAAATTTTTTGAGTTATTCTATTTTTTCAGGTAAGGTTCGTTGATATTCCTCCCACAATGACTGAGCAGAGATGCCAAAGAAATTTTGCGTCACTAAGTCCAACGACCATTTATCCACATATTTAGCCGATAAATTTAATCTCTGTAAAAAGTGGACATCTTTGGTGTTACATATCCATAAATAGAAAAAGCCTGTAGTTGTGTATCCATCCAAAAGACTTCCACCTACATGTGGATACCTGATTGGGTTAAATCCACCTGTCAATAATCTGGCAAGGTCGGCTGATCCTTCTACAAACCCGTTACATTCACTCTGTTTACCATATTCCCCTGCATTTTTTGGCCAGTTCTGATAACAATGCGTTAATTCGTGACACAAAATGCCGTAAATTTCATCTGCGGCAGCGTCTTCTGAATGTTCCTGAGCAAATGAATTCAAATAATTCATATCAAAACCAATTATTACATTAGGTATGGTGGGGTTTGCATACGATAAATAGCCTCCCTCCGCTAATATGTACTTTAAATTTCTGACATTGTGCTCATTGGCTTCATCCACAGTTCTATACAACTTTTTTGAAATTACCAGGCAACAATTTTGAACATAATCCGATATGTTTTCAAAACCCTTCTTTTTTACTAAGGCCAGATATTTTTGATACCCTGGATTTTCGGTATTGGTAGACTCCAGATAAACGGTCGGATAAATAAATGACGACCAATCATTGATGTCTTTTATAGTTATAGTGTCCGTCATTATTGCTCTTTTTTTACCGTTTTTAGCTATCAATTTTATTTGATAGACCCCTGGCTTATCGTATAAAACCATTGGATAAATTTCAGTACTTGAACGCGGATTTCCACCTTCAAAAGTCCAGCTATAGGAAGTAGCATTTAACGACCCATTATTAAATAAAACCGAATCTTTAGTGTTCAGATAGGAACTAATGGCGAAGTCTGCAACAATATCCGTGAAAGGGAGGCCTTCTATGTTGAAAACCAAATATTTTAAGCATTATTTTTCAAAAATCTTTCTTTTTCAGCATTTTGTCAGGAAATAGGCACAAGTTATTCCGGGAGGAGTTTTTCTCCTCCGTCTTGAGATTCCGT
>Ga0209123_1000575_pt1 | contig 44759 bp, 53 predicted proteins | sample BarGraIncu00431A_FD_184500 | JGI IMG/M metagenome (GOLD analysis project Ga0209123, IMG submission 184500) | Arctic peat soil microbial communities from Barrow, Alaska, USA - Barrow Graham LP Incubations 004-31A (SPAdes) (version 2) | ecosystem: Environmental > Terrestrial > Soil > Wetlands >...
GGAGATATTTCTCAATAGTTGCTATTTTTTCTGTTCCTGATACTTTTATTTTGTGTGACAAAAAAACTCCTCCTCATGATAAACAGTTTTATTATTTAAACTGTCTACCACAAGGGGAGCATATCATTATTACCAGTTTGGCGGGTGGTTAATATTAGGCCTAAGAAAACCGTCATATTAGGGCGGTTTTCTTATTGTTATGCACTTATAACATTATATTATCGCGGTCCTTCTGGACCGTAGGGGCCATCTGGGCCTTCTGGGCCGTATGGGCCTAGGGGCCATCTGGCGGTTCTGGTGGCTGTCTGTGGTGTGGATGTCTGCGGTGTGGAGGTGGTGGGCCATCTGGACCATCGGGGCCATCCAATGCAACTATTTGGTTATTGGAGTCTGACCAGTTACCTTGAATGCTCTGAGCACTTACTATTGAAGACAGAGACAAAACAAACATAGCAAGTATTACTACTAACATTTTTTTCATTATTAAATAACCTCCCTTTGTATAAATAAATTATAGCATTCCATTGTTACAGTTGTGTCACAATTTGTCATAGTTTGTAATATTTTAGATGATTAACTAAAATAAAAAGGCTCTGTTCACACACTGCATTGCTTTTTTAACCCCTTATAGTCGTTGGGTTGATAGGATATAAATTGTAAGATGATGGTCAATATTAGTTATTTGAATGGTTAATAATGCCATTTTCGACTCATTATTTCATTATAGACCTCAATAGCAATGCGTTGTGTGAACAGAGCCATAAAGAAAAACCATCCATTACAGACGGCTCTCTACCAACGCTATACACCTGGGGCAATTGGCTCTACGCTCGATTAGTCCCAACTTGACCAACTCAGTTAAATGATGATGAACATTTCCGCTACTCTTAAGGCCTACACCTGCAGCAATCTCTCGGACGGTTGGTGGATACTGGCGGGGATAATTGCGGATAAAGTCAATGATGGTTTGTTGTCTTGGATGCATGGGATCAATTACATAACTAGCAATAACTATGTGACCACAGATAAAAAAGCCACTACCAAGCAATTACGCTCGATAGTGGCTTTTTACTTTGTGGATAACTATATTGAATTACGTTTGTCATCACCAGGGATGTTTTTACCCATGCTTAACCCGGTCACGTTCCTCTGCTCGCTTACTGTTACACCACTTAGCAGTCGTACCAACTAAATAACCGGTAATGCGACGAATGCGCTCAAATGGTACACGCTCAAATATGGAGTGAATATTTACATACCCACCATCCACAGTAACATTAGCCTTAATAATCTTATATTTTTGCTTGGCCTGAGCCACGCTAAGATAGATTAATAATTCTTCGTCATTGATATCATCGCCACTAATATCGACTAATATATTATTAATAATTGCACATCTCACTTTAAAACACTTCCCTCTCTCTCTCATAATTATAGCACTTATCTTCTACGAGATGGGCGGAATTAAGTAACATAGACATTCTTTAATACATCACCCTCAATCCTGCTTTGATTTTATGGTTCTCGAAATCATACCCGCCCACAGCCCCCAGGTATGCCCCATTATTAGTAAGCTATTAAGAACAAAGCACTTAGTTATAATGTATGTGATGCCGTAGAGCGTCCTAGGCAAGTTCAAATGCAATTTAAAACCCTATCGGTTGAGCAAATGCAACAATTTAAAAAATCTATGGAAGAGTATAGAGTACCTAATACAAAATTAGAATCAAGACACCATCCTTTATACCCAGCCTTCCTACTGCAAATGACAACAGGTATCCGTCGTGGAGAATTATTAGGTCTTACCTGGGGAAATATCCACCTTGATGAAGGTTATATATCTATTAACCAGCATTTAGTCGTTACCACTAAAGGTGTAATGATGGAGACTCCTAAAACTCCAAAAAGCATTAGAGATATTCCACTAACACCTGAAGTAATTAAACTTCTTCATAAGCATAAAGGTACAAACACACAAGGACTTGCTTTTACTACAGATGAAGGTAATTATATTCATCCTAGAAATTATCAACGCACCTTTGATATGCTACTAAAAAAAGCCAATTTACCAAAAATTAGAATTCACGATCTGCGCCATGGATTTGCTACAACCATGTTGGGTTATGGTGTCGACTTGGCAACAACATCATTAATGTTAAGGACATTCTGATCCAAATTTCACCGCAAAAATCTATGTTCATCCAACTATGGAAATGAAAAAAAATGCCATGGCTAAGATGAGCGAGATTATGAATCCTATAAAATAAAAGCAAAGGCGGAACCCAAATAGGTTCCGCCATTACTCACTTATAGAAAAAACCTTAACGAAAATGAACGCTAAGCTTCGAATCCTATGGCTTAGCGTATTTATTAACTAAGATATTTGAGTTGCCATATTAATTTAACAAACTGACTCAACGTACTGCTTAAATTGCTCTAGGGTAGTAAACAATTGATTTGGATGCAATGTGCTCAGTTGCTTTTTGTCGGCCGTTTCAGCCCAGGCCGCAGCCACTATAGGGATATTAACTTCCTTAGCAGCTATAATATCGCTGGGTGCATCTCCCACATATATACTTTCCTCTGGAGTCATTTGAAAATGATTTAACACACGTCTTATCCCCAGAACTTTGCTAGGTCCGAGCGGAGAGCCCGTTTCAATAACCTCAAAATAGGTCTTTATTCCGTACTTTTCAAGCGTAATTTCTGTACTCCTCTTCCCCTTGCCTGTAACCATGGCTAAACGTATATTTCGATTCTTTAGGAACTCGAGGATTTCAAAGATTCCTTTAAACGGGGTTCCACACATGTCATGCAAATTATGATAATGATGTATATAGTCTTCAATTCCCTTTTCGTAATGATCCGGAATTAGGGCGCGGATCGTTCCTTCTTCAGAGGGCCCAAATGTTTCAATAATCTCTTGGTCACTTAAAGTCCTGCTTGCGAGAGGCTCTATAGCTTTCTTAAATGCCAGTATACATAGGGGAAGCGTGTTTCCAATTGTGCCGTCCAAATCAAATATTACACTTCTGATCATCTTCAATTCTCCTCATACTGCAAAGAACGAATCACTTTGCACGGACTTCTTATATGGGAATATTTCCTTTTACAATCATACATAATATAAGGGCCAATTACAATAGCAAAAGACGAACACCGTCCCCCGTCTTGGCTATGTTAAATATTTTAATAATTACATTACTATGTTGTATAATTAAATATGAATACAATAGTAATTAATCGCGAATTAATATTATCTATTTTTGGAGGTTGTATGAATGATAAAAGGGATTTGCATAGGCAATATTGCTATCGACTGCAAAGACGCAGTTAGAATCCGTGATTTTTATGCTGAACTTCTCGGTTGGGACTCTTGTATCATGTATAATTGCCCAGCTTTACGCAGCCAATTAGGTCTTGTGTTATTGTTTATGAAAGCAGATTTTGAATATGTTAAACCTGTTTGGCCCGAGGCGATAGGCAAACAGCAAAAACAAATGCATTTTGATTTCCAGGTAGATGACTTGCTTACTGCTGCATTACAAGCAGAAGCATTAGGAGCTTGCAAAGCAGAAAGCCAGTTTGGTGGGAATGAGTTTATTACTATGTTTGACCCCGAGGGTCACCCGTTTTGCCTATGCGCAAAATAAGCATAATGAAATGTCATATTATCAATACTGTTATTAAGCATAGCCTAATTTTATGGAATATCAAGACCTAAACTGTATTAGTCTAGGTCTATTTTTATTATTTTAGTATCAAAAGTTTAAACTATTGACTATAAAAAGAAAGAGGCCTGCCGATATTTCAGCAAGCCCCATGCGATATTCTGTTTTTATAAATTGCTTAATATTTTATTATTCGCTGTGTCCATTGCTTTACTTAATGCATCCATTATTGGTGTTTTATATCCAACACCGCCGAATGCTGAGGAATTTTCTGAATCTCCAGTTGTTTGAAATGCTGTAAGTTTATCTTTACTCGTATTATAAATTTTATAATTCAATTTTGTTTTTGTTTCTGCTTTTATTGAGAAGAAACTTTCATGCTTTGTAGTAATCAGCTGAGATAATTCCATTCCTACTACATAATCAGCTTTTGTTTCTTTAGCTACTGCTACAAATACATCTTTTTCTGGCAATACATTATTAGAAACATCATATCCAGCATTATTCAAAGCAATTTTTACTTCTGCTGCCGAGATAATTTTTACATTTTTTGCTGGAAATCCGTTAGTATATTTAGATTGAATCACTTCATCGATGTAGCTTTGCTTTTCTTCGGTTGTATTAATATATTGGATAATTGCTACTGTGTACTCTTTCTCTGGTGTCTGACTTGGTTCTGCTAATATGCTTGTCTCTGGTTGTGCAAATACAGTTGTCATTGATAATAGAAATACGACTAAAAGCAATAAAACTTTTTTCATAATTACACCACTCCTAAAATTTATTATCTCCTAGAACATAATAACACATCCAGATAAATACACATATACCTTTTTTTACATTTATATGTCGTAATTTCTATAAATATGAAAATATTCTCTACTCGGGAGATTAATTAACCACTAATAGTAAATTTATAAAATTCATTAGTATTGTAATTATGGACCATGCTCTAACACTACAATGATAAATAAATGATAATAGGGCTTCGTGGCGTAATTTAAAGTTACAAAACAAATATTTACATTTTGCAGTGGGATTCCTTATTTTTACAGGCAACTAGGATTATCATATTTTTCAATCTTAGTGTCATATGTTTTCACATCTGGCACTGATATATTCAACTATTACAATCAATTCCCATTCATTTATTTTAGGCTGTATAACTCAGCTGAGAGAGCATTAAACTGGCGTAAATCCCAGCTTCCTACGGTAGCAACGAAGCATATAAGCATACTTCACCCCAAAACAGCTATTTTAAAGCAAAATAAAAAGCACTACAGAGTTCACGGAGCCATGTAGTGTCTATATTTATAACTGGTGGGGTATGGTGGTGTCGAACCACCGACCTCTTGAATGTGAATCAAGCGCTCTACCGCTGAGCCAATACCCCTTTGAAGCTATTATACACTAAATATACTATATTATCCAGTTTATTTAGTTAAAATGTTTTTTTCGAGGAACTTTGTTATAACTCCTGTACAAACACTTCTCAAAATATTAGACCAGCTAAGCCAATAAGTATCCGAATTTATATTAGCTCCCCTGCACTACTTGTAGCAGGACCTTCGGCGTATCCAAGTCATATATTTGTGGTTCGATTCGTCTTAATTCTTCCGATACCCATCCACGTTCCTTGGCCAGTATGTCGAGAGCTTCATCCACTGTTGCTGCGATGACAACAGCAATGGCATCTGTATATAAATCCTGATGCACGTTGGGTTCATCCATCATACTCCAACTATGAAATGTTCGATTATGCCGCCATACAAATACTTTCATCCCACACCTCCACTCTTTCTAGAAGGATAAAAACTAGTTTTATCGAATACTCAGATCAATAATGATTTTATATAAAATGGAAATTCAAAAAGGGAGTGAATAACATGCACTACCGTTCTTTGGGGAAAACTGGGCTAAAAATATCTGAACTTGGATTTGGTGGCATCCCTATTATCCGTCTACAGACCAATGAAGCCATCCGCGTCGTAAAACATGCTTTTGAAAAAGGCATTACATTCTACGATACGGCAAATGCCTACAAAGATAGTGAATCCAAAATGGGGAAAGCCTTTCACGGTATCCGCAACAAGGTAATTATCGCCACCAAGACACAGCGGCGAGACGCAACGGGAGTCGTTGACCATTTGGAAAACAGCTTACGTAATTTGCAGACAGATTATATTGATTTATTCCAATTACACCAAGTAGCTCAAGAAAAAGACTGGGATTTAATCACAGCACCTGAAGGGGCTCTTGCAGCCGTTCTAAAAGCAAAAGAACAAGGAAAAATCAGGCATATCGGTATTACATCCCACAGCTTACCAATGGCAATAAAACTGAGTCAATTGGGGATTTTTGAAACTGTACAGTTTCCCTTTAACTTTATTGAACATGCAGCCAAAGATGAATTACATACAGTAGCACGAAAGATGGATATGGGTATTATCGTAATGAAACCATTCGCAGGAGGAGTTATTGATAATGCTGCACTTGCTTTTAAATTTTTGCGCCAGTATCCCGATTTAGTTGTAATTCCTGGATATGATTCTGTTGAATCTATCGATCAAATTATAGCATTATATGAGCAACCCAATGTAGTCACTCCAGAGGATACAATGCTGATGGATCAATATCGCGCTGATTTAGGACGCCAATTCTGCCGTCGTTGCGAGTATTGTCAACCTTGTCCAAGTGGGGTAATGATTACCCCAGCTATGGGTTATCAAATTATTGCCCAGAGAATGTCTTCCCTTGTGGCAGTTGATTTTGCAAAAAAAGCCATGGAAACAACTACACTGTGCGTTCATTGCGGCCTTTGTATAACACGTTGTCCTTACGAACTTCCCATACCGGAAATTCTCAAAAAGAATTATGATCTTTTTGTAGAACATGGCAGCGTTCTCCCGACTCCATAAGGACCTCATCATAATGAAAAAGTTCTGTACTACAGCGACACAAAATAGTCTGCTTCGTTTTGAGGCAGGCCTTTTTTGTGCCATCCTATATTTTATGAGCATCACTAAGAGCCCCTCCCTGTGAGGTGAAACAAACTTAAGTTACCGATATACTACAAATTTGATTTCTATTATTTTTATTTTTTTCATTTCGCTGCCGTCCGTCTTCAAATCGGGTTCGTTCCTCTTCATTGATTAATTCTAAAGATGGTACTTGAGCCGACCTACCGTCGCTATTTAACGAAACCATTGTAAAATAAGCCGTTAATGCGCATGTATTTGGTATTTCAGTATCAAGGTCTTCCACATCTACCCTTACTGCGACTTCCATTGAAGAACGTCCTACGAAAGTCAGGTATGCATGACAGCTAACCAAGTTGCCAACATAAATTGGCTTGTTGAAACTTAAGTCATCTACTCGCGCCGTTACTACATTGGTACGGGCATGTCGTTTGGCAACAACCCCCGCAGCAGTATCCATCAATTTTATAATTTCTCCACCATGCACGTTGCCTGCCGGATTTGCCTGATCCGGCAACATTACAGTGGACATGATTAGGGATGAATCCCCAACAAATTTTGCTTTCATTTATTTACCCCCATATTATAATTTCTAATTTTTTTCAGCTCAATCTTTTTCAACTAGAAGAAATGAGCACTATCCTAAATCATAATAAAACATGGGTCACCAGTGCTGTACCCTTCCTGTAAAAGAGAAAAAAGGCTCCAACGGAAAATCCGTGAGGCCTTGAAATTACTGGTGGAGACGAGGGGAATCGAACCCCTGGCCTTTTAAATGCGAATCAAACGCTCTCCCAACTGAGCTACGTCCCCAATATCTCTTTGTTTATTATATTACAAATTTTCTCACATAGCAAGCTTAGCTCATCTTTGAGAAAAGCTAAACTCCCTCTGTGCTAATGCTACATCTTTACAAGGACTTTAGGTACTAATGTCGAAGCTTATTAAAGCCGATCTAATGCGTTTCCATTTTACCGAATATCAGTCTAACACGAGAAAGGGGTATATAACTTGACTAAGAAAAACTTGGAACCCATAGCAGCCATTGATTCTGGATTGCCGACAAGGGATGAAATCATAGCGTTAGCTCCTGGACGGGACTTAGATGTTTTAACACTAGTACATGTATTTGGCTTCACAGAGAAAAGTGATTTATCCAGGTTTGTACATGCTACATACAAACATATCCATACTAATGATGTACCTAAGTTTAGTACCAACATTACTGCCGCGTGGCAAGTCATTAAATATCTACAAAAACACGGCACCCATGTGGGTTTGCACTGTTGGTGCAATTCTCCATATATGTACTCTGTTGATTACCAAGGAATAGGACAATTTAAATCTAAAACCGAAGGTCCTTTCCACACTGGACCAGAGGCAATCATAAAAGCTTCATTACTGGCTCTATTAGAAGTTAATTAATGAAATTATTATTCTCCATATATTCTTTTTTACATCACTACTAAAAGAACCCTATCCAACGCCAATATGTGGCAGCGCAAAGAGCATATACGAGACAAGCCAAAATGGAAATAGGTATGCCAACCCGTGGAAAATCACTTACGATCAATTTCTCCGTTCCGTATACCATTAAATTGGGTGCCGTACAATAAAACATGAGTAGCGGATAACCACCAATAATCATACCTGCAGGCAAGGCGAGTACGGCAGGAGGTAGACCAGCTTCAATTCCTAAGGCAACAACGAGGGGTAGAAATGCACTTGCCATAACAGTAGTACCCGCGAAAAACACGTGCATAAATTGAACAATAAACATGACCATCATCAATAATACCACTACGGCTAGACCATGCAGACCAAAAGCGGCAAATATTTTTACTGCTAGCCATTTGGTAGCTCCAGTACTCATCAAGATACTCCCCATAGCTAAACCACCGCCAGTCATCAATAGCACATTAAAGCCAATATGGGGATTGGCGTCATTCCAAGTCAATACGCCAATCTTGGGTAAAAACAAAGCAACCGCTGCAGCAAGGCAGGCGACTGTAGTATCAATTTTGGTGATAGAGCCCGTTGCCCATAGAATAACAACTCCTAAAAATACAATAAGGGAATAGATTTCTTCGCGACTCATTTTGCCCAATGCATCTAACTTATTTTTTACATAGATTTTGCCACCGGGAATTTCTTTTTCTTCTGGCTTATACATATATTGTATCAGTAGCCAAGTCAAGACCGTCATAATGAACGCGGGCACAAAGCCAATTTTCAGCCACTCACTATAGGAAATGGCAGCCCCACCAGCTTTTTGAATAAACTCGATCGTAATTGGATTGGGGACGGTAGCTGTCAATATACCGGCACCAATCGTAGCATTCGTAAATGCGAGGGTGAGCAATAGATTCGTTGCAAATTTCGTACGACCTTCGCCTTTAAATATGGCAATAATGCTCAGGCATACGGGAAGGAGTATTGCCGTGCGTGCCGTACTGGATGGTATCAAAAAGGCAAGAATTATATTTGCGATCATGATCCCAAAGGTAATTTTAATGGTTGAGCTGCCAATAATATTAAGGATAAAGTAGGTTATACGTTCAGCCAATTTTGTTTTTATCATCGCCGCAGCCAAAATAAATGCTCCGAACATTAGGAATATGGCTGATGATGCAAAAGGTGCCAGCGCAGGACCAACCTGAGCGATTCCCATAAAAGCAGCCAGCGGAACCACGGCTATACTCGTAGCGACAAGAGGGATGGCTTCCGTCAAGTAGAGAATAAATATACCAGAAAACAGTGATAATGCTTTTTTCCCGGGGACAGGCAGATCAGCAGACATGGGCAGAAACCAGACAATTATCATGGCAATAATAGCAAGTGGCACTCCATAATTCTCACGAAACTGATCCAGTTTACTTTTATTATTCGACGTAGACATACTATACCTCCTATTTTTTTGATAAAACGGCTCCATGGGATTGAGCAAACCTTGCTCACGAGTTTTTTCTTTTATATTATTTTAACAATAAATTTTCAGAATAAAAACAAAAATCCGACAAGAATCTATTTTTACCTACGAAGGTTTAAATTTGGCTACGAGTTGCAATACAAGATAGGCATAAGGATAGGGGAGGATCTTTTTAAGACCTCCCCTATCCTTATGCCTATCGAAACTTATCGCATTTTAAAGATGAAATACTTCTTTAAATTTGGGAATATGGGCCCTGCTCACCGCAACCCGAGTATTATCGTCATCAAGAATCAACATAAAGGTACTATGAAACCAAGGAATGACTTCCTTAATATGATCGAGGTTGACCAGAAAGTTACGGTGACATCGCATAAAGATTTCTTTTTGTAGTCGGGCCTCTAATTCTACTAAGGAAAATCGCGTCATATAGGTTTTATCCCTCGTTTGCAAAAATACGGCGCGACTTTGTGCAAAAGCCACCAGTATATCATGCTGATCCAATAACTGATATCTCCCTTCCACTTCAATCCCAATGCGCTGATTTCTTTCCTGTAATGACACATTTTTCCCTGAATCTTGTCCTTGAATAGGCTCTGTAATCAAACATTCCAGTGCACGATTAATTTGTTCGCCAACCTCCTCTTCAGCGAAAGGTTTTAAGAGATAACCTTTCGCACCTACCTTGAAAGCTTCAATAGCAAACTCTGAGTAAGCTGTAATATAGACCAAATAAGGCGGCTTTTTAATGTTTCTAAGATAATTGCCTACTTGTATACCATTGAATCTTGGCATATTAATATCCAGAAATACAATATCTGGTTTAAGACTACATATACTATCTAACGCTTCATCCCCAGATGAACAAATTTTAATGATGCGAACACGCGGATCCTGATTAATGATATAGCGCAAATCAGAGCAGACATGTTCTTCATCATCAGCAATTAAAATAGTTTTTACAGGTTTCAAATGGTTCCCCTCCCTTCATTCATCAGCAGTGCAATACGAAGAACAACACAGGTACCAGGATCTTCTTGTACTATATAAAACTCGCACTTGTCGCCATATAACATGCGCAATCGGCGATTAATGTTGGTTAATCCCACACCCATCGAAGCAATGATCGTATTTTGATTCACAGCATCAACAATTTCTTTAGCAATGCCTATTCCGTCATCCTGTACCTGGATTTCAAGATAGTGCCCCTTAACCCGTGCCGTTACAACTAAGTTCATTACTTTTTGTTTGTCAGCAAAACCATGATTCATGGCATTTTCTACTAGGGGTTGCACCGAGAAGGGTGGGAAAAGGATGGCAAGCGCCTCCTTATCAATATCAAAAACTACCCGTAGACGCTTGCCAAAACGCGCTCGTTGAATGGTCAGATACAATTCCACACATTTCATTTCTTCGGAGAAAGGTATCAGATCTACTTTTGTCCCAAAAGACATCCTGAGGAATTGGGCTAAGGCCAACAGTACAGTCTGAGCTTGTACAGGATTCTCACGAATCAGCACCTTAATCGCACTTAAGGCATTAAATAAAAAGTGAGGCTGAATTTGTGCCCGCAATGCTTCATATTCAGCCTGTGCCAATAAGCTTTCCTGACGATAGGCTCGTGCATTAACAAACTGCATACTCAACAGTCCAGCAATCGAGGTAGCTAATTTTACATCAGGAGGATGAATACCATCGCCGACTTTGTATATTTCCAAAGTACCAAGATGAACGGAACCACAAATTAAAGGCACAACAACAAGAGTTCGAAGTTGACAATTTGGCACTGGACAATTGCATTCCATCGATCTCGACACTAACAGCTCGCCCTCATCTGTTTTATCAAAATTTATAGTTCGTGAAATGGCTAAATCTCCAGGAAGATGGTGATCACTACTAACCCCTTTAAAAGCAAGTATTTTTTCCCCATCTGTAACTGCAACCGCATCTAAAATGGTCTCTTTATAAATAATTGTCGCAATTTTTTTTGCAACAACGTTATCTAATTCCTCAGCAACAACATACAGGGTTTGTTCGGCAATATGAAAAGCTTTTACGGCATAATCAGTACCAATGGCATATTGACTATATTGTATATCACGTAATAGATTGACAAAAATAGCAATACCTACACCATTGACAATCATGTCGGGAATGCCGGTCCAACTAATGAGTGCCTCAGCTAGAATAAGGGGTTGGGCAAGGAGTAATACTAAAGCATTATGTATCATTCCAACCAATAAGCCAACTAATAACAATCTAAAAAGTTTTAGTCGTCGATGCCCATATTTTTCATGTATCCACCCTCCTAACAAGCCGCATAATGGAAGGGCTAACGCATCCGGTAGCGCGGTAAAATTACCTATATACATTCGGTATGCGGCGCCAATGAGGCCCGCGATAAAACCAACTAATGGTCCAGCAATGATCCCCCCCACCGTCGTACAGGTATTACGACTATCAATGGAAGCGCCATTAAACACTTCTGCACCGAGCATCATTGCTACAATTGATAATAGACCAAAAAGCACTGATAAAATCCACCGATCTCCTGACGTTGATGACATAATAAATACCCGCCGAAATCTCGAGTATTTTGTCAAAGGATAAGAAAGGAGGATGATCGTCGCTACATTTTTTACGCTATCAGTCCATATATCCATGTCCACCCTCTTTTCAGTTAGTCTTTCCAGTCAAATAAATCAATCACGCTCATAACACCTTGCTCATCTTCTTTTAATAGTTTATAAAATTCCTGGCTGGCTAGTGGTCGTAAAGCTAAACCACGCTCTTGCATTTTTTGATTAAGTTCTTCATTTTCCATGGCTTTCATAAAAGCTTTTTCTAAAATATAAATTTTTTCTCTATCCATACCACCAGGTCCAGCCAATCCCCGGGCAGCCCAATTATAGACCTTAATGTTTAATTCCTCTTCAACTGTAGGGACATCTGGCAAATAAGCCGATCGTTCTGGCTCCATTACGGCAATCACTTTCAGTTGTCCCTGCTTATGAGGTACTGTTACTTCACCGATATTTCCAATATAGACATCGATATGCCCACTCGTTACCCCCGCCATGAGACGTCCCGTATTGAGGGCGTGAACAGCGACAAACTTGGTGCCTAATATCTTGTTTAGTTTTAGTATGGCAATATGATTGTTAGTGCCCACACCAGTTGAGGTAATTGTTAATTGATTATGTCGGGCATATTCAACGACTTCTTGTAAATTAACAAAACGTGTTTCCCCTGGCCGAATGGCAATGGCACCATAGTCCATAACATAATTAGCAATCAAGGAAAAGTCCTCGATCCTTTTATCCCGCTTTGCCTGAGGATTTAAGTAACCTGTTATCAAGGATGGAGTATTGATGAAGGCTATCGTATAACCATCGGGCTTGGAATTGAGTAGCTTCATCCATCCTTCCCAGCCAACATCTCCCATAACATTCACAACATGCAACGGAACTCCCAATTCCTGTTCCACATAAGGAAGAAGAAGCCGAGCCCCCATATCCGTAGCACCACCAGGACCATAGGATACGATAACAGTTATCGGTTTATTGGGATAAGCCCTATTGGGGGAAGAATCTTCTTTCTCTTGATTTTTGCATCCAATTGATACTATGAGCATTACAATAATTAGCAACATTCCTATCTTTTTCAACAAGATATTCCCTCCATGGATGAAATATGCAAGCACGCCTCGCGTTATGCCTTTTCGCGGCTGGCAGATTCATCTGACATAAAAACAATGTCATTTTCCCCCTGCTCTTTTGCTTGGTACAGGGCGATATCAGCCTGACCAATGTACCAATGTGGGGACTTTCCTTCACTGCGATCACCAAGAACAACTCCAATACTGACACATAAGGCCTCTTCGAGACCATCGACAATGAGGGGTTTTTCTTGAATCGTGGTGTGTATACGTAATTACCTTTACTTTTTTCACCACATCAATAAACTTACCATCAACTTTACGACAGCTCCTCTTTTATGTCAACAACTTTATAGTGGTAAATACTTAATATTGTGTTAATTGTTTGTGTAATTAAAAAACCGTACCCCGAAGGATACGATTTCTTTACATTCACTGGTTTGATTTTCTTGCCATAAGGTATTTGCAATCACGCATCTAAGTCCTCTTCAATCTTACGTACATCGACTTTCACTTCCATTTTAGGATTTCCTGCCCCTCGGTAAATGCCCTTCGTCGGTACAATATCTCGGTAATCACGCCCATGACCTAGCTTGATGTAACGCCAGCTCATCACATTGTTATTGGTGGGATCAAACCCTAGCCACCCTACACCAGGAATATGGGCTTCAACCCAAGCATGGGAAGCCTGCTCAAAGCCGTAGGTTACACACTGCAGATCTTTAACAAAATGATAGCCACTCACATAGCGGGCTGGAATTCCCTTAACCCTACAAATGGCAAGCATTAAATGAGTAAAATCCTGGCACACGCCTTTCTTCAATTCTAAGGTTTCATTAACGGTCGTCTCAATATTCGTCGCCCCTGGGGAATAAATAAAGTCACCTTTTATGGTATTCATAATGGCAATCATCATTTCATAAACACTACCCGATTGCTCTGGGCAAGCAATGGAATTTGCATAATTCCTCACTTCTGGGGAAAGACTTACACAAGGTGTCTGCAGTAAATATTCCGCATACCGATTTTGAAATTTAGCATCTTTTAAAACTTCTAATTCACGGGTCAAAGGCAATATGCTCCCTGACTTAGGCTCTTGGTCTTGGGTAACAACAATGGATTGGGCTTTAATCAATAATTCTCTATGAGAAGGTACGACTGAAAAGGCACAAACTCGATTGCCGTAAAAGTCTTCATATTGTAATACGCTGGCAGTCGGCTCTACTGTCAATGAATGATGATAACAGGATTGACGATAATTGGTACGTGGCGTTAAGCGCACTTCATTGACATTCTCCGTAGCCCCTGTTTCGTATTGATATCGCGTAATGTGTGTAATAGCAAACTTCAAGTTCAAGCAGTCCTTTCTCGAAAAAATGTGTTGAATATCTCCTCTGCCAGTTGATTACAGGATGAGAGCAGACGACCTAGTTCCTGAGTAACATCTTGCTCACGAAAAGCATCTGGTTCTAAACGTGCAATTTCACTTTGGATTTTGCGCAGTAATTTTTTTGTCGTTGTACTTCCTTCATCACTCTGTATTAATCGTATCTGTTTTTCTAGTTCTCGATAAGAAAATAGTACGGTTCGAGGTAATATTGGATTGAATAACAGAAATTCCGCAACTGCAGGTAAGGTAAAATCGTCATCATAAAACTTACGAAAGGCCTTAAAGGCATCAGCAGCCTTTAAAAAAGATGTGATTAATCGATACTGGGATATGCTTGATTTTTCTTCCGTAAAATCATTTAAACTATAATTCAGCATTTGTAATAAACGAATGGTACTATCCGCTTGCTCAATATGTAAGCCACTACGAATAAAATTCCACTCTGCTTCTCGGAGCATGGAGGAATAGGCTAAGCCTTCAAAGATTGCTACATGTTTCGCAATCTTTTGAAAGAACATGTAAGGTGAATCAGCCACTATGGACTGTATTTGTTGTTCGTGCATCCATAGATAAAAATCATTCATGGTTTCCCATAGTCGTGATGGAATTCTCTCGCGAACAGACCGTACATTATTGCGGGCCAAAGATACACAAGAGATAATCGAATTTTCATTGGATTTATCTAAGACCATGAACGATAACACACTCGCATCATCATAGACATTTGACCCAGCCTGAAAAGCAGTCGTTTGCCCCATAGTCGCAATCAGTCTCGTCCAAAGTACTGCGCGATCAGCAGGTTTTCCTGCCCATTCCTGATAAGTGTGAAAGCTGACATTCAATAGTCGGGCATGATTTTCAATACGGGCGCAATACCGCCCAGTCCAGTACAAAGATTCAGCAACTCGACTCATCATAATGAATATTCACCTTCTTTCATATAACAAATAACTTAAACCGAGAGTACCCAAGTATCCTTACTACCCCCACCTTGCGAGGAATTTACAACCAGGGATCCTTCCTTTAAGGCTACCCGTGTCAGCCCTCCTGGAATAATCTGTACCTGTTCACCAGCTCCCATAATAATATAGGGTCGAAGATCAATGTGACGGGGGCCGATTTGGTTATTGACTAATGCGGGAATCCGCGATAAGGCAATTGTCGGCTGAGCAATATAACGTGCTGGCTCCCGATTAATGTTATCAATGAAGTGCTGAAGTTCTTCTTGGCTGGCATGAGGACCAATCAGCATCCCATATCCACCAGATAAGGAAGTTTCCTTTACTACCATTTTATCAATATTCTCAATCACATGACAACGTTCTTCCTCACGGTCCAGTAAATAAGTGGGTACATTAGGGAGAATCGGCTCTTCTTGCAAATAATAGCGAATGATATCTGGCACATAAGCATAAATTGCCTTATCATCTGCCACCCCTGTACCTGGCGCATTAGCAATGGCTACGTTACCAGCCCGGTATGCGTTAAGCAGACCAGGTACGCCTAACATGGAATCCGGACGGAAGGCTAAGGGATCAAGGAACTCATCATCAATTCGCCGATAGATTACATCAACCTGTTCAAGTCCTTGCATGCCTCGCACATAGACTCGATGATCCACTATGAGCAAATCTCGACCCTCGACTAAATCAATACCCATTTCCCGGGCAAGGAAGGTATGCTCAAAATAAGCCGAATTATAACTTCCAGGAGTTAATAGCACAACTTTAGGTTTCCTTTGCTTGGAAACAGATAGCCCACGCAAAGCAGCACTAAAATGATTAAGTCCATACGACAAGGTATCCACTTCATAATCCTCGAACAATTCAGAGAACATTTGGCGCATCAGCGCACGATTTTTATACAAATAGGATACGCCCGAAGGGCAACGCAGATTATCTTCTAATACATAATAAGTCCCCTTTTCATCTCGAATTAGGTCAATGCCCGAAAAAGGGATATAAACGCCCCCTGGAACATCAACACCTACCATCTCTGGACGAAAATAAAGATTCGACACGATCATACGTCGCGGGATAATATTATCTTTTAAAATACGTTGTTCATGGTAAATATCCCACAGGAAACGGTTTAAAGCAATCACTCTTTGTTTCAAGCCAGCTTCGATATATTTCCACTCTTCTTTCGGGATAATACGTGGAATGAGATCAAAAGGGATGGTACGCTCTAGGGCATCTGCCTCATCGGCTTTGTACAATGTAAACGTAATTCCTTGCCGTGACATTTGTAAATCAATATATTCTTTCCGTTTTGTAAGATCATTTGCCTTAATCGTAGAGAGATGGCGGTAAACTCCTTTATAGTGAGAACGCACCTCACCCGTTTCATCAAACATTTCATCAAAAAAGCGTCCTGTATTTTCATAGCCATCAAACATAAGATTCCCCCCCTTACGATATTAAAAAAACTAAAAAAATAGATGACCCCCAAGACATTCTTGGGGGTCATCATTGACCAACGGATTTTTATCATTTATATTTTCTTGATCAAATAGTATAATATTTAATCATCTTTGTCAATCATAAAAAGATAAACATTACACTTCATGCATTTTTATTGTATCTATCCTATTAATATGTATACATATCAATACTCAAGAGTTCAGTTTATCGATACAACCTAATCTCTTTTTTGTTTTTGAAGGGATTTGTATTTTGACGGTAAATATAACAATAATGGATCATCAGGGAATGAGGGGGAGTTTAGTATGAGAAGTCATCCACAGCTTCAGACTGGCCAATTTGGTAATGTGCCAATCATAATTTTGTTAGTTTTAATGTATGTCATCGTTGCCATGAGTGATAATTTTAAGGGAATCTTTGTACCCTTTTTTAAAGAAGATTTTGGGGTAAATAATACTCAGATCGGGTATATTTTAACAGCCAGTTTATTGGCATATGCCATTTTCCAATATATCGGAGGGATCCTTATTGAAAAAGTGGGGTATAAAAAGGTTTTATCTCTTGGTTTCCTAATGGGAATAACCTCTTTACTCCTTTTAATTACTTGTAAAACCTATGTATTCTTACTTCTTGGTCTATTCGGCTTAAATATTGGCATGGCCATGTTTAACGTGGGAGTTAACACCCTAGGCCCAATCCTTACCGTTACATCTACAGCCGTTCTTATGAATTTTGTGAATTTTTCATATGGAGCTAGTAATACAGCAATACAGCAAATTGTCGGAAACCTGCTATCGGCAGGGGTACAGTGGCCTACATTCTATATTTTCATGCTGATCTGTTGCGGATTATTATTTATATATTTATTATTTCTTAAAATACCCTATACTCCCAAAAGTGCAACCATCTCTTACCATAAATTAGATTTGCTTAAAAATAAAATGTTGTATTTTTATATCATCGCCTTAGGTTTCTATTTAGCTTCTGAATATGGTATTGGCAACTGGTTTGTTAATTATATGAAAGAAGAATTTAACTTAAGTGCCGATAGAAGGGCATTGTACGCATCATTGTTCTTTGGATTTGAAACAATCGGAAGATTATTGGGTGGATTTATCGTAGATAGACTGGGAGCTTTTAAGAGCATGTTACTCTTTGGATGTTTTGCCTCTCTCTTATCAACAGCTGGCATTGCTTATGGGGAGGGTGGATTACTGATATTCTCTGCTGCCGGTTTCTTTTATTCCATTATTTACCCCACAATCATCACCACTGCCCATCAGGTTTTCAAGGAAGCAGCCTCCTATGCAATCGGACTCATATTAATGTGCGGCACACTCATCGCCATGGTGGTAAATATGTTGATGGGTATTGGAAATGATTTCATCGGAGTGTATTTTTCTTATTATAGTGTAGCTATTTCCATCGCCATCACTACAGCAACCATCTTGTTTATTAAAAGAAATGTAGACACCTCACAGATAAGGAGCGAATTGGAATCTTTCAGCGCGACCAATTCCGACTAAACACCCCCTATCTTTAGATTCCTTTAAGCTTTCTTTATCTTCATTCCATTGATCACTACTTCGACTTTTTCTGTAGGTCATTAATCATTTGGGATAGTTCTTCTTTTACTTCCTCTAGTAAAGGTTCTTTGCTCGCCAATAAATACTGCAGATAGTCTTGTACTTCATCAACTGCATCTATGGCATCATCATCCTCACTGTTGATGTTACTCTTGATAGACTCTAGGGCATCAATTGCTTCGTCGATTTGCGTTGCACTAAACTGGGAACTAGCAACTAATGCACTCAGAATGTCAATGACTGGCTGAATCGTAACGTTTGTCATTATGGTATCCCTCCTTATGGTTTAGTACTATTTTAACACAATTTTCTTATGATTAGCCAATCCATATTATCATATCATTATATTAATACCTTTGCTTGGAATACCTAACGTCTCCATGTCGTGGGCAAAAAATTACGTACACTTCCAAGCATCATATAAAAGGGGTCGCATTGAAACCACGGTTTCAACACGCCCCCTAACTTATAGGTATAAACCAACCGTTTTTTTACGGAGCTACATTGGTGAATTGTACTTCATTTGTGTCAATATTGACTCTTACATTCTTGCTAACTAACGGGGAGGCCGAAGGATCAATCGCTAACGTATAGACCCAACGATTTGAAAGGCTTAAATTATTAACTGGAGTATATATCTCAGATGGGCGCTTTGAATAGGACACGCCGTAGATATAATTGGGATTACCAATTTTTTTCGTACTGTTATTTTCCTTTACATACAAATTACCTGCTTGTTTGTTTGAAGTACGGTCAAGGGTAACAGTAATGTTATCAAATTTTTGGGAATAATTTTGATTATTATTGTTTTGATTGTTGCTGTTGTTATTGCTGTTATTATTGTATTGATTGTTGCTGTTGTTATTGCTGTTATTATTGTATTGATTGTTGCCATTGTTATTGCTGTTATTATTGTTTTGATTGTTGCTATAGTTATTGTTGCTATTATTGTTTTGATTGTTGCTATAGTTATTGTTGCTATTATTGTTTTGATTGTTGCTATTGTTATTACCATCTATGACTTGTACTTCATTGGTATCAATATTGATCCTAACGCTTTTGCTTGTTATGGTCGAAGCTGAAGGATCGATCGCCAAGGTATATACCCAGCGGTTCGTATAATCGACGTTATTGACCGCAGTATATTCTCCACGCCTTCCTGCCTGGAGGTAACTTATACCATAGATATAATTGGGATTACCAATTTTTTTCGTACTATTATTTTCTTTTATATATAGGTTGCCGGGTTGATTGTTCGAAGATCGGTCAAAAATGGCCGTAATATTGTTAAACTGTTTAGAATAATTTTGATTGTTGCTATTGCTATTGTTATTATTGTAATTATTATTGGTATTATTATTGGTATTATTGGTATTGTTACTTGAATTTGTTGTAACGGCTTTGGAGTTTATGATGAGCCCGTTAGTGGCATCAAAGCTAGAAGTCCAACCAAATTCAGTCACCATGTACCGCCAAGTTAAGGGAAAATAGGTGACATCGCGAAATACCAGTAAAGGGAAGGTTTCACTGTTGTTGTCGATGGTCTTGCCGTTAACACCAGTGTTAAACTGAGGGAGACTAGCACTTTCCAAAGCAGTGTTAGCATATCCGGTGTTAGGATTATAGGAAAGTTGTTCCGTTATTTTATTTACCTGAAGACCAGTGTCTGCACTCCACTTTGTTTCCAATCCCAAGAAGCGACTATCATTGTAAGTCATGGGCACATAAGTGATATCTTTGTAAACGATAATAGGATATAGTCTTGCACTATTATCAATAACAACATCATTCATGGTGATTTTAAAAGTTGGCAAACTTACAGTTACAGATTCTTGCGCAAATGCGCTAGGTAGGGATAAATAGACTAATAATGTTATACCAAACATCGCTATTATAATCTTCTGCAAAAATTTCTGCATTAATACACCTCATTCTTATTATTTAATTCATTTTCCACTTAGAGACGTCTATTATGTGAGGGATGGGGTTTCCAATACAGTGTACGTGGTGACAATAAATATAACTCAAACATAACTGTACTCCTCCTTCATCTTTGGGGCCAAAGTTTGTACTAATTGTTACGTATTAGGTACCGTTCCCCAATTCTAATCAATAAGTAAATTTACTTACCTACTATACTCATGCAATAAACGTACCAATGCCCTTACCACCCCACCAATCGTCCCCCCATGCAGTAATGAAAAAAGTGTTCCCTGCCCTTCGAGATTGGTTGAACGTTTACGTAGTACAAAAACGTAATTTTTGTACTTATTAGGTCAAAATCTCCGACGACAGAACAAACTATTATATTCTACTTTCAGGCACAGCAAGCTAATCATAGTAAGCTTATACGATATCAGTTATAATATAAACACATCTTAAAATATTGCTTTCAAGATATCTAACTAATTACTTGGAGAAAGGAAAATATTATAAATAATTCACAAGGGGAAAAAATGGATAAAAAAATTAAAATAAAAGTCAAACAGGTACATGATGAGCTAAGCCAGATTATTAAAACATTATTGGCTAATAAGTCAACGGCGGACCATAAGACAGCAATGAGGTTGCAACGGATTATCGTTGACTTACAGCGTGCTGACTCCATGCAATATATCAATCGAATCATGGAAAATATCAATCTAGTATTAAGGCGCTGACAGATCATTTGGCACTCCCCTCATTTTATTGGATGCTTTTTTGACTACCTCATCTGCACCACAAATAAAGCCTTGACACAATCGTCAAGGCTTTATCAGCATCAATCCATTTCCCTATTTTCCTTATGCCATAAAAACTTAATTATAACCACCAAGGTCTGTTACCTTTTGTTTAATTGCTTCAATCTGAGAACTCGTGTAATGTCCTGACTGCTCACAAGCAAATACCTTGTTGATATAAGCCTCTACTACCCGTGGATTTAGCGCAATCATTTGATCGTAATCACGAATTGCTAAGTCATATTCACATTTGCTCAAATAAGCATTGCCTCGATAGTGATAAGAATCTGCATCTTGTGGATTTATTTCAATGGCCTTCGTATAATCCGTAATCGCTAAGTCATATTCACCTTTAGTATCATAAACAACTCCACGATTGGTATAAGAATCCGTATCTTGTGGATTTAATTCAATGGCTTTAGTATAATCCGCAATAGCCAAGTCATATTCACCTTTGCTATCATAAACAGCACCCCGATTAGTATAAGCATCCCCATCTTGTGGATTTAATTCAATGGCTTTAGTATACGCGAAAATAGCATTATCATAATCTTCTTTACTATCATAATCATATCCTTTATTAAACCACTGAATCGCAGTCAAAGACGGCTTATCTTCATTCTCAGACATATCAATATACTCCTTTTGCTTCTAAAAATGTATTTACTTGAAGTATATCATCTATCGATTGATTGAGCTAGCGTATATCAACATGAAGGCAAATTCATCTCTCATCCATCAATTAACCGACTTGGACGAGCCTGACAAATAGTAATAAGTACTCCGCAACTTTTTTCTTTTTTTAAAGGCGTTACTTTTTGGCAAACAATACGTTTAATCATTTATACCTAGAAGTGGGAATACTACCACTCTACAATCATGATTGATCACAGGATTTTTGCTGATAATGTAGAACTTTATAGGTACAGATATCGGCAAAGTTGGTGAAAAAATGCAAAATGAAGATATTTTAATCGTCAAAGCACAAGCGGGCGACCGGAATGCTCTTAACGAACTTGTTTCAGCCTATTGGCACCCCATATACCGTTTTATTTCTTATAAAACCAGTAGCCTGGAAGATGCCCAAGAACTAACCCAGGAAACCTTCTTTCGAGCCTGCCGCTCCCTACCGAACTACCAGCAAACCAACGCTACCTTCAAAACTTACCTTAGCCATATCGCCCTCAACCTCATCCGGGATTTTTGGCGCAAGAATGGACGTAGTCCAGCACTTGTCGACTTTGCCGACCACCAAGATCTCGTTGCTGAAGATGACCAGCCGGATGTTGTCGCGGTCACTCAGGAAAGACGTGAAGCCATTCTCCTGGTGTTACAGGAGCTCCCTGACGAACAGAGACAAACCGTTGAACTTAGAATTATCTCCGGTCTACCGGTCAAAGACACGGCTCTAGCCATGAATAAGTCAGAAGCAGCCATCAAAATGTTACAGCAACGAGCTTTGAAGTCTTTGCGTGTTCTGCTTTTGAATAGAGGAATTATCGAAAACAACGAATTAGGAGGTGAATCCAATGCCCGCAAAATTCAACCCACCTGATCAATTGGAAGAATTATCGTGGTTCCTTGATGAAATGAATGTCAATCATCAGCCCCCATGCGATGATAAAGAAATCGCTGAACTACTCACAGTTGCCTTTTTACTAAAAGATACTGACTGCCAAGTTCTGCCGCCACAGCACCTCCTGGACCAGACAGTGGACCGGGCACTGGCAGGCATTTATTCTGGTAAGTCAAAAAAAATAAAAAAATGGTTCTTTTCTGGTGTTTTAGGCACAGCCGCCTCTGTCATCCTAGCCTTGGGACTCAACTTACTGCCGTCATGGCAAGAGCAAATCCCCCTTATCCCACAAATTGCGTCCACTGCCCAGCAACAGGATACCTCCCAATCCAAGCCAATCATCGAGCCGCCGTCGACGGTTTTCCAAACCACTCCATATGAACTGCCAAAGCCCGAAGTTATAGTTCCTGCCACCGTTAAACAATCTCCGACCCGCGAGAAGCGAGACCTTCCTGCACCTCCACTCCCCCTAACTGAAGTGGCAGGGCCACAGAATACGTTGAAAAAATCTCTAATTATAGAAGAAAAGGCACCTCGCTTATTAGATCAGGCTAAGTCGGCCTATACACCTCTATCCCTACCCAATAAAACACCTGATCTGATCGTGACTGACAAAGAAAATGCAATGCTGCGCCAAACATATTATAAGGGTACCTCCCAGGAGATTACCATCACCCAGAATCTGCATCCATCTTTGAACCACACAATTCAAAGCAAATCCAAAACTTCTCTTACCACGGAAACCGTCAAAGATAAATCGAACCTTATCAATAGGGTTAAGGTCATTCTTTTTGGCCAAGAGATCATCATTGAAGGTCGCCAATCCAAGGAAGAACTAGAGAAAATTGCAGAATCCCTAACGCCATGAACAATTGACTCATTCATTTCTTTAAATAAAAGTAAGCTAGCCGAGGTGATTACTATTCACCCTAGCCAGCTTACTTTTTATTCAATTCCATGTTCTCGAAAAGGAGTTAACCTAGACAAAAGAACCATCCCCCTGTCTAGACCTTTTTAACGAATTCAGATTTTAATTTCATAGCGCCAAAACCATCAATTTGGCAATCAATATTATGATCTCCGTCAACAAGACGTATACTTTTTACTTTTGTACCGATTTTTAGGACTGATGAACTTCCTTTTACTTTAAGGTCTTTGATTACAGATACAGAATCCCCATCATTTAAGATATTTCCATTAGCATCTTTGATAATCTTTTTATTTTCACTATTTTCAGTTGCTAATTCTAACGTCCACTCATGACTACATTCTGGACAAACAAAAAGATTTCCATCTTCGTAAGTATATTCTGAACTACATTTTGGGCATTTAGGCAAATCTGACATAATTTTATTTTCTCCATTCATTATTGCTCATTCTACTCAATATGATAGTATATTATCATATTTTGCTCCTATTGACACGTATTTAATTATTTTGGCTATTTAATCAACAAATTGAAGACTTCACAAAAGCTCTCTGAAGTCTTCAATTTGTATGAACTTGCTTTACTTATTAAGTTGTAACCATTGAATAACATCGTCTTTTTCTTTGAATGAAATTTCATGACCTATAGAATATGAATGAAAGCTCAATCGTTCATTTCTGCTTTTGAAAAATTCATAGTTTTCTTTACCTATCTGTAGTGGGAAAACTGAATCAAGCTCCCCGTGGCCAATAAAAATGGAACTATCATGAACCGGTCGAATTGAATAAGTTTCCTTAACATGTTTTGGAATATAGCCACTTAAGGCAACGACTCCTTTGATCTTATTACCCATGTGCAGTGCTAACGTCATGGATAAAATGGCTCCCTGGCTAAATCCTAATAAGAACTGTCGAGAAGGATCAATTGGGTATTTGCTTGGCGAATGATCAATAAAAGCTTCAAGTTTTTCTATGGCTGCATCAAAAGAATCAATGTCAGGATTTCCAAAGCTTTTAATGGTAAAATAGGCAAAACCAGAGTCCATCGTTAGAGGCCCCCTAATCCCTATGATAATAAAATCAGCATTAAGTTCTTCAATCACACTTATAATATCTATTTCATTACTTCCCATGCCATGCATAGCATAAATAACAGGATACTTTTTCCCTTCTGCCAAATTAGAAGGAAGAGAAATATCATATACTAAATTAGTATTCATACCATCACCACTTTCTTATCCTAAGATAATTTATTTATTGATACTTATTATTAATTAAATGATAGTAAAGATTTAATCTTTTGTCAACATTAAATCGAATATACTCAGCTTATCTTGAAGTATGGCCCCCTCACTAAATAAGAAAAGACTTACCTTTGACCAAGTCCTCAGACCCAGGTAGAAGCCTTTATCGTTCTTACTTGGAATCAAAAAACCGCCTCCCTCAAAGGAAAGGCGGTTAAATTATTTTATTACGGCAACTGATTAAATTTTGTAACCAACAATCCCATTGTAGCTACACCAACAGTTACCATTCCATATAAAATTAACATATTCAGACCTCCCGTCTGTATAAAAAGCAAAACCATGTCCTGGAGTTATTTATCCCGCAGGCATGGTAGTAGATGTTATTGCAATTCAACTGAGATAATTATACAACATTTGATAACCATTGTCAATTAAACTACTCCCTTTTACTGAATTATTATAATATTCGGTAAAATGGAGTAGTTTACTCTATTAATACACACATAAAATCGATTGTTTTGTATATGCTAATTTCCAAAAGGCGAAAGAAATGCTCACCCCTCATATTTCTTAAATATCCATTTTTCCCTTCAAAACTTCAATTGCTTTGTCCAATTGTAAGTCCTTACCCTTTTCTTCACCGTCAGGCATCTCCACCTTAATGTCTGGTTCAAGACCCACACCATTGATGGATCGATCATTGGGAGTGACATACTTGGCAATTGTAAGCTTTAAAGCAGAATCATTATCGAGAGGCAAAACTGTTTGCACTGAACCTTTGCCAAAGGTCTTCGTACCAATTAACGTTCCTACACCTGTATCTTGTACCGCACCTGCCACTATTTCCGATGCGCTAGCACTACCACCATTCACTAATACAACTAAAGGATACTTAGCCGCTTTTAAGGTTGAGAGCCGGGTTGTCCGCGTTCCATCCTTACTCACAACAGATACAACCGGCCCCTGTGGAACAAAATTACTAGCTACTTTTATACTTTCTTCCAAGAGACCACCCGGATTGTTCCTAAGATCTAAAATAATTCCTTTCATTCCTTGTCCTTCTAATTCCTGTAATTTAATCGAAAGATCATTGCCCGTCTTTTCATTAAACATAGAAAGACGAACATACCCTATTTTATCATCTAACATTTTACCACTAACAGTATTCATTTTAATCGTTGAGCGCATAAGTGTATAATCTTTAATCTCTTGCCCTGCGCGATTAATGGTCAGTATGACTTGACTGCCCTCTGAGCCACGAATCATTTTTACCGCTTCATCAACGGCAAGTCCTTTGACATCCTGACCATCGATCTTAATAATCTGATCCCCGCTCATAATTCCAGCCTTGTCACTTGGCGTTCCTTCGATAGGAGCTACAACTGTCAATACATTGTCTTTACTGCCAAGTACGATTCCGACCCCACCAAATGATCCTTTTGTCTCAATCATTAACTCTTTATACATATCAGTATCCATATATACAGAATAGGGATCACCGACGCTACCTACCATTCCTTTAATAGCCCCCGACATAAGTTTATCCCCAGATACATCTCCTACATATCCGACTTTCACCAATTGTTCCACCCTTAGCATCTTTAACGTAGTCGCAAGATCTGCAGCATCCATCTGTGATAAATACCAATTAATTTCATTCATTGAATGAAGCTTCGTCAAGTCATCTTTACCACTAGGAACTACTGGGAGAGGATTACTTGTTCGTCCTTGATCAATCATCGTTGCATCATGCTGAATTTCATTGGCCTGTAGGGATGAACCGCTCAACGCCATACTCATCGCCAAAAAGCCAATTATAATTTTCACCTTATTATTTTTCATCCATCGCATAACATATTCCTCCAAATTTAGCACATTTTTTTAACTATAGCACAATCGAAATCATGGTGCAATCATCGCCCCATATTTTCGCCCTCCTTATAAAAAAAATCCACCCAAACCGAAGTCCAGGCGGATATAATCTACACCAATGAAATTACCACAAACCCACGAGTTTTTTTACAATGAGCATCTCATCGCTAAAAGATAGGAACACACCGAATCCGTATCTTGCGTAAGGTTACACCATCCATGAAGTAGTGTTATGATTACTTATAAAATACTACGGCATTGTTTTTAAGAAAACCCGCTAATTGGTTGGCTGTTATAATTTTTTCAGCGTCTTCTGTGCTGATGACAGCATTGTGGTTATTGCCTTTTAAAGCTATAGCTTTAATAATAATAGGATAGGTTCCAGCCCTAGAATGCCCACTTTCTGCTATTTTTACATCTTCAGGGTTGGGCGCGTATTCAACCATGCCATATTCCGTTGCGAATTTAGTATCTATGGCAGTAGTACCATAAATGGCTCTGCCAATTTGGTCATAAATAGCTGGTGAAAAGGTCGTTTCTAATTCTAAACCTCTAGCATCAATAATCACCCCAGTATAGAGCCCTTTGTTATCTTGGTTCGGGGTTGACGCCTGTGTGATGAGTGTGAAAGATAATAGCAAGAGGAATATGAGGCCACTAATCTTGGTCAGTTTTTTCATGGGTGTTGACTCCTTCTGTCCGGCAGCTTTCCCTACCCGCAACAATGTGAGTTAGTTTTGATTATAAGTAGAATTATGTTATAAATAAGAGAAACTTGATACTACTATTATCCCAATAACTCAAGTTTTTTTAAATGTACTAAAGGCATAATTTGCTAGGGCTTTTGCCCTATTTTTCTATAAATCACTTAACTAGAACAATATTTTCTTATACTCTGGTCATAAGTATGATCGACATCACTGGAAAATTTACGGATAAAAAAAAATAGCGTCCCGCAGGACGCTATTTTTACACATAAAGTTATGTGTATTTATCTGTTTTTTATCATTTTCTTGATTTTATTTCATTCTCAGTCAAGACATCAACATATGCGGTCAAGAGCTGATCTTCAGCTTGGCAACTTTGTTCGTAATACCAATCACGAACAACTTTTTCAATGTTGGCATCATCGCCTTCGACCTCATATGGATAGACAGCGATCAGTTTTTTCGATGTTTTTTCCCTTAATCCAATTTTTTTAGCACCTTCAAATTTACTCATTCAATATCCCTCCATCATAAATATTCTTTTCCCCATCATAAAACCTAAGCCAATCTAAGATCGGCATGACGTTTAGAGTGTCATTCATTCTAGTCTTCCATCCTTTTACACAATAATCCTCTAATTATCCCATATTTATATATTTTCTTAAAAAAAAGGTAAACCTGACAGCATCAAAAATAAGGAATAGGCAACTAAAAAGCGCCATTGAACTATGGCCTATATTCATAACGCTGATAATAAACAACATATAGAATATTATTTGATCTTCATCATAACATTACTTTAGGGGAGGTGAACTATGTATGACGAATCAGGAAATTGCCACATTAACAACTACTATCGTTGTAGCTGTCGCGGGAAGTGGTGGAAGTGTGCCGGATAATATCTGCAGAATAACTGCGGCTTATAGAGAAATTTACGCAACGATTAAAGACGTTGATCAATGTGAGCAACTCAAGGGACAGCCATGGGACTCTAAAGACCACCGAAAGATAATTGAAAAACAAATGGATTTATTAGTTCGAACTAATGATCTCCTTTTTTTACAAATCGCCAATACCCCTCTAAATAGCGAGCTACTTGATGCCTTAAACAAAAACGTCCAAACTATCTTGAGTATTGTTAGTTAGTTATCACTCAGACATGGGGTAAGGTATAACCACTGCAAGAATATTTTCAATTAAAAGGAGTGTTATTTTGACTTTGAAACCTGATTTTCAAAATAGCTTACAATCTTTTGTTTATTCAAACCTCCCAATGCTTATGAATCCGACGAATGCTAGAAATGTTGTTGTGACTAACGTAATTATTTCTACCCCAGCTACTAACACGCCCCCTGTACTATTTATTTCACCAGAGGTTCTACAAGCACTTCAATCATATACCCTAAATAATTTTCCTGATATAGGATTACCTAATGACATTCAAGAAGTTGCCAAAAACTTTTTTGCCAATCTTCCTCCGTTAACTTTAATTACTCCTACGGTTGCAACTGCAACCACAACTACTACCGTTACTACGACTCCAACTCCATGATTAACGGACTTTGATAAAACTTACATCAATCGCCCTGAATACCGTCCCCATCTTTATTTGGCGTATCACCAAAAAGAGCCTTATTTCATACACTAATACAACCTAATTTTTAAGTCGATAGTTAGGCAATAACCGGAAGGAGAAAAGCTATGCATACCAATCTAAACTCTAGGGAGTTAGAACCTCATGAAAACATTATTTCTCCTATTCTCGAACCCGTTATTCCCTCTAACAAAATCTATCGATTACTCTTACTCTCATTGTTACTGTCATTATTGTCGACTCTACTAGCAATATTCGTAACAATAAAAAGTAGGCAAGAAACTGAAGCTGCGAATAATAAAAAGAAACAAACTGGAACAATATGAAATATACCATAAGCCCCTTGCTAAAGCCATTCTTAGCCTTATGATAGAAATCAATATTGAATGGTTCTGGTCATTATAAAACATTTAATTATTTTTAGTACTCAGTCTCAAGGATGAATACTAAAATCCGTCCTGTAATTTCCATTTATAAAAAAGGCATTTACTACACAATACTATAAGGGTAATTACACGATAAATTACTCAAGGAGGCAATCTTCATGACCGTACAAAAAGATTTGCAAAAAGCCGTTGCTGTTGCAGAATCTGCAAAAGGGACCTATGCTACTTTTGGACAATCCACTGATGATCAAACTGCTAAGCAAATGTTTACCCAAATGGCACAGGATATGGATCGCCATATCAGCCAACTCAATAGCCGTCTTGGTGTAACCGCTCAAAACCGATTAAACGATCAAGAAGTCCAATAAGGGGAAGAAGGGGGGAGTAAATCCCCCCCTTTTTAAGGATACTCAATGCTCTTAAAAAGAAAATCTTCAGGACGCATCTTCATCACACGTGCCGCCAGGTGCTATAAACAATACTTCTTGTACATTGATCGCGATAATCGTACCGATCGGGAAACCAGGTCCATCTTCTACTTCAAGAGAGCATGTTAGTTGTAGTAAAATAAATTCCGTTGCATCCTCTACTTGCGCATTTACGTGAATCAGTGGATCATCATGATGTCGTTCTTCGACTCCGCCTAAAAATGTTCCTGTCAATGCATAATCGTCAAGTACAACAGTTATGATTAGACCACCAGCCAAGTCGAATCCTTTTCCTTTTGGAAATTTCATATTTTCCCTCCTAATTTTTCATGTTTGAATGGGTAATGCCTCTATATCCTATTCATGGATTATCGTAAAAGTGATATGTCTACACAACAAACGCCCCTGAATCAGATCCAGCTCTGATTCAGGGGCGTTTGTTTTCTATCTACTTTGTTAGCCACTTATTAATTAATTTAATCAATCCATCTAGCTCAATTGGTTTTGAAATATAATCATCCATACCCGCTGCCAAGCATTTTTCCCGATCTCCCTTTAAGGCATACGCCGTCATTGCTATAATCGGCGTGGAGAAATTCATATTTTTCTCTTTCGATCGAATGATGGCCGTCGCAGAGTAACCATCCAAATAAGGCATATTAATATCCATTAGAATGATGTCGAATTTTTCTTGCTGCGCTAAAGAAATTGCTTGCTTGCCATTTTCTACAGTAATCACCCTAAAGCCTTTTTTCTTTAAGATGATCATGACTACATTCCTGCTGACTAGATCATCTTCTGCAAGTAATACTGTTTTACACTTTGGATTTTTATTCTGAATAAGTTCCTTAAAGGCGCTCTTTTGTTGAAGGATTGCCAATTCATCATGAACGCCAAATAGGGCTGTGAAAAAGAACTGACTTCCTATTCCTTCTTCACTTTTTACGCCAATTTCTCCATCCATGAGTTCAATCAATTTCTTCGAAATGGCAAGTCCAAGCCCTGTTCCACCAAATTGTCTCGTATTGGAGTCATCCACCTGACTGAATCTTTTAAATAATTTTTCAAGTTTCACATCAGAAATTCCGATTCCTGTATCTGTTACAATAAAGTGTAATTTCATTTTTTCCTTATTTTTTTCTGCAACATCAATATGAATTTCGATTTTTCCTTGTGATGTAAATTTGATTCCGTTGCCTACTAAATTCGAAAGGACTTGTCGTAATCGAACTGAATCGCCAATGATGGTCTGTGGTACATCCTTATCAATCTTTAATGTAAGACATAATCCCTTTTGTCGTGCTGCAATAGCAAACAAATCAATTACTTCATTCGTTATTCCTCTGATATTAAAGGGTACTTTTTCTAAATCAATTTTCCCAGCTTCAATTTTTGAGTAATCTAAAATATCATTTAACACGCGGAGCAGTGACATTGTTGATGATTTGACAATGTTTAGATATTCTCGTTGCTGTTCTTTCAAATCCGTCATTAATGTTATATCTGTCATCCCAATGATTCCATTCATTGGCGTTCTGATTTCATGTGACATGTTCGCAAGGAATTGACTCTTAGCACCATTCGCCCGTTCTGCTTCTTCCTTGGCTTTTAGCAACGCTTTTTCATTGTTCTTGCGTTCAGATATATCAAGAAAAATAACAATCCCAGCTTTTATTTTTCCGACTTCGTCTCTTATGGGTGCCGCATTAGCCCATATAGTAAGGTCCTTCAATGTTTTGAGTCGTAGGATAAATTCATCGCTACAAATTTCTCCATAACGAATAGCCCTTACCAAAGGAACTTCATCATTCTCAAATGGAGTCCCATCTTCATGAAGAACATTCCAATTTGAAAGATAATCATTAACATCCTCACAAAAAAGTTCTTCTGGCTGGTTTGTAATTAACATACCCGCCTTGTTTATGTAACGAATTTTCCCATCAGGAGCGTCCACAATCACGATACCAGCTTGACAATTATCCAACGCCGCCTGTAATATAGCGCGCGTTTCCTGTAAAGATTCTTCTGTCGCTTGCCGCTCCATAATCTCTTCTTCCAATGCGGTATTCATATTTTGTAATTCACATGTCCGTTCTTTTACTTTATTCTCCAATTCAGCGTTTAAATCGACTAGAGCAACCTCTGCCACTTGCCGTTCCATCACTTCTTCTTCCAGAGTCCCATTCATCTCCTGAAGTTCTTGCATTGTACTCTTCAGCATGGCCTCATTTTCTTTGAGGAGGCCGACAGTATTTTTTATTTTATAGCTCATCTTGACAAAAGTTTCGCATAGGGCACCTAACTCATAGGGTATATTCTCCAAAAAATTACCCTTGCCAACCATTTCATAGTTTTCCATCCTCATCTGATTGGATTGTTCGATCAACCAGTCGATAGGGCGCTTAATTCGATTGGTTAACATTGTGGCTAGGGGTATCATCAAGAGAACTAACAACAGCGTGCCACCAGCCATCATGGCTAACTGCTTGTAAATAGGGCCAAGAACCTCTTCTTCGCTAATCTTGCCAATTAGTGTCCAGCCTCGTTCAGGCATGTCCAAGTAGGCTCCTAGAACCTCGTTACCCAGTTGATCTGTCCATGTGCTAGTGCCGGACTCACCAAGCCTAATCGTGCGTAGTGCATTGGGACCTAGCTTAAACTTCATAATGGCAGTATCCTTGACAATTCCCTTACTGATCAATTTGTCGACATAGCGTGGTTCAGTAAGCATTGTTCCTTCCCGATTTACTAAAAAGACCTCTCCCGTTTCGCCAAATCGATTCTCACTTAAAAGAATTTCTAGAGTCACCGTTTTAACTGACCCTAATATCAAACCTTGAAAATTTCCAGCATAGTCAAAAATAGGGGCAGAAAAATTAATGATAGGTAAGCCACTGTTTCTTCCAATAATCATATCTGAAATATACTCTCTCCCCACCAGAGCCCATTGGAAGTAAGGCCGATCAACTGCACTTGGGTACTTGATCTCTTTACTGAGAGTGGATATTTTAAAAAGCCCCTTTTTATCGATATAGGATAATGAGTCAAAGCTCTTGTTGTCCTGTTGCATTACTGCAAGAGTGTGTTTCATCTGCTGTTCATCTAAGGCCCGGAAATCATTTAGTTGACTAAGTCTGCGAACCTCCTCACTCCTTTCTGTCAGCCAATAGTCGATGAGTCTCTCTTGGGCATGTATCCGCTGATCAATCCTTTTTATATTTTCCTGTTTAGCCGCCTTAATCTGCCCAACGGTGTAAATAGCCATGACGAGCAAACAGGGAATTAGGACAAGCAAAATCGTCCATAATCTAAATTCATTCTTTAATGTTTTTATCTGCATATTGTATCCCCTTACTACTACAATTCCTAGTTGTGACTAGGTGTTTTTTTCTGTTAATAACATCTATTAATAAATTTCTTTAACTCCATGTGAGTATCATCACTTCTTTGAGAAACTCGACATCACAAGGGTTGAAACGTGGATGGCTTGGAATTAGATAAAATCATAAACCATTATTCGACAATTTATCTTACAATACCTTCTAGGGATAAAACTTTGATTTATTCCTTACAAGGACAAGGCAAAATGACTAATGAATGATGAATGATGAATACCATCTTCCCACATTACAGCAATCACACTACACACCATTTTTCGCAAAAAAAAAGCGCCCTGTAGGACGCTATTATTTTATGCATGGAGTTATGTGTATTTGAACCCCATTATGTTCATGAAGCCAAGTAGATAAAAGGTTCCGTGCTTTCTCACCTTCCTCCTCCTGAACTTCTAAATGTAAATGATACAAGTTTTCTTCGGAACCTCTCCGTATCAGCATGCGAACACTCTCAACATGATCAAAAATTTTCTCGGCCGTTATGTTTTCCTGCGAAAAATAAGTTTTTAAGTCTTCTTTTATGTTGTCCTTATAATTTTTTACATATATAGACGCATAAATGTTAGCGAACACGATATCACTCCCCTTTACCATTTTTTATACACTTCGATAAAAGGTAATATTATCCTTCACAATCACTCTTTAATCTATTATTTTCTTTGATGTCAAACTGGTTATCTATTCAACGACCTACCTCTCAACTTCACTTTCAACAAAATGCAGTTCGAACCTATATTTTTGGCCTGTTGGATTTTCTTTTTCTGCTGGTACTTCCTCGACAAACATGCTATAGGGTCTAACATATAAACCACAATCACCATACAAGGCTTTATAGATAACCATCTGCTCACCAGTTTCTGTATGTTTAGCAAAATCTACAAGCAAATATAAATTTCCTTTAAAGTGCCTAAAAATGAATCCTTTATACGGATGTAACATTCTCATTATACTCGCCCCCGTCTAATCATCATGATCCATTTATCGATCATGCACTTATCTTTTAACAGCCACCTGGATAAAGTTGATAATTCGTCGTTGGTATTCAGCTTTATGATTAAATATCGCCATTGCATGAGCATCACCCGAAGAAATATACTCTTCTTTGTATCCTTTGGTGGCGGCATATAGCTGCTCATTCATGTCGACTGGCACTAAGACGTCAGCATCGCCATGAAGGTAGAGAATGGGAGTTGTTACATTACGCACTGACCGCACAGGTGAAACGTCCTCATAGGAAAATCCTGACTGCCATTTGGCCATGATGCTTGAATAGCGTAAAAGTAGTTTTACCCAAAGAGGATTATGTAAAGAAATTGTAGCATTAATCTGCTGCGTTAATAGGTCTTCTAAATCACTATAACTGCTGTCAGCAACATAAAATTTCACACGGTGAGTCACTTCATTCATTTCGGCGTGCATCAAAGCCGTCGCGGCCCCCATCGATACGCCATGTACCCCTATCGTACCTTTCGGATGGCGTTGTTCGACCCAATCAATCCATTGGTCCAGATCATACTTTTCATAAAATCCCCACGACACTGAATTCCCGCCACTTTCACCACTAGCCCGCGAGTCATAGATTAACACATTGTATCCTGCCTTCATATATAATGGGGCATACCATAACCCCATCAAACGGCTACCATTAATGCCATGTACAAAAACAACCGTGTTGTTCGAAGGCACTGGACTGGGTAAGTATGTACCTTGTAAGGTATAACCTAAACGTGAGGTAAGAGTGACATTTTGCCAGTCCTTATTTTTAATACCGTCCTCCAAAGTGACCTGCAATGCTTGAAATCGTTTGGAATCAAGTCGTGTATTCCATACACAAAATTCTTTGTAAAATAGATCTCCAATCACTAAACCTATCCCATTGACCATTGCAAAAATTACGACCAAAATTGATAGTGTCACTAAAAAAAATCGAGACCAAACTTTTCGTTTCAGTGCTCGCAGTTCATCGTCTATGAACATAAATATCTGTCCCGAACATTTCCATCTTCGCCTGTCCATCCTTCAGCCGTTGCATATAATCCATGTTTATTCACTGCTTTTGATACGTAATCATCCATCACAGCCTCCAGATATTTTTTCTTTATTCATTATTTCCCCCTTATCCCTAAGATAAACCATTCCTGAAATTAGCCCTATGCTTTCACATGGGTACGAAATAGACTCCAATGAATATATTAGAAGTAGTAAGGAAGGGAGGGACGTAAAACTGATGAATTGCCATAAAACCCATGATGATTGTATTTCTTCTGGCATCTTCAATCTTGAGGAATTAGAAAGAAGAGCCAATAAAACCCTGGAATTCCCCCGATCAGCTCCAATTATTGGTAATTCAATTGCAATCTTCACAATGTTAGTACTACAAGAGATCATCGAGCAACAATCGGTTGAACCAATTGGTAATTTGACTAATATTATTCAACTCTCAAATAGTATTGCTGTTTTAAATAACAGTATAAAGATCATTCTCGTATAGGTAAAGACCATCATGCCTACAAACCAACTCTTCCAACCCTCAAACTTCTCGTGAGTAAACGCGTGGGTACCTTATACACGCACGACAAGCGTTACCCCACCAACTGCTGCCGTTGCTGTTGCGCCACCTATACTGGAAATCTGGGGAGAAATTAAAACAATATTGGTGGCCCGCAACGTATAAATTATAGGTTCCTGATGCCGACCGCAACGAATAGGCATACGATCTAAAAATAACATTGAAGCTATTTCATAAGTTGGAATGGCTAATGTGAACAAAGTCGTGGGTTGATTTAGGGGAATTCCCTTTTGAGCCGCTGTCTGGGTCACCCTGTAAATAACCATTCCATTTCTGATAAATTCAAAAGTTACATTTGCATACCCTGGAGTATTTAAAATTGAAGCGGCAGAGATGCTCGAGGGCGGAATAAAAGTAGCGCTCCAATTGATGACTGCACTTAATGATACCATCTCACAGTCCCATCTTACACAAGTCTCTATCGTAGCTAAATTCACCGTCCCCCCATTTACCAATGGAATCGGAAAAGGAGATGTTAATGGAGGAATCATTGGCGGAAGAGGTAGCAGTGCATTGTATTGACTCACAAATGTGCGCTCATCTTTTTTCGACATGGATTCAATAACTCTCCTTTAAAACTAAATAGTGATATGTAACTTGATATTATATACTATGATGTGGATTACAGATTGTTGCAATTATGTAGATTAAATAATCCCCTGCCACCCCATCAACACGCAATCCGAATGCGTGCAAAAGTGCCCCCTAAAAGTGAGGGGGCACTCTTCATTAAGGAAATTCAAATTACACAAACTAAATTATACTCCCATCCTTTATCTTATATCGCCTATCGATTCCTAAATATATGCTTTTCATCAAGTTCTTCTTCTAGCCGATCAGTTGCATTGCCAGGGCTGACGGAAAGTTTAGAGATGGCTGTACGCATTTCCATACTCATATTAAAGTCGGCTGCGGCTAAAGAATCTTCCAATTGAGTTACGTTCCTAGCACCAATAATTGCTGCGGTAACCGCAGGGTGTGACTTAACCCAACTAATGGCTAATGTTACTGGATTTACCCCTAATTCTTGAGCATAATTAGTAAAGCGTTCAGCTATTTCATAATAGAGGGGACTGCTGTATCTTTGACTATATTGCTTTTTTTCAACAATCCGCCCTGACGCAGGCTTGATCCCCCTCGAATATTTCCCAGTTAATAAGCCTGCACCAAGGGGATTATAAGGTATAACACCTAATTGCTCCGACTGTGCCAAAGGTAATATTTCCACTTCCGCCTGCCTCTTAACTAAATTATACATGGGCTCAATGCATTCAAAACGAGCCAAGACATTCCTTTCTGAAATGCCCAAGGCCTTTGCGATCTGCCAGGCCGCCCAGTTACTCACACCAAGATATAGAACCTTACCTTGGTGCACTAAATCATCAAGGGCACGCATAGTTTCATCGATTGCAGTAAATGGATCAAAATAATGTATAAAATAAAGATCAATCCTGTCGGTGTTTAGCCGTGAAAGACTTTGTTCTACTGAAAGCATAATATGCCGTCGTGATGATCCCATTGCATTCATATCTTTTCCTGTCCGCTGGGACACCTTCGTTGTTATAATAACTTCATCGCGACAATTCCCAATCAGTTTTCCCAAGATTTCTTCTGCTTTTCCCCCACTATAGTTGTTAGAACAATCAAAAAAATTGACACCAGCATTTCTGCATTTATTGAAGATGTGCATGGCTTCTGTTTCATCGGTTTCACCACCAAACGTCATGGTACCAAAACATAACTCAGAAACCAATACACCCGTTTTCCCCAAGATCTTATATTTCACTTGCTGACCTCCTATCATTTGGATTTTGTCTACATCTTATCCTTCTCATCATAGACTACAGCTTCATATAGTGTTGCGATATCTTCAGGAGAGCCTAAATCGCATATTGGCACTTGCGTGATGCACTTTCCCTGCATTATATTAGTAATTGCCAATTTTGCATTATCAAATTGTATTTCAGTTAATCCATCAATCAGTTTATATAATTCGTTTCTTGTAGTCATCGATACTCCTAATTGCCATTTATCGGCTTTTATTTCCAAGGGCATGGTTTTAATACACTCTTCCATATTTGTCTGCAAAGTCCTCTTTAATTTCGCGTATTTGTTTACTTTTGTGCAACCGTGTGATACTCCTTCGCAAAATAAATCCCCCACCTGGGCACTTTATGCCAGATGAGGGATTTTTGATATTAGTTTGTCGGTTTATATTATGGGATAAACCCACCATTCTTTGCAATTTTCTGTAAAAATAGGCTGTCGAGCAACGGCAAGGTCACACGCTTGCTTGTCAGGGCAGATTTATAAATTGCTAATATTACTTCGAGGGCTTTACGTCCTTCAAGCCCAGTGATTGACGGTTGATTACCTGTTCTAATGGCTGTAATGATGTCTTGAAATTGGCGTTGATGGCATGCAAGATCAATGTCAGGACTGCTCACTCCCGCGTTTTCCGTGTTACTCGCCACTTTATATTGATAACCAGATTTTAATTGGACAAAAGTAAGTACATCATTTTCAATGATGGCGCTACCTTCTGTTCCGTAGATATCAACTCGGGAAACCAAACCTGGATAGGCGCAAGTCGTCCCTTCAATGACTCCTAATGCGCCGGATTGAAACTTGATACTCGCTGAGGCTGTATCCTCCACCTCTAGACCGGTATGTCCAAAAGTACCGCAATCACCGGAAACTTCTGCGACCGGGCCTGCAAGATACTGCAACATATCAATATAATGGACGCCCTGATTCATTAGAACGCCACCGCCGTCTAATTCCCACGTCCCACGCCATGGAGCACTATCGTAATATGCCTGATCTCGGTACAGCTTAATATAACATCCTCCAAAAATCAATTTGCCCAGTTTTCCTTGATCCAACAACTTCTTTAGAGCCATAACGCCTTCACTGTAACGTCTTTGTAATATAATTCCCAATGTAACACCCTGTTGTTGGCAAGTTTTAATCAAAGCATCTGCTTTTTCCAAGTTGACATCAATGGGTTTTTCGATGAACACATGTTTCCCTGCGAGGGCTGCTGCAATTCCCAAATCGGCGTGCATTCCACTAGGAGTGCATATGGTTACTGCATCAATATCAGCGTCTTTCAACATTTCCCGATAATCAGTGTACCCTTTACAATGATATTGGGTAGCAATCTCTTGTACCTTTGCCCCAGACCGACCATAAATGGCACTCAACGTGGCATCAGGCATGCTCACAATGACCTGAGCATGTATCGACGCTATGGACCCAGATCCTACAATCCCAAATTTAACTTTACTCATGCTACACTTCCTTATAAAACGATTTGACATTCTTTCCTTTTTTCTAACCTATATTTTCAATAATTTTCGTAACCCATCTACATAAATTACCCGATGTCTTCCTAGCCGTTTCTACAACATTAGCATGAGAATGTTTCTCTTTTTGTATGCCTGTCGCCATGTTGGTTATGCAAGCAATGCCAAGCACATCCATTCCCAAATAATTTGCCGCGATGGTTTCTGGAATCGTGGACATGCCGACTGCATCGGCCCCCATTCGGCCGATTGCCACAATCTCAGCTGCCGTTTCATAATAGGGTCCCATAAATCCAGCATACACACCTTCTTGATATGCAATTCCCATCTTCTCTGCAATGTTTTTTGCCGTATTGATTAGGCTAATTTTATAAGGTTCCGACATATCAGGAAATCTTGGTCCAAATCGTTCATCGTTTGTGCCAATTAAAGGATTATCTCCAAATAAATTAATGAAATCTTTAATGAGCATTAATGTTCCTGGCTCAAATTTAGAATTTATTCCTCCACAAGCATTTGTTACTATTATTTTTTTAACCCCCAATTGCCGCATCACATACATTGGATAAGCCACTTGACGCATGGTATATCCTTCATAGTAATGAAACCTTCCCTGCATCAGCACTGTATCAATGCCATTTACACGACCAAAGACCAATCTACCCTCGTGCCCCTCCACAGTAACCTTCGGAAAATTAGGAATCTCCTTATAATCCACGTATTGGCTATTTTCCACGACCTTAACCAAATCACCAAGTCCTGAGCCTAATACTACACCAACTTCAGGCGTAAAATTTACTTTTCCTTGAATGTAATGTACTGATTCCATCACTTTATCATACATTTAATAGACCCCTCTCTTTGAGACAAAATAAAACTACTATCTTTTGCATATTACAGAAGATTGATTCAATCTATGAGTGACTTTTACCCATGAATTAATATCCTCTCAAATAAGTCCAAGTCCAAGTCTGATTTTTGTTCCAATTTTCATAGTACATTCCTTTTTCTCATGTTGTATTGTGTATGACTTGGACGATTTCAACTGATAATCATATCGGCTTCTTCTACCAAAGCATATCCTAATGATAAATGCAGGGGAATAACCTTGCCACGATTATAGATTCCTGTCAATGCATCATGATAGCCAATATAAGTCAAGAGAACTTTCCGAGTCATCACATGACGAAATGAGCCAAACGTGGAACACCATCCGTCCCAGGCACCTCATATTCACCCACCCTTATTCCACTTTTTACTTAGGGTAGTGAAGGATGGTAAAAAAAAAATAGCAAACGCTTCTTTGTCGCATGCGCCGGGAATACGCGCTAAGATATTGCCATTTGTATGCAACAAATATTACTTTTATCAAATTACTTATCTGCATAATACAAGTCATTTGATAAAAATAATATTCTGAAAATATAATTCCTTGCGATTTTACAACTGGAATTACTTTTAATTATAAATTCGGCAGAATACAATTTTGTCCTGCCGAATTTGATATTTTTTTCAATTTTAACATTTTCTTACTCAATAAGCTCTCCCATGATATATCTATCACATTGGTAGCTCTCAACGAACATTTTATCCAAATAGTGTGGTTTCTCCCTATCCCCCATACTTGTCAGATAAAAGTTATGAATGCCTAGATAGCAGCTGAAATTGATATCCAAATTGTTCAATTTCAGCACGAGAGAGAATCATTCCCTCAGGAGGCCGACTGTTGAGTTTAAACACCAAGGCTTGCTGTCCCGCTTTTTGATGGAAGTTAATACGATTTAAAGAGACTTTTTTCTCTAGGATTTCGGTAATTATTTCTGCTGTAGCCTGATGCCCAACTGCGGAAATAATTTCAGGTGTTGAGTTAATGAGTTTTTTGACTTCATCTAAACTGATTGTTCGGCAGGAATATTCTCCATCTGCTGTTATGATGGCACCATTTAAGATCGCAATGGGTTGCTTGTCTTCCATTTTATAGTTCTCCTTTGTAATTTTAGTTACAACGCTAATATTTATGATATTTCAAGTATACTGTTCTATTATAACACGGAGTTGCATGACAAATAAGGAACATGCCAAAAAGAACTGTCGCCCCTGTATCCTTGTCATCCCAATCATCTTAGAGGAGCTACTATTACTACATTAAGCCCTAACTTTTCAAAATTTCTTCCATTTGAAAGAAACATTCAAATGGTATATATTCTGCTGTTTTTGTCCAGTTATTACGGACCGTTTTTCATTCCATGATGGATATGTTGCTAAATGCCCTCTCTGTCCATGGACGTATTCAACTTCAAGGATAAATGGAAAAAGACTTCTGAAATATATCCAGAAGTCTTTTCATATGTACTTGAAAATATTCTCTCTCAAACTAGAATATTTTTTACTCAAATTAAAATTGGTGCGAAGGGGGGGACTTGAACCCCCACGGGCGTTACCACCCTCCGGATTTTAAGTCCGGTGCGTCTGCCGATTCCGCCACCCTCGCAAATATTAACCATTTTGGTAAATGGAGCGGGAAAAGAGATTCGAACTCTCGACCCTCGCCTTGGCAAGGCGATGCTCTACCGCTGAGCTATTCCCGCATAATAAATGGCTATCACTTTGTTGTGCCTCGTTAATCAACTTTTATATAATAACATATTATATCTAGTATTACAAGATTTTTTTCATTTTTTATCTGAGGTAATCTTGCCACTGAGGGGCATGAGCGCCCGGGATAAGGTCTTCACTCAAAAAAATATAATGGTACATCATCCAATTGCTTAACAGGGTTCCAACGGAAGCACCCCCATAAGATATCGGTCCTGTTCTCTTTAAATAAAGAACCGGGTGAAAAATAGCACGCACTCTCTTTTTTTCAATACATAGATTTATAGTTTAAATTGGTGAATCGATATTTGTAGAGATGGTATCCACTATTTGACCAATGATCATTCGAAGTGACGAATGGGCACAAACTTTCATCATGCACCTCCTGTAATATACTGCCAAAAAAAACCAAGAACAGACAAAAATGTTGTACTCGGTTTATTCATTTATGAAAATAATAAGGGGCAAACTTTGACTGTCTATTTATTTTTTCTTGTAAGCAGGAGCTGGTATGCGAAATATCCGTATTGCCCACAGAAGTATAACAGCCCCCACAGTACTTGAAATTATCGTTCCGATTGTACCATACACAGAAATACCAATAAGATTAAATACCCCCCCGCCAATAAAAGAACCTATAACACCTACAACCAAATTACCCCAAATCCCAAATCCTCCACCATGTGAAATCATAGCAGCTAACCCACCAGCAATTAATCCGATTAACAAGGACCAAAGCATTTTTATATCGCCTCCTACTAACAGTATTCCCATTAAAATCATTTTAATTTCGCATAAAATGAAAGAAACCGCATCCTCGAAAGTTACGGTTTCTTTCATTTGTGACTACTATATATAGATAGCTCAGAATAATCCTTTCTACACCAATCCAACATATACTTTTACATCAATACCATCAACTGAAAAATGAATAACTATTGTCTGGGGCACGGGCAAAGTAGCTCGTCCCCCTTCACTAAGCATAAGGGTAGGAGGTGATATATCTAGTCCATCTATGCCGACTTTACTAAACTGAGTACAAGCATTAGCACAGACCATATTGCCCATCTCGGAAACTGCACTCTGTGCTAAAGAATCAAAATCTGTTACTTCCATTCCCATCATCATTGTTGAAGCAAAACATTTCGCAGAATCAGTATTCATACCAATCAGGATCACTCCTTTTATGGGGCCAACCACAGCGAGATTCACTAATACTCCATCATAATTAAAAGTAGATCCTACTAATGAAATATTCTTTTTCTCTATTTTCTGAAAGCCAAGTTGCGGAAGTACATCCATAAAAGCAGCCAATATTGGATTAATCATATTTACATCCATAATTTTATTCCTTTCTTAAATCCAACGCCTAAAAATATACTGCCAAAATCAGTCTCGGCCAGAGATTTTTGAATTTTGACGCTATGGCTAACAATCTCTGCTGTATTATCATGAAACAAGCAATACCGGCAATGATATTGGCAAGCTCAGCTACCATAGCTAATACTTCCTCCCGATTCTTCGCCGGACGCCTTAGCATAGCTTCAGTAATCTTTTCTACAGACTCATATGACAAATCCATAATCATTGTCCCCGTAGATTGACCAATAATGCCAATTACAGTTGTAATTCCTTGAGAGATATATGAGGTATCGGAGTTTTCTACTAGAGTGAATGTTACTGGTGTTTTGGCCATACGTGTTACATTCTGAGCAAGAGCTTCTTTAAACGTTTCAAGTCCTCTTTCCAGCAATTGCTCAAAAAAAGCATCAGGGGACATTACACTTCAATTGTTATTGTTCGTAACTATGTAGTATCTGTTGTGTATTATATTAACCTCTTCCTTTTTACATTAATTTATAATATCTTCCCTTATTAAGACACAACTTTGAAGTTTATATGATTAAATTCATTTATTTACTATTATAAACCTCAATATATGCATATTTTGTCAAAATATCTTATTATGTATATTTTTTTATATACCACTTACCATCAAACAAGAGCAATTCGAATAAGGTGACTTTTAAAATCACCCACCAATATAATCCTGTTGACCGGTCCAATACAACAAAGAGTACTGCTAATATTATCACAAATATTAGCAGTACTCTTTGTCTTGCTTTGTTGCGCTCCCCTACTACTCAAGCCTAGAATAAAGCAACCCTAAGCTCTCACTGAAATGTTAGAACCTAACCTCATGGATATTTCTTTATTTAATACATCGCTAAAAAGTCTTTTTGGTTTTCTATCTTGTACATATGTATTTTGATTAGGTTGATTTCTCGAGCCAGCCTTATAAATAGGTGTTATTGGAGAAATCATTATCTTCGTTTTATAAATAGGTTCAATTAGAGAGATCATTACATCAGCCTCCTTTTTATCCATTTATTTATTACATTCAATAAAAGACGATCATTTTTTTACGAAATTTGCGCTGCCGACAACACAAATTTCCTTCCTTCGCCACTAATCTTTAATCATCTTATTGTGTAACTCTATCTTAGTATCTCGCTTTCCGTTTCGTCTTTATAATACATCATTCGACAAAATACTACATTATCCTTTATTTTCATATAAAAAAAAGTCCTACACCTGTAGGACTTTCCAATTTTATTTATTTTTCTTAATTATAGAGTACCCATTAGACTCTAGACTGAACAAAGACCCACAGAGAATTACCTCTGTGGGTCAAAATTTCTTGTGGCAGGGGTAGAAAGACTCGAACTTTCAACCGACGGTTTTGGAGACCGGTACTCTACCAATTGAGCTACACCCCTGTTTGGAGCGGGAAAAGAGA